>Ga0256405_10008299_pt1 | contig 14984 bp, 12 predicted proteins | sample RumenRJG_02DNA_FD_189096 | JGI IMG/M metagenome (GOLD analysis project Ga0256405, IMG submission 189096) | Bovine rumen microbial communities from Lethbridge, Alberta, Canada - RJG_02 | ecosystem: Host-associated > Mammals > Digestive system > Stomach > Rumen | place: Canada: Alberta... | reverse complement strand
CGAAGGAAGCCGTTTACAGTTTCATCTCCGGCTTCAAGGATGCCGCCACGGTTGAATTTCGCTTCAACTATGATGCCGACCGTTTCCACTACGCTGTCACGGAGGATGCTTTCCTGACGGAATCCGGTGATTCCCATGTGGGAATTCTGACCGGTGAGGATTTCTCCGTCCAGTTCGAATACGGCACCTATTACAGCGGTGAGGATTTCGCGCTGCTTACACAGGAGCTTTCCTCCCGGCATCCCGACCTGGATGGTGCATCCTATGGTGCGCTCTCCGGTGTAAAGTATCGTGACGGCGACAATTTCTGCCTCGCTTTCCCGGTTCCGGAGGATGCACACAGCTATCTGCTGCTCACACTGGTAAAGGCGCCGGACAATGACGATGAGATTGAGACAATTCCTGAGGCGCCGGATTTCCGCTGTCTTTTGAATTCCGCATCTTTCAGCCGTCTCTGACCGCAAAGGAGTAAGCTGCCATGAAAAGCAATAAAACCACCGCTCTGCTGATGCTTCTGGTCTTTCTGCTGGTTGTGTCGGTTGTGATCATCTTTTTGACGGGGCTTGATCGTCCCACCTCCACCTCCAATCCGTATCAGAACGTCACCACGACTGCCGTTCCGACGGTTGCGGTAGAGACGCCGGAGCCTGCCACGACTCCGGAGGCCACTCCGACCCCTTCCGTGGCACCCACCAATGCGCCGGTCTATTACCCGCCCTCTACTTCGATGCCGTCTGAGACCGCCTCGCCGATCAGGACTTCAACACCGCCTCCGGCCGGTGTGAGCGTTCCTTCCGGAACCGGTGCGACCTCCGCGACTTCCGGCAATACAGGCACTGCGACCGCCACCTCCACTCCCATTCCGGGCGCCGACGCCAACATGCTGCCGGCTCAGGACTTGATCCCGATCGTCCCCGGCGCCAATACGGCTGCTTCCGGGAATGCGGATGCCTCCGGCAGCAGTGCTTCGGTCATTCCAACCGGGACCAGTCTCGGGAATGGTACCTTCCGCTCCGATTCCGGCACTTCCATCAACATTCACGCTGACTGGAGCGCGGTTGTCAGCGGTGCAAACACCGTTGACGTCACTGTGACCGCCTATGTCGATTCCTACAGCCTTTATACCACCGCTTCTCCGGACGTACTGAACATTGCAGTCGACGGGCAGTATTTCTCCCTCGCTTCTCCGGCGATTGAGATTCCGACCACGACCCAGCCCGTCTCTACGCAGATCAACAGCCGGACCGTTACGGTCACGCTCTCCGGCGGGGAGACCCGGAACATCCCGGTCGAGGTCATCTGGCATTACCGCGGCACCTACGGCGGGACCTATCTTGATTCCATCGAATGCGGCGGGACCATCACCCTCAGCCGCTGAAGTAATTCAGTTTTCAAAACATAGACAGAGGCAGACATTTTGTCTGCCTCTGTGCTTATTCTGTCTCTTATTCCTACTTCACGGATCTGCGTCGATACAGATAATAGGGGAATTCTACACCTTCATCGGTAAATAAAGCAGACTGAACCAGGACATAGTTCGGGCTGTCAACCATCGCGCCCCGGGAAACGATATAGTCCGTGGCTCCTTCGGATATGTAGCGGCTTGCTTCTGTATACATTTCCTCCAGATCGATACTCAGAATACAGAAATATCGACAGCTGGGAACAATATCACTGACCGTGTACTGTCCGAGATCCAGCGCACCATAGTTATAAAGCGTCGCATCCGGTGTCTCGGAGATGGTTTCTGCAAATTGAAACTGCGGCAGATCAGCCTTTCTGTATTGAAGCATCCTGGCATTCCCGTTTCCCAGCAGCGCTGCAATCAACAAGACAGCAGTGAATGCTCCAAGAACATGCTTTCCTCTGATTTTTTCAGCTTGTTCCAATTCCCGGTCGCCGATTATCCCCGCGGAAAAGGCCTTCCAAAGCTGTGCCATCCCGACGGGAATAAGCACGCAGAGAATCTCCGAATAGTAGATCCATGTGATTCCCCCGATATAGACCAGCAGAAACGCAAACAGGAAACAGAGCCCTATAAACGCAGCATAGGCATAGTTTTTTTCACGTAGCAGGCTGATGACCGCAAACAACGTCAGAAGGATCGTTGCGTCATTAAACGTCAGCATCGAAGCGGCCCCTGAGAGCAGGTTATGGACCACGCCGTTCAGGGATGAACTGTTTCCATAGAGGAAAATATTGTTATAGAAATACGCTGTCCAGAGATCCGAAATGGCTCCATTGAGACTGAAGTACAACAAAATCGGCAGGCTGATCAGCGCAACACCTGCCGCGATAGACAGCAATAAGTACAGCAGCTGTCTGAAGCGCTTTTCCCGTACCATGCGCCATGCAGGAACCAGAATAAACCCGAAATAGAATCCCAGCATGCTGTACTTGATCCATAGTACGGCCCCGGAACTCATTCCAATCAGCAGTGCCTCCTTGATACTTAGATCCCGGTTCTGCATAATGGAGGCTGTTCCGTAGCAGATCGCCATCATCAGCAGTGGCAGGCACAGTTCCTCTGCGCTCCCTCCCTTGAAGAAGGCCGGAACCGTATAGACAAGTACCGATGAAAGAAGAAGGACCAGGGGGCTTTTGCGACCGATGATCTGCCGGATCGTGCAGGACGAAAAAAAGAGGAACGCAAAAGCAGCCGCAATCTCCAGCAGCCAGACCCCTAAAAAGCTGCGGTGTGAAATCGGATACGCCAGTGCATACAATGCATACAGCAGCGGACCTTTCTGTTCATACAGGTCACGGTACGGAACTTTGCCGAACAGCATGGACTTTCCGACTGTGAAAAAGCAATTGGCATCGACCCAGGTATTGAGCGGATACAGCGGCGAAGACTGGGAGCAGATCGTTACAAGCACCGCCGCAAGCAGAAACAGGAGCATCCTGTCTTTTCGGCTGAGCTTTTCTTCCCGATTCGACAGCCCGGACAATTCTGTGCCGTTTTTTTCTTGCCGTTTTTTTCTGGATCGGGAGAAAAACTGCAGAATTTTCCTGACAAGCGGAACGGAACACAGTCCCGCCGCTACGGCAATGGTGAGAATCAGCCCTGCCTGCTTCCAGTCAACAAACCGTACGGAAACAATTCTCTTTGTTCTCATCCAGACAGCGGCAAAAATCACACCCAAAAGCAGAGAAATCAGGCCGGCATGGATCCAAGGCATGAAACGCTTGTCTTCGCTGCTTTCACTTCCGTTCTGTGCATCGGCTCTCCGGAGCAATACCCCCAGCAGAATCACCACGGCCGGGGCAAGGATGAAGCTTGTCTTCAGAGGACGAAGCAGCAGAATACCGAATGCAATCTCCGAGCAAACGGCAATCACACAGGGTATTCTATTTTGATGAGATCCTTCCATCCGGCCCATACATGTTCCTCTTATTTTCTCTCACAGAATCTGATCTTACGGGTAAATATGATTATTCGCATGAAATAATGTTAAACTTTTTGTTATATTATAGATTTAGTCAATTCTATTGTCAATTGTTAATGCTCGTCATGAAGAGCTGCTGTCATAATGCTGTTTTCACGCGAGTTGGCTCTCTTTCTTTCCCTTATTCCGTTGATCGGATCTCACCTTGACAGGTTCATTCCATTTTGATTATAATCACATTAACAAAAAAGGCCGATATCCGAAGGAGGCTTATACCATGCGCACACAGGAACAGGTAAACGAAATTGTCCGTCTGTTGCTTGCCGAATATCCGGAGGCAGTCTGCTCTCTGGATTATGGGAAGGACTACGAGCTTCTCTTCTCCGTCCGGCTCTCGGCCCAGTGTACGGACGAGCGCGTCAACATGGTGACGCCCGCGTTGTTTGCGCGTTATCCCACCCTGGAAGCCTTCGCAGAGGCTGATGTCGCGGAGGTTGAACAGTATGTCCACTCCTGCGGCTTCTACCACGCCAAGGCGCGGGACATTGTCAACTGTGCCATCGTTCTTCTGGAAAAGCACAACGGGAAGGTCCCGGATACCATGGAAGAGCTCGTAAAGCTCCCGGGGGTCGGGCGCAAGACAGCAAACCTTCTGCTCGGTGACCTCTACCGGGTCCCGGGTTCCGTGGTCGTGGATACCCACTGTATCCGCATCTCCAATCGCCTCGGCCTGGTGGACAATCTCAAAGAACCCGAAAAAATAGAAGCAGCCCTCCGGAAGATTCTTCCTCCGGAGAGCTCCTCTGATTTCTGTCACTGTATCGTTCTGCACGGCCGTGCCGTCTGCGACGCCCGTAGTCCCCAGTGTGAAAAGTGCTGCGTACGGGATCTCTGTCAGGCTTATGAACAGGGTACCGTCCTGAAGCCGTCGGCAAAGACTCAGCGCACGCGGAAGGCGTAGCTCGTCTCGCTGTGCAGATGCTTCCCTGCCCGAAGCACCGGGGACGGGAACCCGTAACAGTTCATCGCGTTCGGATACAGCTGTGTCTCGAAGCAGGCGGCATAACGTTTGTTGATCGTGCTGCCCCCCTTTCCTTTCCGCTCGGTCAGGAAGTTGCCCGTATAGAGCTGCATCCCGGGCAGGTCCGTCTCCACCGTCATCTCAATCCCGGTTTCCGGGCTGTAGAGGACCGCGGCCTTCGCCCCGCAGAGCACGTAGTTATGGTCATAGCCGCCCGCACGTTTCAGCTGCTCATCCTCGGCGCCGATGTCGGCGCCGATTTCTTTTTCCCTGCGAAAGTCAAACGGCGTCCCTTCCACCTTCAGAAGCGTCCCGGTCGGGAGGCAGCCTCCGTCGTTCTCCGCAAAACGCTCGGCAAACAGCTGCAGACGATGACCCAGCACGCTTCCGCCGCCGTTGAGATTGAAGTAGCTGTGGTTCGTCAGATTCACCAGGGTATCCGCATCGGTGTCCGCGTCATAGCTGATGCAGAAGCGGTTGTCCTCCGTCAGCTGAAACAGCACCTGTACCTTCAAGTTTCCGGGATAGTTCTCTTCTCCGTCCGGGGATGTTCTCCAGCACAGCAGGCTCTCGCCCTGGGCGGCCATGCGCCAGAACTTCTTGTCAAAGCCCTCTTTGCCGCCGTGCAGGTGATTCTCACCGTCATTTTTGTCCAGGTCATAAGTTTTCCCGTTCAGGGAGAACCTTGCCTTGCCGATGCGGTTTCCGACCCGGCCGATGGTCGCGCCGAGATAATCGCCGTTTTTCGCATATTCTTCCGCGGTGTCATAGCCGAGCACGACGTCCACCGGTTTCCCGTTCCGGTCCGGAATGCACAGCGCCTGCACCGTCGCGCCGTAATCCAGCACGGTCAGGGACGCTCCGGCGTGGTTCGTGAGTTTTCCTGCCGTGACAACCCGTCCGTCGGGGAGCTTGCCGAATTCAAAGAACTGTACTGCCATGTGATCTCCGCCCTTCCTTTTATTCATGTATAATTCTTATTGTTTCGGCATCCCGCTCCGCTTCGAAGCAGGGATGCCGTTTTCGATTCTCTGTGTTCCGTCTCAGCTCTGTGCCTCCGCCTGGGCGGCGGCGGGCAGATCCAGCTCCAGATAGTTGTTGACGATATTCATGATCGAATCGTCCTTCAGCACGATGGAGATCTCGATCCTGCGGTTCTGCGCACGTCCTTCCTCCGTATCGTTCGAGGCCACGGGGCGGGTGTCCCCGTACCCCGAAGCGGAGAAGAAGCTGGAATACCGCTGCAGCCCGGCTCCGCCGCTCTCTAGCAGGTAGGAGAGCACCGCGTTGGCGCGGTTCGATGACAGCGTGCGGTTGTCCTGTGCGTTGCCGGTGCTGTCGGCATGTCCGGAAATCACGATGCTTTCCACATACTGAAGATTGTTTTCATCACTGAGGAAGCGCTCAAACACCCTGCTCAGCTGACTCAGCATCTCGCCCGCGCCCGGTTTGATCGCATAGGAGCCGACATCAAAGAAGACGCCTTCGTTGAACACGATGTTTCCGTTGTCGATCTTCACCTTGGAAGAATCGCCCATGACCTGGACCACGCTGTCGCGGATCTGCTCCAGAACCGACTTGCGGACGCCTACGATCGTCTCCATCTGGCCGCGCAGCTCCAGAATCTCTTCCGTCGCGGCCGACAGGTATTCTTCCTGCTCCCCGATCAGGGCCTGCTGCTCGGAAAGCTTCTTCTCCTGATCCGACAGGACGCTCCGCTGGCTGTCCAGCTGAGTCTTCTGCTCGTCCAGCAGCGCCTTCTGATCCGCCAGGAGCTTATCCTGGGCTGCCAGGTCCTCCTCCTTGGCAGCCAAGGTCAGTTTGACCTCGTCCAGATCCACGCTGACCTTTTCCAGCTCGCTGGCCGCATCCTCCACCTGCTGCTTCGTCACCGCGAGGGTGCTTTCGAGCTCGTTGAGCTCCTTTTCCCTCTCGACCAGCTGGATTCTGGTTTCCTCCAGCTGGGACTCGGTGTTCTTGAGGTTGTTGCCGGTGATCATGTTCGAGATATAGCTCAGCAGCATCAGGAAGAACAGAATCAGCGCCACCGCCGACATCATGTCCGCATACGACGGCCAGAATCCCTGTTCGCCTTCCTGGCTCTTCACCATCGCGTCCGTACGGCCTTTGTACTGCCGTCTCATTGCTGCTTTCCTCCGACCCGGCGGTTGATCTCCCGCAGCGCGGACGCGAGGTCACGCACCGCCAGATCCATGCGCTCGACGCTGCCGCGCAGGTTATAGTCCACCTCGGAGAAGTCGTGCACGCCGCTGTTGAACTTCTCCAACGCGCCGTCAAAGTGCTTCAGGTGTTCCTTCTGCTCGCTGATGGCCCTGGCGTAGACGTTCGAGGCCGCCTGGGTGCTCACCGTGTAGCTCTCCGCCGAGGAGCGCAGCGCCGTGCGGATCTCGGAGACGGAGTCGTTCAGCGTGTCGATCAGGCGGTTCACCAGATCCGCGTCGTCCTTCGTCGCTTCCGTGGTGAGCGTCGGCGCGATCTCCATGTCGAGCCAGAGCTCCAGGCGCGTCTCCAGATGCTCGCGGGCGGCCTGCGGCGAGAGGATCGTGCGCAGGATCGTCAGCAGGATGGAGCAGCCCGCGCCGAACAGAGAGGTATAGAACGCCACGCCCATGCCGCTCAGCGCGCTCATCAGTCCGCCGCCCACGCTGTCAAGAACGCTCAGCCATTCGGAAGTATTCGACAATCCGATCAGCTCCGTCAGAGAGCTGACCGACATGCTCAGCCCGAGGAAGGTGCCGAACAGGCCCAGCGTCACGAAAAGCGAAACCGCGTTATTCAGAAAACGCTCGCACAGCAGCAGCCCGGAAAGCCGCGAGCCCACCACATCCGCAATGATCGCGGGGGTGTTGACGTCCTGCCCGTACTGCTTGTATGCCGCGGTATATTCCTTCAGCACCGCGGAGCGGAAGCCCCGGATCTCCGGATCACTCCCTCTCGCCTTTCCCTCCAGGAAGCGGTAGCGGATCCTCACATAAAACAGCAGAATCACTGCCAGAATAAACAGAACTGCGATCACCGCGATGACCAGCACGCCCGTCACGGGCATGTTTCGCAATGCACCCATGGTTTGTCCTCCGATCGTTGTTTTCTCGGGCGGGCTTCCCCGTCCTCTGCTCCGATCCGGCCTGCCGGCCGGAGTCTGTTATCGTTCTCTTTCCCGGTTTTTTCCCGATGATGACCTTTTACACTTCAGCCCGCGTCTCCGGTCTTTTCCGTGCTCTCGGGTTTCCCCGCTGTTTTGTCAGCCTTCGGCGCAGTCTTTTCAGCCCGCTTGGCCTCTCGCCTCGCCGCCGCCTTGGCCGTCATTTTCCGGATGATCCTGCGCAGCAGCCAGATCACCAGCCATAGGATCGGGATCAGGAGGACCAGCACCGGAAGCGCCTCCACCAGCAGAACCAGCAGATCCTTCAGGAACTGTCCGGCGTTCTCAAGTCCGTCTTTCAGCGCCTGCGCCAGCTCCTCGCCGTAGGTCGGGTTCACCTTCTCCTCCGGGGTATACTCCCGGACTTCCTTCACGCTCAGGGAGATGGTGCTGTAGCTGACCCGGCGGTCCCAGTTGTTCAACCGGGACTGCAGCGACTCGATCTGGTAGCGCAGCTCCGTCAGGCGGTCTTCGATGGTGATGACATCCTCCACCGTCTCCGCCAGTTCCATCATCTCCAGCAGCCGCGTCTCCTGTGTCTGATAGGCCTTCAGATGGGCCTGGACGTCATAGTACTGTGCCGTCACGTTCTCGGTGTAAATGTGCGAGTAGGGGATGTTTCCCAGCCCGGAGAGGCTGTCCATCAGTTCCTGAAAGCGGCCGCTCGGGATTCGAAGCGTATAGCTTGCGTCCCGGGTCGACGCGGTTCCGCGGGACTTCTGGTAATAGTTTGAGCCGCTCACGCTGCTGGCCTCGATCCAGCCGCCGAACTGCTCCACCAGGGCGGAAACCTTTCCGATGGTCTCATCAAAGACCGTGGTCTCCACTGTCACGTCGGCGGAATAGATGATCTTGTCCGGGTTCTCGCTCGGCGCGTCGCTTTCCGCGCCGTTTCCGGCCGAAGCGCTTCCGCTCGCAGTGTTGACCGCCGCCAACGGTACCGCCGAGAAGCCGTAGGCCATGTCCCCGTCGGCCATCATGGCTTCTTCCATGGCATAGTCGGCAACGTCATAGCTGCTGTACGCGCTGCTCGTCTGCGCGGCGCCCTTGGCCTCTGTCCTGTTTCCGGTCGAACCGCAGGCGCAGAGGGAAAGGAGCATCATCGCCGCAAGCAGCAGAATCGAAATGCGTTTGATGTGTTTCATGGTTATCCTCCTTCTGTCAGATCCGTCTTCGTTCCGTCCGTCCCGTGTCTCACGGGTGATATGCAAAAAGGTTCCCGCCGGAGCGAGAACCTTTTCTGCCTTATTTTCCGACAAATCGGAAGCCGAAGCCCTCCGTGACCGTGCAGGCCTCGTTGAGTTCGTTGGTCCAGTCGCTCATTGCCTCGCTCTGCAGATCGGTTTTTGCGATATAGTCGCTGTAAAGCCCGCCGTCTCCGACGTAGTAGACCACATGGTAGCCCGCATATGAGCCGCTCTCACCGTAAACGATCGCCGTGTCGCCGCTCTTGTGTCCGCCGAAGCAGAAGTCGTTGAACTCCTGCACCATCTGGCCCTTGTAGATGTTCTCATACAGGCCGCCGTTGGTGTTGGAGCCTTCATCCTCGGAGTACTGCTCGGCCAGGGCGGCGAAGCTCTCCTCCGTCTTGTCTCCGGCCTCAAACTCGGCCAGGATCTCTTCGGCGCGGGCCTTCGCTGCCTCCTTCGCCTCGTCCGTGTAGTTGCCTTCCTCATCGGCCTCGGCCTTGATCAGGATGTGGCGGACGCTGGCGGTGGGATAGTGGTTGTCCTCACGTCCGAGGTACATCACCACCGTGTAGCCGGAGGGATCTTCCTCCGCATCGGCGAAGACCTCGATGTCTCCGGGCTCACGCTCGGCCTTCATCCACTCGGCATAAGCCGCATCCAGGCTGCTGCCGCTGACGCCGCGGCGCTCAGTGGGCTGCGCCTCGGTCTGGGACTCCACGGCGGCCGCGAAGCGCTCTGCCGGATCGGCTGCCGCTTCTACTTCGGCTGCTTGCGCAGCCTCGCCCGTTTCCGCGTCCTCGGATTCTTCGGCTTCCGCCGTCTCCCAGCCGTCCGTGTAGGCCATCACGATGGCGTCGGCGGTCGCCTTCGCCTCGGCACGGGTCTGCTCGTCGGCAACCATCTCAACGGTGTCTTCCGCACCGTCTTCACCGGGGATCGTGTTCTCGATCGTCTCGGCGGTCACATAGTAGAGGTTGAAGTCAAACAGGTCGCGGTCGCCGTTCAGTCCCTGGTAGTACTCTTCCAGTTCCTCATCGGTGTAGGTCAGCGAGTTCAGCTTCTCATTGTACGCCTTCTGGGCCAGCGTCATGTCCAGAGCCGCCTGACGGACGATCTTCGCCGTCACGCCGCTGCCGTAATTCATGGCGTAGAGCTTGTCGGCACTGCCGTAGCCATAACTCTTCGCAGTCTCTTCCATGCCGGCAAACTGCTCGTCGACCTCCGCGATTTCCTCATCGGTCAGGGTGATGCCGTTCTCGGCGGCATACTTCAGCAGCGCGCGGTTCTGCTGCACATCCCGCTTTGCAAGATCCCGGAAGTAGTCGCGCCAGGTTCCGCCGTCGGTCATGCTGCATTCCTGATCATCCAGGCCGGCCAGGCCCATGCTGGTGTCCAGGCCGAAGTAAGAAAGGTACTGGCCGTAGGTGTTGACCATGGTCAGATACTCATTGCCGTAGTAGTAATTGACCTCTGCCGGGGTATACTTCGTTCCGTCCACGGTCAGGGCCGTCGTGGAAGTATACATCAGGCCGGAGTTGAGCAGCAGGATCGCCGCGATCAGCACGATGACGCCGATGGTTCCCCATGTCCACTTTCTCTTCGAAGCTGCCTGTTTTTTCGCCTCTTCCTGGGCGGCGATGGTCTTCTTGTCGGTGCCGGCTTCGCGGGCCGCGATCCGGTTCTTTCTTTCGGTTGATGCACTCATGTCTTTCGTCCTTCTGTCTGTGTATTTGTGCGTTTGCATTATAGCCGCAAACAGCACGTCTTTCAAGGAAAATGTTTAAAAATTTATAGTTTCTTCAGTTTTCCGCGCGCATGGAGAGGAAGGCGTTGATGAATCCGTCCAGGTCCCCGTCCATGACGTTCTGGATATTGCCGTTTTCATACTCCGTGCGGTGATCCTTCACCAGCTGATACGGCATGAACACGTAGGAGCGGATCTGGCTGCCCCATTCGATCTTCATCTGCACGCCCTTGATGTCGCTGATCTTTTCCAGATGCTCACGCTCCTTGATCTCCGCAAGACGCGCCCGCAGCATGTTCTTGCAGTTTTCCAGGTTCTGGAAATGGCTGCGCTCCACCTGGCTGGAGACCACGATCCCGGTAGGGATATGCGTCAGACGCACGGCAGAGGAGGTCTTGTTGACCTTTTGTCCTCCGGCGCCGGAGGAGCGGAACACATCCATCTTGATGTCCTCGTCCCGCAGCTCAATCTCGGTATCGTCGCTGATTTCCGGCATGACCTCGACCGCCGCAAAGCTGGTGTGGCGTCTTCCAGCCGCGTCAAAAGGTGACACGCGGACCAGGCGGTGAATCCCGTGCTCGCTCTTGAGAAAGCCGTAGGCATTTTCGCCCTCGATCATGATGGTGGCGCTCTTAAGCCCGGCCTCATCGCCGTCGAGATAGTCCATCACCTTGACCTTATATCCATGGCGGTCGGCCCACATGTTGTACATCCGGTACAGCATCGAGGCCCAGTCCTGCGCCTCGGTCCCGCCGGCGCCGGCGTGGAAGGTCAGGATGGCGTTGTTCCCGTCGTACTCCCCGGTGAGCAGGGTGCTCAGGCGGGTCTCCTCCACCTTTTCCTCAAAGGCGGCATAGTCCGTCTGCAGCTCTTCCAGAAGGCTGTCGTCGCCTTCCTCGATGGCCATGTCGCAGAGCGTCATGAGATCGTCCCAGCTGCTGCAGAGCTTGTTGTAGTTGTCCCGCTTGTTCTGCAGGGTCTTCAGGCGCTTCTGCACCTTCTGGGACTTCTCCACATCGTTCCAGAATCCCTCGCGCGCGCTGGCCGCTTCCAGCTCTTCAATCTCGCGCTCGGCGGCGTCCAGTTTCAGCGCCCCGCGCAGCAGATCCAGGTCCGGCTTGATCGCGCTCAGCTTCTGTTTGTATTCTTCAAATTCAAGCATTCTTTCAACCACTTTCATCTTTTGGTGTTTTGTTCGGTAACTTTATGATTATATACAAAAAAACTCTGTTTGGCAATTGCTTTTTTCATACGTCTTTTAATCGTTTTTTACTTCCAATTCTTTTCTGTTTATGTTATAGTTTAAGGGAAAGTGAATAAGTATGATGATGAAGGACGACGCATTCCGCATTCTGATTTAGATGGAGGATTATCAAAGAATGATTTCTCATGGGAAAGAGATCGCGGTTTTTACCGGAAATTCCAATCCCGCTCTGGCCAAAGACATTTGTTCCTCTCTGTTCATCAATCCCGGCAACTGCAGCATTTCCGCTTTCGCGGACGGTGAGTGCTCCGTCTCGGTATACGAGCCCGTCCGCGGCAAGGACGTCTTTATTGTCCAGTCCACCTGCAAGCCCGTGAACGACAGCCTGATGGAGCTGCTGATCATGATCGACGCGATGCGCCGCGCTTCCGCCGGCCGAGTCACCGCCGTGATCCCGTACTTCGGCTATGCCCGTCAGGACCGCAAGGCCAAAAGCCGTGACCCCATCTCCGCCAAGCTCGTTGCAAACCTGATCACCACCGCCGGCGCCGACCGCGTCCTGACGATGGACCTGCACGCAGCCCAGATCCAGGGCTTCTTTGATATCCCGGTCGACAATCTGGTCGGCTCCCACCTTTTTGTCAAGCACTTTACGAAGATGTTCGGCAAGGGCAACGAAGACGTCATGGTCGTCTCCCCTGATGTGGGAAGCACCGCCCGTGCCCGCGCCTTCGCCATGAAGCTCGGCGTCAACATGGCCATCGTCGACAAGCGCCGGGAACGCGCCAACCAGTCCGAGGTCATGAACATCATCGGAAACGTGGAAGGCAAGATCTGCATCCTCCTCGACGACATCGTCGATACGGCCGGCTCTCTCTGCGGCGCCGCCAAGGCCATCAAGGAAATCGGCGGTGCAAAGGAAGTCTACGCCTGCGTGACCCACGGCGTTCTCTCCGGTCCCGCCATTCCGCGCCTTCAGGAGAGCTATATTGAGCATCTTCTTCTGCTTGACACCATCCCCTACCCGAAGGATCAGCCCATGCTGGACAATGTCAGCTACATTTCCTCCGCCCCGGTCTTTGCCGAGGCCATCCGCAGGATCTACGAGGAAGTCTCCATCGCCAACATGTTCGAGAACTGAGCGGACAGACCCGTTATGCTTTTTCCGTCCCGCTCTGTCTCCTGGCTTGTCGTCTTTCTGGGCAATCCCGGCCTGCGCTATGAGGGCACCCGGCACAACGCCGGCTTCATGACCGCGGACGCCTTTGCCCGGAAGAAGAACATCAGCATCAACCGTTCGCGCTTTCGTGCGCTGACCGCGACCTGTCAAATCGGGGATGAGACCGTCATGCTGATGAAGCCCCAGACCTATATGAACCTTTCGGGTGAGGCCGTCGGTCAGGCCGCCCGCTTCTACAAGATCCCCGCGGATCACGTGCTTGTGGTCTCCGACGATATTACGCTCCCCATCGGCGCCCTGCGCATCCGTACCAAGGGTTCCGCCGGCGGGCACAATGGGCTGAAGAACATCATCTCCGTCCTCGGCACGGAGGAGTTTCCCCGCATCCGCCTCGGGGTCGGTATTCCGCCGCATCCCGATTATGACACGATTGACTGGGTGCTGTCGGTGTTCCGCGATCAGGACGCCGTCGACATGGCCGACGCGGCCGCCCGTGCCGCCGACGCGGTGGAGTGCTTCATCGCCCAAGGACCCGAAAAGGCCATGAATCTCTACAGCCAGAAAAAGATCCCGCGCAACCCGTAAACAATCGCAGCAGTTTTATTTATTGTTCTCCCCGCCGCAGGCGGGGAGAACAGAACTCTGTATATTCCGCGGTATGCGGTTTATTTATAGAAGAAAAAATAATCAAAAGGAGGCTGCATATGAAGAAGAGCTGTATTGCGATGCTTCTCGCCGGCGGGCAGGGTTCGCGTCTTTATGCTCTGACCCAAAATGTGGCAAAGCCCAGCGTCCCCTTCGGCGGAAAGTATCGCATCATCGACTTTCCTCTGTCCAACTGCGCCAATTCCGGGATCGACACCGTCGGTGTCCTGACCCAGTATCGGCCGCTCCAGCTCAACAGCTACATCGGCACCGGCCAACCCTGGGACCTCGACGTCTCCGACGGCGGCGTTTACATTCTCCCGCCCTACCTGGGCGCCGGTGAAAAGGGCTCCTGGTTCTCCGGAACCGCCAACGCCATTTACCAGAACATGGCGTTCATCGAGGCCTACAACCCCGAGAACGTCCTGATTCTTTCCGGCGACCACATCTATAAGATGGACTACGCCGACATGCTGCGCGAGCACCTTGCCCACGACGCCGCCTGCACCATCTCGGTCCTGCAGGTCACCATGGAAGAGGCCACCCGCTTTGGCATCATGAACCTGGGCGACGACGGCTATATCAACGAGTTTGAAGAGAAGCCCAAACACCCGAAGAGCACCCTCGCATCCATGGGCGTCTACATGTTCAACTGGCAGAAGCTCCGCTCCTTCCTGATCGCCGACGAAAACGACCCGAATTCCAGCAAGGATTTCGGCAAGAACATCATCCCCGCCATGCTGAGGGCCGGGGAGAAGCTCTGGCCCTATCACTTCAAGGGCTACTGGCGCGATGTCGGTACCATCACGAGCCTCTGGGACGCCAACATGGACATGCTCTCCCCCACCCTGATCAATCTCTACGATCCCGACTGGCCCATCGGCTCCCGCAGCCCCGTCTGCCCGCCGACTTATACCGGTGAGAACGCCCGCGTCATCCACTCCATCGTCACCGAAGGCTGTGAGATCGACGGCCATATTGAAAACTCCGTCCTCTCGCCCTCCGTCGTTGTGGAGCGCGGCGCCAAGGTCGTCTACAGCGTGGTGATGCCCGGTGCGGTCATCAAGGCCGGCGCCACCGTGGAATACGCCATCATCGGTGAAAACTGTGTCATCGAGGCCGGCGCCAAAGTCGGCACGGCTCCCGACGGAACCGAAGGCTGGGGTGTCGCCACCTGCGGGCCAAATGTCACCGTTGCCCCCGGCCAGGTCATTCCGGCCGGTGCGATGATCTATTCCGGAGAGGAGGCATAAGTCATGAGTAAGTATCATGGTATTATCTTCGCCTATAAGGACGCTCCCGAACTCGGCGACCTCGTCAGAGAACGCACCGTCGCCTCTCTCCCCTTCTGCGGCCGCTACCGTCTGATCGACTTTGCCCTCTCCTCCATGAAGAACGCCGGAATCACCGACGTCGGCGTCATCATGGCCCGTGACTATCAGTCCCTG
>Ga0256405_10008298_pt1 | contig 14985 bp, 24 predicted proteins | sample RumenRJG_02DNA_FD_189096 | JGI IMG/M metagenome (GOLD analysis project Ga0256405, IMG submission 189096) | Bovine rumen microbial communities from Lethbridge, Alberta, Canada - RJG_02 | ecosystem: Host-associated > Mammals > Digestive system > Stomach > Rumen | place: Canada: Alberta... | reverse complement strand
CCGATGAAGAGATAGCAAAATGGAGGGAGATTTTCAGAGAGTACGATGAAGCGATGGGAAAGAAAACAAAGCCGAAAACGGATAATCAGATACGCAAATGGCTGCAAAATCCCCACAGCGATTCAGCGGAATATAAAATGTGGGGCAACGGTGTCTCACTTCCGGTCGTGTTTTTCGTGCTTGCCGGCATCAAATGGGCTGTGGATGAGAACATCAGCTGATTATTGAGCCGATAAAAAATCAGTTCTTCCTTGTAGGCTTGACATTTTCAGCAGGGTCAATATACCCTGTGATCGCACCATGCTCCTTTTCAAAATCTTCAATTTCATTTCTTATCAAAACAAGTATATGACTGTTGACGGAACGACCCTGATAATCAGCTATGTAGCCGATCTTATCAAGCATTTCCTGTTCGATTCTGATTGATACACTCTTAACTGCCATAAAAGAACACCTCTTATTTGGATATATTATGTGTTCATTTTAGTCGCTTTATATGTTAAAATGTTAAAAGTGAATATACCGTATATCTATAAAATTGGAGGGTTCTTTTATGAAAGTAGCAGTTATAGGTTCACGAGGTCTGACAGTAAATGATTTGGGAAAATATTTGCCGAAGGATACAACGGAGATAGTGTCCGGCGGTGCAAAGGGCATTGATACCTGTGCGAGGGATTATGCTTTGACGCATGATATAAAACTCACAGAGTTTCTGCCGGAATACAACAAATACGGCAGGGGTGCTCCACTGAAAAGAAATCTACAAATCATCGAATATGCAGATGTTGTAATTGCCTTCTGGGACGGGAAATCCAAAGGTACGAAGTATGTCATAGACAACTGTAAAAAACAGGGTGTACAGGTTGATGTACATATTTTCTACTGATTTGTGTACTATGTAGATTTCACTTTATCTCCGCTGTTGCTGTTGACTTTCAAGCGAAAAAGAGTGATATATGTACTTACCAAAAAAAGAGGAGGTACTCAAAATGAGGATCGAGTTCAACAAAACAGGAGCAGAGAGAAAAGCACTGGTAAAGGCGATTTCCGAAATAACCGGAGCGGAAGCGGTATACAAATTCATGCCGACCTGTGCCTACGAGATCGATTACTTCACGGTGACAAAGGACGGAGCTTTGGAGTTTGACGACAGAGCCGACAGCGAGGAAATCGAAAATCTTCTGGAGCAGCTTGCACAGAGGGGCTTTGAAGGAACTGCACGGGAAGCCACGGACAATGCCGCAGACATCGCCCCAGAATCGCCCGACACGGCGGCTGAAAGCGAAACCGAAGAAGTATCCGCAGAAAGCAAAACAAGCGAACACAAGCCCACACAGGGGAAAACGTGCGAAAGCATTGACCTTACGATAACGCTGCCGCTGGAAAGCGTGGCGGTCGGCAATCTTACAAAGCTCCTTGATGCGAAGGGCAGCCTTATCAAAAAGGCTCTCGGTGTGGATGACTTAGGCTTTGAAATCAATGAGGAAAGCAGAACAATTTGTTTCCCCTGGTTCGGAGAGGTCAGCTTTGATGAAGCGATGGCTTATACGCATTTTGTCAATGCCCTTTGCAAGATGACAAAAGAAGCCAAGCGAGTAACGGCAAAGGAAAAGAATGTCGATAATGAAAAATACGCTTTCAGGTGTTTCCTCTTAAGATTAGGCTTCATCGGTACAGAGTACAAGGCGGAAAGAAAAATCCTGCTCCGCAATCTCAGCGGCTCGTCAGCATTCAAAGCCGGAAGGGACGGCGAGCAGGAATGAGGATACCGAACAGAGATACAGTGGAGCAGATAAAAAAGAAATATCCTCCGGGAACGAGGATAGAGCTTATCAGTATGAAAGACCCGTACAGCCCTGTTCCTCCGGGTACAAGGGGTACGGTTCAGATGGTGGACGATGCCGGAACGATTCATCCGAAATTTGATAACGGCAGAACGCTCGGTATCATTGTGGGCGAGGATGAGTTTATTGTTCTCAACAGCGTTACAACCGTTTGCTACGGTGAAGAAAAGCTGTGGGATAGCCGAAGAGAAGCTGCGGATTTTTTCCTTGAAGGTCTTAAGGCTATCGATGGCAGCGAAAGAGAGCGCTATGCGACTATCTATGCAAAGTTGATAATAGGCAAAAATTACTGCACTGATGAACTGGATTGAAGGGAGCAAAAAACGATGACAAACCTTGACAAACACGAGTGGGACTTTTCTGCAGGAGAGCAATATGCAATCAACTGGCTTGAAGAACACGGCTTTGAAGTTACCTTGAACAAACGCTTTGTTTCGGTTGACCGCTTTACAGTTTCTAAAGACGGAGTAACAGATGAGTTCCGACTTCCGGTTGGAAACCCCGATATTAACTACCGCAGTTTGATGGAGCAATTCGGAAAAAACTTTGAATTGCTCAAGGAATTAACGGCTCTGCGGCAACAGATAAGGAGTGGTGATCAGTCATAATAAACACAACTTCCTCCGAAAAACAGCCCTTATGATTGGTGTAAATACATCTCAAATATTGCTTGATATAGTTCGCAAGGAGAGTTAATATACACATACCGAAAGGGAAAATAAACAAAACAAAACGGAGGAAACTACGATGAATACTAAGGTTGCAAGACAGATAGAGGAAATGAAAAAGCAGACGATCGGGGTCGAGGTAGAGATGAACAGCATCACCAGAGAAAAGGCTGCAAAGACCGCCGCAGAGTTCTTCGGAACGAGAAGATACCAGAACACAGCAGGCCGCAACGGATACAGCACCTGGTCAGCATGGGACGCAGACGGCAGAGAGTGGAAATTCCAGAAGGATGTCAGCATCAGCGGACCGGACAGCGAAAAATGCGAACTGGTAACCCCGATCCTTCACTACAGCGACATGGAGCTTTTGCAGGAACTGATCAGAAGGCTTCGCAAAGCGGGAGCAAAAAGCGACGCAACAAGAGGCTGCGGAGTACACATTCACATCGGAGCGAACGGTCACACAGCACAGACCCTCAGAAATTTAGCGAATCTGATGGCATCGCACGAACGCCTGATCGCAACAGCTTTGAAAATAAACGAAGGCAGAATGAGCCGCTACTGCAGAACGGTCAATCCGAATTTTCTCGCAAAGCTCAACAGCAAAAAGCCGAAAACAATGAGCCATCTTGCAGACATCTGGTACGAGGGCAACGGTGCAAATTACGGCAGAAGCCACCACTACAACGACAGCCGCTACCATATGCTCAACCTCCACGCAACCTTTACAAAAGGCACGGTTGAATTCAGACTTTTTCAATTCGATGCACCAAGCGGCGGCAAGCAGAACGGCCTTCACGCAGGACAGCTCAAGAGCTACATTCAGCTTTGTCTTGCACTCAGCGAGATGGCCAAGGAGGTCAGAACGGCAAGCCCCAGAGAACAGCAGAAAGAAAATCCGAAATTCGCAATGAGAACCTGGCTTTTAAGGCTCGGATTCATCGGAGAGGAGTTCGCCACAGCAAGGGACATTTTAACAAGAAACCTTGAAGGCGACACAGCATTCAGATTCGGCAGAGCATAAGGAACAGCCTCCTGCCACCCAACACCCCGACCGCTGCGGACAGCGGTCTTAAGGTGATAGAAGGGTGTTACTTATCCAAACAGAAATCCTCACCTTTCGGAAAGGATGAACTAAAAATGAGCAAAGAAAAACGCTATTACATTGCCTACGGCAGCAACCTGAATGTGGAGCAGATGATGAGAAGATGCCCCGGAGCAAAGCCTATCGGAACAGCGATGCTGGAACACAATATCCTTTATTTCAGAGGCAGCGGTTCAGGATACTACCTGACAATCGAGCCGAAGATCGGCAGCAAGGTTCCGGTTGCAGTCTGGGAAGTTACCCCTGAGGATGAAGAAGCACTCGACCGCTACGAGGGTTATCCAAGGTTTTATTACAAATACGATTATACCCTCAAGGTCACACTGCTTGACGAAGAGACAACAAAGGAACTGAGATGTTTTGCTTATGTAATGACAGAAGGCCGCAGAGTCGGACTGCCGACAAACTATTACCTCACCACCTGCATGAAGGGCTACAGGGACTTCGGATTCAACACGAAGATACTTACAAGAACTGTGGAAAGGATGAAGAAAATACTATGGAAACAACTGAGATTAAAATAAGGACTTGCCCGATCTGCGGTCAGGAATACACCGGCCGCCCTGCAATATCGAGAATGGACTGTGAGACCCCCATCTGTCCGGACTGCGGCACCCGTCAGGCATTAACCTCTATCGGTATTGATGCGGAGGAGCAGGAAAAAATACTCGATGCGATCCACCGCAGCATGGACAGATGTACACAAGATAAAGTCTGATTCTTTGTCGAATATATGTGTGCAGAATTGCTTGATAATACCTCCGATAAGAGTTAATATGTGTTACACACAAAGGGAACAACCCTATAAAAAACAAACGGAGGTAACCACCATGAAAAGAGAAAACGCATTTTTCGAGGAAATGAAGAGAGTCGGACATGCCTGGGATAACGAGCGCAGAGCAAAGCTGGAGCAGCGCAGGGAGATAGAAAAAACCTACGGATACTGCAGCGAGGAATACAGCAACTGGCTTGCAGAAAACAAGGACATTCCTTTCCCCTTCACGGACGGAGCAAACAAAGCCTACAGAGCATGGGCAGGCAGCGTCCAGGATGAACTGGAGATACTTGAATTTTCGGATCTGCTTTGGGACAGAGAGGTAGCGGATTTTGTTGACACCCTTCGCAAGGCAGGCATTAAGGAGTTCGCCTACACAGGTAAAAGTACCGCCCTGATGGAGAACATTCACCAGCTTGCCGCCGAAGGCTGCACCATGACAGGGCTTTACACAAGAATTAAGAAAGAATTCTGGGGAGAAACCGAAATTCAGGGGATCAGGTTCAGCGTAAACTGAGCCTGACTGCCGCCCGAAAGAGGGTGGTTTTTCTCCTCATATATACACAATTTACCGTCAAAATCAGTCGGAAATGATTGTGTGATAGTTGTATTGATAAGTACCTCCGAAAGAGTTAATATACAGCTACAAAAACAAAACGGAGGTAAACCACCATGAAAAAGATAAGCAGGAAAACAGAGAAAGCCCTTGAAAAGATAGCAATGACAGCAAGCTACAGCCTTGAGTGTAGGGGCGGCATAGACGAAAGAAACAACGACAGCGAGGACTTCCCGGAAATCAGTATAAGAGCCTTGCAGGAGATGCTGGAGCAGGCTTACCTCCTCGGCAGAGCAGATGCCGGGGGAAAAAGATAAGGGAGGTACGGAGCAATGACAAACGCAAATATCGGAATGAAGGTTGAAGCATACAGAGGTAGCTGTATAGGACTTCTTATACAGAGTACCACATGGCAGGGCGAGATAATCAAGGTAAACAAAAAGAGCATACGGGTTCGCCTGACGGAAAGCACCAGTACCTTCGGTAGCAAGACCACGAGCCATTTTGAAAACCTCTGCACTGAAAAAACCTACCGTTTTGTAAAAATACTGAGTGACGGACGCAGCCTTTACCGCAGCGAATCAGACCTCTACGGACACATAAAGCTTTGATATAATACACACTACTACACAATTACCCGCCCGGATGATTGTGTAGTAATCGTATTGATAAGTACACCCGAAAGAGTTAATATGTGTACACAACAAGGGAACAACCCTACAAAAAAACAAACGGAGGTAGACCACCATGAAAAGAGAAAGAAAGATTACAAAGAAGGACATCAAGGAGATCGCAAAGAAATACGACCTCGACCCGGTTGACATTCAGGACATCGTAAACGACATGGAGAGCGACGGCATAAGGGTAACAAGAGAGGACATCGAGGATATGTACCTTAACGGCGACCTTTTCTGAGGGGGGAACAACAATGACAAACAAAGAGAGAACCGAGCTTGCAAGGCTGCAAAAGGAATACAACGAGCTGCATGAGCGGCTCGGTTACAGCCGGGATGACGGAACCTGCCGGGCGATAAACAACAGGCTTGACGAGATTTGCAGGAAAATGGACAGACTGATAAACGGAGGGAACGAAAATGTGGACCGAGGGCAGCATAAGGGTTAAGAACAGCACCTTTCATTATTGGGTGAAACATTACGAAGAGCCGAGCGAGGATTTCGGCATTGATGGCGGAAGGATCAGCAAACTGATGCTTAAACAAAACGGCGAAACGGTGTACAACTACGACAGAGGGCTTGATGTAAAGCCGGCTGACAAGGATACGGAAACCGCACTTGCGATCCTTATAAAAGAATACAACTGAAAATTCCGGGAGCACACCGATGCGGTGTGTTTCTCGTTTATATAAATACTTTTTGACAGTCGCAGAGATGCGGCTGTTTTTGTTTGGGGGTGAAAGTGTATGGAACTTTCAGAAATAATGAAGCTTAGTCAGGAGGCTATCGCAGGACAGTCTGTTTGACGGGAGGTGTAGTCTTGAAGAAGATGAAAAATTATAAGCCGACAAAATTCAAACTGAAATCTTCAGTTTACGATAAAGACAAAGCTGACTTTGCCGTAATGTTCATCGAACAGCTGTGCCATACAAAAGGAACATGGGCAGGCAAGAGATTTGAGCTGCTGCCCTGGCAGGAGCAGATAATCCGTGACCTTTTCGGCATTGTTAAAGCCAACGGATACAGGCAGTTCAATACCGCCTACATTGAAATTCCGAAGAAGAACGGCAAGAGTGAACTGGCTGCAGCAATCGCCTTGCTGCTTTGCTGCGGTGACGGAGAAGAACGAGCCGAGGTTTACGGCTGTGCATCAGACCGTCAGCAGGCATCTATTGTTTTTGATGTCGCAGCTGATATGGTCAGAATGTGTCCGGCACTGAATAAGCGTGTCAAGATATTAGCATCGCAGAAGCGCATACAGTTTCTTCCTACGAACAGTTTTTATCAGGTGCTATCCGCTGAGGCATACAGTAAGCACGGTTTCAATATTCACGGCGTGGTTTTTGACGAGCTTCACAGCCAGCCGAACCGAAAGCTCTTTGATGTTATGACAAAGGGTTCAGGCGATGCAAGAATGCAGCCGCTTTATTTCCTTATCACCACTGCCGGAACGGATACCCACAGTATCTGCTATGAAACACACCAAAAGGCACAGGATATTCTTGACGGCAGAAAAAATGACCCGACTTTTTATCCTGTAATTTACGGTGCGGATATATCTGAGGACTGGACAGACCCGAAGGTCTGGAAAAAGGCAAATCCCTCTCTTGGTGAAACGATAGGAATTGATAAGGTACAGGCTGCCTGTAACTCGGCAAGACAGAATCCGGGTGAAGAAAACTCCTTCCGTCAGCTTCGTCTGAATCAGTGGGTAAAGCAGGCGGTCAGATGGATGCCGATGGAAAAATGGGATAAATGTGCATTCGCAGTGAACCCGGAGGAGCTTGAAGGGCATGTGTGCTATGGCGGTCTTGACCTGTCCAGCACTACCGATATTACAGCGTTTGTTCTTGTATTCCCTCCGACCGATGAGGACGACAAATATTATGTCCTGCCCTATTTCTGGATACCGGAAGAAAATATGGATTTGCGTGTTAAAAGAGATCATGTCCCCTACGATATCTGGGAGCGGCAGGGTTTTCTTGAAACGACTGAGGGCAATGTTGTTCATTACGGCTACATAGAGAAGTTTATCGAACGGCTCGGTGAGCGTTTCAATATCAGAGAAATCGCCTTCGATAGGTGGGGCGCTGTGCAGATGGTGCAGAACCTTGAGGGTATGGGATTTACCGTTGTTCCTTTCGGACAGGGCTTTGCAAGTATGTCGCCGCCAACAAAGGAGCTTATGAAGCTGACGCTTGAACAGAGAATAGCACACGGCGGACACCCTATCCTCCGATGGATGATGGATAATATCTTCATCAGAACTGACCCTGCCGGAAATATCAAGGCAGATAAAGAAAAATCTACTGAAAAGATAGATGGTGCAATAGCCACTATTATGGCACTTGACCGTGCAGTACGATGCGGCAATGTGAATACCGAAAGCGTATATGATTCCAGAGGTATTTTGTTTATATAATTTCGGACGATGACGCACGAAAATCTTGACTAAAAGAAATTTTAAGGTATAATAGTTATAAAAGATGTAAAGACTATATATGCTATTCCGGAGGTGCGTTATGAAGGAGCTTATAAACAGACCGCAATATATAGAGCAACTTATACAGAACAAGGATGTTGATCTTGTAAAAATCGTAACTGGAATAAGACGGTGCGGAAAATCATCCATTCTTGATCTGTATCATCAGTATCTTTCCGAAAACGGAGTGGATGAATCGCATATTATCCACATGAATTTAGAATCTCTCCGCTTTCGTGATATAACCGACCATATAAAGTTCTATGATTATGTTGCAGAACAAATTCAGCCGGACGGCAAGACATACCTTATCTTTGACGAGCTGCAGAATGTTCCGAGTTGGGAAAAAGCAATCGAGTCATTCCGACTGGATTATGACGTTGATATTTATATCACAGGTTCTAACGCTTATTTGCTTTCGACTGAGTTTTCAACGCTTCTTTCGGGCAGATATGTCGAGATCAAAGTCCTTCCGCTTTCCTTCAAGGAGTTTCTGACATTCTATGATTTTGATACATCAGTTACGATGGAGGAAAAGTTTCAGAAGTATCTGCAGTTCGGCGGTATGCCGATACTCAGGGAATATAAATTCAACGAAGCACGGGTTGATCAGGCTTTGGAGGGTATTTACTCAACTGTTGTCCTCAAAGATATATTGCAGCGGAACAGTCAGGCAGATAATACTACGCTTCAGAAAATCATGCGTTTTATGTGTTCCAATATCGGCAGCATTACTTCCCCGAATAATATAGGCGTTATCCTTTCAAATGAGGGCGATATACGAGAGGGAAAGTCAAAGGGTATCGCAGGAAAGACGGTCAATAAGTACATCTCAATGCTATGCAGTGCCTATATTTTTTCATCTGTCGGAAGATACGATGTAAAGGGTAAGCAGCTTTTGAAAACGCTGGAGAAAAACTACATCATAGATCTGGGCTTTCGGAATATGCTGCTTGGCTTCCGTGGCGCAGACCGTGGGCATATAATAGAGAATATCGTCTATCTTGAACTGATACGCCGTGACTGGCGGGTTTATATAGGCAAGGTCGGAGAAACTGAGGTAGATTTTGTTGCGGAAAAGCCGGGCGATAAGCTGTATATTCAGGTTACAGAAAGTATTCAGTCGCCGGAAACAAGAGATCGTGAGCTTCGTCCACTGCAAATGATACGTGATAACTATGAAAAGATCATTCTTTCAATGGACAGGGATTTTATTACTTCCTATGAAGGAATCAAGTCGATAAATCTGATTGACTGGCTACTGTCGGAATGAGGTTAAAGACAATTATAAAAATATACGGATGAGCATCTGCTGATAATTGCAGGTGCTTTTTTTATGCCATTTTTGAAGGGAGAGTAAAACAATATGGGGATTTTAAGCCGTATTTTCAGGAGCAGAGATGCACCCAAAAACGCAACAGCCGGAAGCGGATACAGCTTTCTGCTCGGTTCATCAGCAAGCGGAAAAGCAGTTAATGAACGGTCAGCAATGCAGATAACAGCGGTGTACTCTTGTGTCCGTATCTTATCTGAGGCAGTAGCAAGTTTGCCTCTGCACTTGTATAAATACACCGACACAGGAACAGAAAAGGCTACTGAACATTTGCTGTATTTTCTTCTGCACGATGAGCCAAACCCGGAAATGACATCTTTCGTATTTCGTGAAACCCTTATGACGCACCTGCTTTTATGGGGCAACGCCTATGCACAGATCATTCGCAACGGCAAGGGCGAGGTTCTTGCCTTGTACCCTCTGATGCCCGACAGAATGAATGTTGACCGTGACGAACACGGCGACATTGTGTATGAATACATGGTCAGTCAGGAGGATGCACCGATCAATAAAGGTTCAACAGTGAAGCTGTCGCCAAGCGAGGTACTGCATATTCCCGGATTGGGATTCGATGGATTGATCGGATATTCTCCGATCGCTATGGCAAAGAACGCTATCGGCTTGGCTATTGCCACAGAGGAGTACGGAAGTAAATTTTTTGCAAACGGAGCAACACCAAGCGGTATCCTTGAATATCCGGGAACAGTAAAAGAGCCGGAGCGTGTGCGTGAAAGCTGGAATAAGGGCTTCGGTGGTGAGAATAACCACAAGGTCGCAATTTTAGAGGAGGGTATGAAATATACTCCTATTTCAATTTCTCCGAATGAAGCACAATTCCTTGAAACAAGGAAATTTCAGATAGACGAGATTGCGAGAATATTCAGAGTGCCGCCGCACATGGTAGGTGATCTGGAACGCAGCACCTTTTCCAACATTGAAAATATGTCGCTTGAATTCGTCAAATACACGCTTGCACCCTGGGTGACGAGATGGGAACAGAGCCTATCACGCTGTGTTTTTAATGATGAAGAAAAGCGGCAGTTATTTTTCAAATTCAATGTTGACGGTCTGCTGCGCGGCGACTATCAGAGCAGAATGAACGGCTATGCAACGGCAAGGCAGAACGGCTGGATGTCGGCAAACGATATCCGTGCCTTAGAAAATCAGGATATGATTCCCGATGAGGAGGGCGGCAACCTGTACCTCATCAACGGCAATATGCTGCCCCTGAAACAAGCGGGAGCAGCCTACAACAACGGTATATCAGAAGGAGGCTGAATATGAATAAATTCTGGAAATGGAAAAAGCAAAAGGTTATCAATCAGGATGGCGGCGAGGGTGTTGAAAGGGTACTTGAACTGCGTGGAACTATAGCCAGCGAATCGTGGTACGATGACGATGTGACACCTAAGATGTTCAAAGACGAGCTGCTTTCGGGCAACGGTGACATTACGGTTTACATCAATTCTCCGGGCGGTGATTGTGTGGCAGCAGCACAGATATACAATATGTTGTCCGAATATTCCGGCAAGGTTACTGTAAAAATTGATGCTATTGCGGCATCGGCAGCGAGCGTTATAGCAATGTCGGGAGATACAGTTTTAATGTCACCCTGCGCTGTCCTGATGGTGCATAATCCGGCGACGATAGCTTTCGGAGATCATAACGAGATGCAGAAGGCAATAGATATGCTTGCCGAGGTAAAGGAAAGCATCATCAATGCTTATCAGATGAAAACAGGCTTGTCCCGTGCAAAGCTCTCAAAGCTGATGGAAGCGGAAACATGGATGTCAGCTCATAAGGCTGTGGAGCTTGGTTTTGCAGATGATATTTTCGGTAAGAAAAACGATAAGTCTGCTGAAGAAGATGAGCAGGAAGATGATGAAACCAATCAAGAAAATACACCAAACGAAGATGAAGATGATGAAGAGGAGCAGAAGAATGCTACCTCTTTTTTGTTTTCCCGAAAGGCTGTCAATGCAAGTCTGCTGAACAAGCTGACAAAGAAAAAGGAAACAAACGGTCATTCTGTCGCTGAAATATTTGACCGTCTGGATACAATTCAAAAATTTATATAAGGGGGCTTTTACTATGACTGATAGAGAGAAATTTTTAAACACAGCGAGGAGTTATATCGGCAAGGACGGTTACTATGTCTGCAAGACCAAGCTCGGTTATGACGCCGTTTATGATTGGTGCGCTTTTGCGGTGTCCGCTATAATGAAGGATTGCGGCTTCATAGGTAAGTATACAAGCGGTGTACATTCCTTTGCATCTGATGAAGGTAGGTATGGTGACGGTAAATACGGTACATGGTTTCTTAAATATTCACAGGCAGTACAGCCGGGCGATATTATCATGTTCCGTTATTCGAGCCTTAATCCCATCGACAAATATTCCGCTTCTCATGTGGGAATTGTCGAGACAGTAAGCGGCAACACACTGACTACCCTTGAAGGAAATGTTGAGGGCTGGGGTGATAACTGGGCTTGCAATTCAACCTTCAAACGCAAGACAAGGTATCTGAATGACAGCAGTGTATATGCGTTTTTCAGACCCAAGTGGAAGGAAAGCACCTCTACATCGACAACAGTTAAAAAGACCAATACAGCGAAAAAGTCTGTGGATGAGCTTGCAAATGAGGTTATTCAGGGCAAATGGTCTGCCGGAGACGAACGCAAGGCAAAGCTGACCGCTGCCGGATATGATTACTCTGCCGTACAGAAGAGAGTCAATGAACTTATGTCCGGATCAGCACAGAAGAAGTCTGTGGAGACTCTTGCTCATGAAGTTATTCGGGGTAAATGGGGAAACGGCGAGGAACGCAGACAGAAACTCACAGCCGCAGGCTATAACTATTCTGCCGTGCAGAGCAGAGTAAACGAACTGATGAAATGAGGAGGATCTGACTATGACTATTATGCAGATGATCGAGAAAAGAAATAAGGCAATCGAGGCAGCCCGTGCTTTTGCGGCTGCCCACAAGAATGAAAACAACACGCTCAACGATGCAGACTATGCGGAGTATGAGCAGATGGAAAAGGAAATACAGGATATCTCCCGTGAGATCAGCCGTATGCAGCGTGAGGACGCTATGGAGCAGGAGCTTAACAAGCCGATAAATACTCCGCTTACCTCAAAGCCCTTTAAGGGCGAGATCGGCGGCACAGGCAGATCAAGCGAGGAATACAGAAAAGCAATGCTCGGAGCGCTCCGCAGTAACTTTGCAGATGTATCAAATGTTCTGCGTGAGGGTTCGGATGCTGACGGCGGTTACCTTGTGCCGGAGGAATACGACAAGAGAATTATTGATGTGCTGAACGATGAGAACATCATGCGTACACTCGGTACAAAGATAAAGACAAGCGGCGACCACAAGATCAATGTGGCAGCAACAAAGCCTGCGGCATCATGGATCGATGAGGGTGAACCTCTTGTATGGGGTGATGCTACCTTTGATCAGATACTGCTTGACGCTCACAAGCTCCATGTTGCGATCAAGGTCACGGAGGAACTTCTATACGATAACTCTTTCGGTCTGGAGAATTACATCATCACCCAGTTTGGTAAGGCTCTCGCAAATGCCGAAGAAGATGCTTTCCTTAACGGTAACGGCAGAGGCAAGCCTACTGGCATTTTTGCAACTACAGGCGGCGGTGTCATTTCCGGCACGACTACCACTCTCAAGGGTGATGATATTATCAATCTGGTCTACGCTCTCAAGCGTCCTTATCGTAAAAAGGCTGCCTTTATCATGAACGATAAGATTCTGGCAACCGTTCGCACACTCAAGGATTCTGAGGGTCAGTATCTGTGGCAGCAGTCCTTTAAGGATGGTGAGCCGGAAAGACTGGCAGGCTATCCTGTTTATACTTCGGAATACGCTCCCACAAATATGATTTCCTTCGGCGATTATAGCTACTACAACATCGGCGACAGAGGTACTCGTTCCTTCAAAAAGCTGACAGAGCTTTTCGCCGGAAATGATATGGTGGGCTTTGTCGCAAAGGAGCGTGTTGACGGAAAGCTTGTTCTTCCCGAAGCAGTACAGATACTGAAAATCGGTACATCCGGCAAGGTGACAAAGCCATGATGAGGTGATGGCATGACAGTTTCATTGACTGAAATGAAAAGCTATCTTCGTGTAGATTTCAAAGATGATGATACCTTGATTCGGAGATATATTTTAGCTGCCGAGGATCTATGTCTGGACATTCTGCGAACAACTGATCGCAATGTGCTGAAAACAGACAAAAATGCCAGGATAGCAATCATGTATGCTGTCGCCTATTTTTACGAACACAGAGAAGAAGCCGATTACAAGGCTCTGACAATTTCGCTCAGAGCCTTACTTTTCGGCAGCAGGAAGGAGGAATTCTAATGCAAATAGCACTTATGAATGAGAGGATAACCTTTCAGAGAAATGTAATACTTACTGACCGTATCGGCAACCACATGAGCAGCTGGAATGACGAATTCTCCTGCTATGCGACAATCGGCGGCGAAAGCGGCAAGGAAACGGCCGTTGTGGGAACAACTGTTGATAATACGGATGTTACCTTTACTGTCCGTTGGTGCGCCCTGACGGCAACTGTCAGCACCACAGGCTACCGCATCATGTTCAAGAACGAGATCTACGATATTATCGCAATAGACCATATGAACTACAAAAAGAAGTGCATTAAATTCAGGTGCAGAAAGGCAAGGCGATAGCGTGAGCAAAACAGTAAAAATAGATGACCTTGCCGAGGAAGTTATGAAGGGGCTGACGGAATACTCAAAGTTAGCCACCTCTGATATGAAGAAAGCCGTTAAAAAAGCCGGAAACGATGTGCGTAAAGAAATACAATCTACTGCTCCGAAGGACACAGGAGCTTATGCGAAAAGCTGGACTGTAAAGACAACAAGGGAATCTGCTGAAAAGCTGGAGGTAACTGTTCATTCAAAAAACAGATATCAGCTTGCTCACCTTCTGGAGTTCGGTCATGCCAAGCGTGGCGGCAGAAGAACCAAAGCCCAGCCGCATATCGCACCTGCCGAGGAAAACGGCATCAACGCACTTGAAAAGGCAATAGAAAAAGCATTGAAGGGGTGATGTTATGGATGAGCTTATATCAATTCTGAATGAAATAGGACTGCCTTATGCTTACGATCACTTTGCCGAGGGCGAGTCACCAAATCCGCCTTTTATCTGTTATCTCCTGCCGGGAAGTGATAACTTCGCAGCTGACGGCAGGGTCTATTACAAAATAAACGATGTACATATAGAGCTGTACACCGATTATAAAAATTCGGAGCTTGAACTGCGTGTTGAGGAAGTGCTTGACAGGCACAATATCTTCTACAATAAATCCGAAGTGTGGATAGACAGCGAAAAGCTCTACGAGGTGATGTATTCTTATGAGATTGGGGGAACCGATAATGCCGAATAAGAAAAAGAATAAGGTCAAATTCAATATATGCAATGTGCATTATGCCATTGTAAAATTGAACACTGACGGAACAGCGACCTTTGAAAAACCTGTACCCATGCCGGGTGCTGTGTCG
>Ga0256405_10008297_pt1 | contig 14986 bp, 14 predicted proteins | sample RumenRJG_02DNA_FD_189096 | JGI IMG/M metagenome (GOLD analysis project Ga0256405, IMG submission 189096) | Bovine rumen microbial communities from Lethbridge, Alberta, Canada - RJG_02 | ecosystem: Host-associated > Mammals > Digestive system > Stomach > Rumen | place: Canada: Alberta... | reverse complement strand
TTGTGAGCTGTCCAAAGACATAATCTCTATCGTCCTTTGCTGTAAAGAGAATAAGCGTTTTTCCATGTGTTATCTTCAGCAGTCTGACTATCTCGGCAATGGCTTCCTGGCGGTAACGATTTCGGTTATACCTTTTCGGACAAGGCAGCTTATTGGACACATACATCATAGAATGCTCATCGTAGTTGTAAGGTGACTTCTTGGGTTCGGAAATACATATATCATCAGGACAGCCGAGACTATCCATAAAGTAACTGTATCTGTCTTTGAGTGTTCCTGAATTCTGAGATGTTAATGTCGCCGAAGTCAGTATCGTGCTCCTTGAGCTTGAAAACAGCAGTCTACCTATATCTCTGCGTATATCTTTCCTGCACACGTTTATGCGTACACCGTGCTCGTTGGACAGCCATACAAGGTTGGCATTGTTTTCTGAGTCTCTCAGTGTTTGCAGGCTATGCAGCCTTCGGTTTGTCCTCATTTCTATCTCTTTCATATTTGAGCGCAGCTTGAGGACCAGCTTCTTTATTTCCGTACTCGGTCTGTAATAGAAGGCCTTCATGTCAGCGTCTGCCGCTGCCTGCTGCTGAGATATGTCATTTTTAAGGAAATTGAAGAAAGTGTCGATCATTTTTATAGTCTCGATTATAAGACGTGACATAGTGTTCTTTCTGCGTCCTGTTTGTCAGTGAGAAGTCTCAGAGTCAGTGAACGGGCATTCTGAAGCATATCATATTCCTCATGGAACAGAAACGGCATTATGAAATGATCCTTGTTTGCACCGATTATCAGCACGTCCTGATCTATCCTGTCAGCAATGCCTTTCAGTGTGAATTTGCGTATCTTCCGTACATAATCGCTGGGAGTCTTTGCGCCGTAAGCATACATACGCTAAAGATATTGGCAAGAAGGTTCGTGCAGGCATACGACAGAAGCAGAAAACTGGAATGCCTGTGAACCTGCCGATGGGTTACTACAAGGACAAAAATACAGGCGAGGTGCTTGTCGATGAAACGGCAGCGGCGATAGTCAGGGAGATATTTGAGAAGTTCTTTGAAGGATACGGACTGAGCACTATAGCCAAGGACTTCAACCTCCGCGGCATAAAGTCTCCCGAGTTCTTCTCCCACAGGAAGAAAAATCCGCGACATACTGAGGTGGCGAGAAAGTTTCTGTGGGTTCAAACCTCGGTCAAGCGTATAATTCAGAACGAAGCGTACACAGGAACTCTCGTTAACCACAAGACTGTGACATCAAAAATCTACAAGACCGTGGACGTCATTACGCCCGAGGAACAGTACCGCCACGAAAACTTCATGCCTGCGATAATTGACAAAGAGACCTTCGAACAGGCACAGGTGCTTCTCGAGAGCAGACTCAGGAGCGGTGTTCGTGCTAAGTTCGGAAACACTATCCACAGGTACTGCGGAATGATAAAATGTGCCGAGTGCGGAGCAAGCCTCATAGCTAAGAAACGGACAGTAGCAGGGCACTCATGGGTTGAGTACACCTGCAACAGCAATCACCGTTACGGCAACGAATATTGCACCGCTCACACTATCCGCGAGACTCAGCTTGACGAGATTATCCACACGGAGCTTGTAATGCTCCGTCAGGAGATACTGGATTCCAGTCAGAAGTACGATGCAATCGTAAAGGACTGGAACAAAAAGAAGCCTAAATACGATAAAATGATAAAAGAATATTCGCAAAAGATAGTTACTCTTAACGGGCAGATCGAGGAACTGATAATGGAGCGTATCGGTGACCGCGAACACGCCAAGGTCTATAATTCAATGATCGAAAAGCGTGAAGCTGAGATAGCGGAGCTGACAAAGAAAATAGAGGAATGCAGGAAGTTCAACGAACTCAGCAAGAAGCGCCGCGACGAACTGATGTCCACAGCAGAGCTGCTTGACGAGGTGCTCCTCGAGCCGTACATCTCGGATGCAAATATGCGTCTGCTCGTCCGCAAGATAAATGTCCACGAAAATGAGGACGGAAGCCTTGACGTAACGCTTGAATTCAATGGTGATTTCAAGAATTCGAGCACGGTGTGCTTTGAGATCAATGAATAGGCATGAAAACAGCCGCAGGGAGACCTGCGGCTTAGCTTTTTATGATACTTGTACATTACAAATGGATTTCATGCGCGGAAAAACAATTCGCGTCCCAGAAAAACTGAGACGCGAAACTGCCCGCGGGGGCTCCCCACTGGTGCGGGTGACAGGACTTGAACCTGCACACCTTACGGCATCAGAACCTAAAGATACGGCAACGCCATTGGAACAAACGTTCTCTTATTTAACTAAACCCATTATAGCACGTATTTCTGCGGTTGTCAAGTGGTTTTTGATAATATCTGAAGACAGTAATGTACAGTGTTACAAATTCAGTTATGATAACTATCATCAGAAGTTTATTTGTGCAATGCTTCGCCATTTATGGCTCTGCGTATTATCTCATCGACAGTAGGTCCATCTTTTGGAAAAACTAATGTCACAGGAAACACCATTTTATCGATTGTTATTTCACTTTCTTCTACATAGCGATCCATATTTTTATCGTAATATAGCTCTTTGATGGTTTTAATACTATTTTCGTTCATTTATATCCTCCTGATAAATATGTTTCGTTTTTTCCTTTATAAATTACTTTTAATATGTTTTTATTAATTTGATAAGCTGTTCTTTGAGTGATGGTCCGTCTTTTGGAAATTCATTTATAACTGTGAATTTTTTTCCATCAATCACCGTTTCAACTTCTTCAATGTAGCAATCTTTTTCTTCATCAAAGTATAACTCCTTAATAATTTTGCAATCTTCAACCATTTTTACACCTCAACCATAATAAGTATTTTTCGAGTAAATAGAAGTAACGGCACCAGATTGGCACCGTTACATCAGTCCTATTCGGTTTGATATGATAATTGTGAAATAACGTTATAGCCAGGCACGTCCTGACCTTACGAGCTCACTACGCACGTTTTTTCCTTACTCATTATATCTCCTCTCTTCACAAGTGTCAATACAAAAGTATTTTTTACATAGTTTCCAGAATATAGTTAATCGGATAATTATTAAGCATCGTGTTGACAATGTGTAACAGATGTGATACAATATAATCAGAATAATAACGAAAGGACAGGTGAGCTTTATGGCTAAAACTGATACTATCCACATTCGTGTAAACGAGGAAACCAAGAATAATGCTGAGCAGACACTTGCTATGCTTGGACTTACAATTTCAGATGCAGTTAATATGCTTCTCTGTCAGGTCAATCTTACAGGAAGTCTCCCGTTTCAGGTACAGCTTCCTTCACCTCAGAACGTGATAGTCAACAGCAGGGCTGACATCGAAAGAAAGCTCAATGAAGCAGAGCAGGATATAGCTGACGGAAACGTATCTGCCGCTGATGAAGCATTTGCAAGACTGGAGAGCAAATATGCACTATAAGATACTGGTCACTAAGTCCTTTGAGTCGGACCTCGACAGCATTCTGTTGTACATTTCGGGAACTTTGAAAAACAGAAGTGCAGCAGGCAGCCTGCTTAAAAAGGTCAGGGATAATATAGCAATGCTGGATTCAGCACCGCTTGCTTTTCCTGTATATCCTCATATTTCTAAGAAAAGTTATCGTTTTATCCCAGTCGGGAATTACCTGATTTTTTATCACGCTGACGAGGAGAAGGAAATCGTGTACATCGACCGTTTCCTATATTCGGCACGTAATATTGAAACAGTATTGTGATTTCAATTGTTTAAGAATATGAAAGGAAGCTCCCCGAATCACTCGGGGAGCTTTGCTTTATTCAGTCAGCATTCTTCTCATCAGGCAGAGGTCAAATGCATCGAGTCTGTTATCTTCGCAAAGGTCGCCTGCCTGCCAGTTTGCAAGCTCCGCGTCGGGAGCTGCAATAGTACAAGGTCGGACACATTGAAGCTGCCGTCAGCGTTCACATCTCCCGTAATATAGGATCCTCTGCGGAGTGTGTCGTTTATCACCTTCAGCAGCGACTTTTCGCCCTTTGCGTCCTGCGTGAGCTCCCATATCATAATGCCGCCGTAGTTTTTTTGAAAGCTCCGCTTTTTTAGCCATTGTAAAAGAGTATGCTTAGTTCGAAAATTGGATATGAACTGTAAACTTAAAATAACCGTGAGAAAAAATACTCGCGGGTATTTGTGTTATTTTGATACTTTACAAAGTTTTAGAGGTGATTTTAAATTGTGAATTATTTTTAAACATTTTTGTTTTGATAAGGAAAAATATCGTGTGATATTGACTGTATTATTGAATAATGTTATAATATTTATGTTGCATATATCCATCAAATTTTTTGGATTAAGGAAAGAGGTAGTTATGAAATATGCCCATAAATCAGAACACAGTGAACAAAGCATAAAGCAGCACCTTATAGGCGTAGCTGAACTTGCATCGCATTACTCTAATGATATAATGCGTGATCTTGCTTATAAAGTTGGTTTAGCACATGATATAGGCAAGTATGCTGAGGCTTTTCAAAATAGACTTGAAGGTAGTAGTATACGCTATGAGCATTCAGCCTGCGGTGCGATAGAAATAGGTGAACTTGCAAAAGATAATTTTACAAAAGGTATGACATATATGCTGCAATACTGCATAGCAGGACATCATACAGGACTTCCCGACGGCGGTACGTCTGTTGACAGTGCGGATGCCGATAATACACTTCATGCAAAGCTGAACCGCAAGAAGTATTATACAGGAGATGCTGATTATAGTTCTTATAAAGAAGAAATAAAACTTCAGCTGCCAGACTATTCCAAACTTATAAATATTATTTTTAAAAATCAGGATCAGATTGAAGTAATCGAAAAATATGCTTTCTTCACAAGATATATTTTCTCGTGTCTGACAGATGCGGATTATCTTGATACTGAGCGTTTCTTTTCTCCTGGTATGGACAGGGAACTTAATGCTGATTTTGGAAAAATGCTTGATATTATCAATGAAGAACTTGAAAAGCGTTCGCTTGTTTCAGATACTCCGTTAAAAAAGGCAAGAAAAGATTTGCAGGAGCTGGCTTTTGAAAATTGTCTGAGCGATTCACGGATAAATATTCTTGATATGCCGACGGGAAGCGGAAAAACGCTTTGCAGCATGAAAATAGCTTTGAAAAAGCTGATCGAGCATGAAAAGAAACGTATAATTTATGTGATTCCCTATACAAGTATAATTGAGCAGACGGCGGAGACATTTGAGAAATTGTTTGGTGAATATGCAGATATAGTTCAGCATCATTCAAACTATTGCTATGATGATGAAAAAGAAAACAGTACAGCCGAAAAATTAAAGCGCTCGACTGAAAACTGGGATGCACCTGTTATTATCACCACAAGTGTACAATTTTTTCAGTCTTTATACCATTATAAAAGTTCGGGACTGCGAAAACTGCATAACATTGGGGATTCAGTTATTGTATTTGATGAAGTACATATGCTGCCTGAGATGTATTTGCAGCCCTGTCTGAGAGCGATAGGCTTTATTACAGAATATCTGAAAAGTGAAGTTCTGTTCCTTTCGGCAACTATGCCCGATTTTTCAGAATTGTTTGAAAGATACAGCGGAAATGCAGCTTATGATGAATTGATAAAGGATAAGAGCAGTTTCGGATTTTTTCAGAAATGTCGTTATACAGATCTTGGAAAAACTGATATTGAAAGTATCGCTGTAAAAGCGGACGATTACGATTCGAGTCTTATTATAGTCAACAGCCGTAAAACAGCAAGGAAAATGTATAAGCTTTTATCAGGTAAGAAGTATCATTTGTCTACATATATGACTCCGCATGATCGTTCCGAAACAATAAAGCAGATACGTGCTGATCTTGCAAACGGTGAAAAAATCACAGTTGTATCAACTTCACTTGTGGAAGCCGGAGTTGACCTTGACTTTCAGGCTGTATTCAGACAGCTTGCAGGACTTGACAGCATATTGCAGTCCGGCGGAAGATGCAACCGTGAGGGAAGAATGGAATACGGCGATGTTTATATATTTGAAACAGATGAAGTTATTTGTGGAGATATGAAGATACGTGCAGGCATAGTTAAGGATATGCTTGAAAAAGGAAGTGATATAACTTCTGAGGAATGTATCAGAGAGTATTACAGGAGAATATTCAGATATTCTGATGATATCATAGAGCAGAATACCATAGCAAAAGATTGCAGCAGATTTGACAATATACCGTTCAGAACATATGCAGAAGGATTTGAGTTTATAAAGGATGAAACGATAAGTGTTGTTATCAATAATAATTCTGAGACAGCCAAACTTGTACAACAGCTTGAATATGGCGGTAGGAACATAAGGCGAAAATTGCAGCGTTATTCTGTATCACTGAAAAAGCATGAATTTGATGAAGCGATGAAAACAGGAATTATCGATGATAAAAAATGCGGAATTTATGTTCTTGCAAATAATGATTATTATAAAGATGAAACCGGTCTGGATATTGATTATCAGCCTGATTATATCTGCTAAAAAGAAAAAAGAGTTGTACAATATTTGATACAACTCTTTTTCACAAAAAAACATTAAATATTTCAACTCACTGCCAGAAAGCAGACTTTAAAAGAATTATAACACATTTTTGAATATAAATCAATACAAAAATAGGATGTGCATAAACAGTTGATTTTTTTGTTAAATATGCCAATTGCATTTTTATGAGAATCAATGTATAATTTAGACGCATTCAAATAAACACTAAATAAGTTTTGGAGGTGGTCTAAAATGAGTTACGGTTTCAAGATAATCGTTGAAGGCGAATATGCCCTCTTTACTCGACCGGAAATGAAAGTGGAACGTGTAAGCTATGATGTGCCTACGGTTTCAGCGATGGAAGGCTTAGTCAAATCAGTATACTGGAAGCCTGCGCTGCGAATTGTTATCGATAAGATAATAGTGTTCAATCCTATCAAATTCATTAATATCCGCAGAAACGAGATCAAAACAAAAATCCCACAGCGTAATGTGACTTCACAAATGAACGGCAAGGGCAGTTCCGAAATATATGCTTCTGAAACAAGAAGTCAGCGTGCGGGAATGCTGCTTAAAGATGTGAAATACGGTGTGGAATTTCATTTTGAACTTACGGGTATCAGGTCTGATCATGATGATGAAAGTGAGGAAAAACACTATAATATCATGCTGAGAAGACTGCGGAACGGTCAGTGTTTCCGACAGCCCTGCCTTGGATGCAGAGAATTCTCTGTAAGCAGGATAGAACTTGTTGATGAGTTTGATCTTACACAGGTAGATCATTCACTTGATGGCGATATCGACCTTGGGTATATGCTTTACGGTATGAAATTTGAGGATGGCGGCAAACCTGTTAACAACGACTGGAATGAACCGAAATTTTCAGATAAAGCCGATCCGATGTATTACCGTCCTCATATGATAAATGGTGTTATTGATGTTGCAAAGTACAGGGAGGGGATAAAATGCTGATAAAGGCTTTGTGTGATTATGCGGATAAGCAGTCAGCGGATTCAAAGAGAATTCCCGAAGGCTTTGCCGAACAGGAGATACATTATCGCATTATCCTTTCTGAAGATGGTGAGCTGAAACGCATCATTCCGTTTAAACAGTCGCTGATTATCAAGGATAAAAAAGGAAAAGAAAAAAATGTAGAAGTTCCACGTAAAGCAATCTTACCTATCAGGACTCAGAAACCGGGAATAGAATCAAACTGCATCGAGCATCGTCCGTTGTATATTTTCGGATTGAATTACTGTAAGGAAAATGATCTGGCATTTTTTTCTCCTGACGATAAGACAAAAAAGGCACAAAAATCTCATGCTGCATTTGCAGAACATGAACTTGAATTCTTTGACGGAATTGAATCAGTGGCTTGTAAGGCATACAGAAAATTTGTTGAAAAATGGGATCCCGAAAAAGAATCAGAAAATCCTGTGCTTACGGAATTAGGCAAGGATTATAAAGGAGCATACTTTGGATTTTCGGTTGGAGAGGAAAGTAATTTTCTTGAAAATGATGATGAATTTATACGAAAATATCAGAAATGTTTTTCTGAAAAAAATGACAATAAGGATGATGAAGTAAAAGCAGTATGCGGAATACTGGGAGAAAAAGCAGTTGCCGCAAGACTTCATGACAAAATAAAATTTCCGGGTGGTCAGGCTTCTGGTTGTCAACTTGTATGCATGAACGATACCGCCTTTGAATCCTACGGAAAAACTCAGTCATACAATAGTAATGTTTCAGAAGAAGCTATGAAAAAATATACGGCTGTTTTCAATAAACTTCTGACGGACAAAAAGCATTATTGCATTTTGGGCGATATGGTTCTGGTATGGTTTGCCGTAAAAAGTGATGATTCAGCGGAAAGCAGTTTCTTTTCATGTTTTTTCGGCAATAATTCTGATGAGGATGCCAATGATAAAATATCAACTTTAATGAATTACGCAAGAAGTGGTTTTACTGCTGATAAAGAAGCGATAGATGATATTATTGCTGATAAAAAATCTGTTTTCTATATTGCAGGTCTTACACCAAATTCATCAAGGATCTGTCAGAAGTTCATTTACAAAGGAAATTTCGGAGATATGCTTAATAATCTTATAAAGCACCAGAATGATATGCTGATAAATGAAAAAAATACTCACCCGATATACTTCGGCGGTATTGCAAAAGAACTTATATCACCGAAATCAACCAATGAAAAAGTTCCGTCACCGCTCATGTCTGCGATCATGCTTGCGGCACTGAATAACACTAAATATCCCGATGCATTGCTTGCAACGGTGATAAGGCGTGTAAAAACTGACAGCGACGAGGAAAACAAACCGTATATCAAGTTGAACGATACTCGTGCAGGCATCATTAAAGCCTGTCTTAACAGGAAAAACAAGAAGGAGGAAATAACTATGGCGTGGAATGAAGAAAATAAAAATCCTGCGTATCTATGCGGAGGATTGTTTGCTGTATATGAAAAGATACAGCAGGATTCATCAGGAGGAAATCTTAATCGTACTATCAAGGATTCATATTTTTCTTCTGCTTGTTCACGGCCTTCAAGCGTATTCCCGAAGCTGGCAAAACTTGCTCAGAATCATATGAAAAAAATAGAACAAGATAAGCCATACTTTGCAAAAAAATATAAGAAAGATATTGCTGATCTTATAGACAACCTTGATGGTGAGTTTCCTGCAACACTTAATCTTGACGATCAGGGACGTTTTATTGTCGGCTATTATCAGATGAATAAGAAACTATACACTTCAAATAAAAGTGAATGAAAGGACGGTCAATTATGGAAAATAATGTTATCAAGAACAGATATGAGTTTGTTATGCTCTTCGATGTGGAGAACGGTAATCCGAACGGTGATCCCGATGCAGGAAATATGCCGAGAACAGACCCCGAAACTTCTTTCGGCATAGTTACTGATGTATGTCTGAAACGCAAGATAAGAAATTTCGTTGAACTGTACAAGGAAGGGGAGGGCGGATATAATATTCTCGTTAAGGCTGACCGCTCACTTAATTCCAAATTCACGGAGGCATATGATGCCCTCGGACTTGATAAAGGTCAGAAGGGCAAGAAAACAGATGATGTAAAAAAGGCACAGGAATACATATGCGCTAACTATTATGATGTGCGTACTTTCGGTGCTGTGATGAGTACAGGTGACGATCCATGCGGTATTGTCAGAGGTCCTGTTCAGATCAATTTTGCAAAAAGTATAGATCCTGTTTATGTTCAGGATATTACAGTTACCCGTCAGGCGGTTACTACTGATAAGGATTTCAACGAGAAAAAGCAGAGTGAAATGGGTAAAAAGAGCTTCATTTCCTACGGACTTTACCGTGCCGAGGGATATGTTTCAGCTATGCTTGCTCAGAAAATTACGGGATTTTCTGAGGACGACATCGAACTCCTCTGGACTGCAATAATCAATATGTTTGAGAATGACAGAAGTGCCGCAAGGGGTAAAATGTGTCTGAGAAAGCTGTATATCTTCAAGCATGATTCAGCTCTGGGAAATGCACCTGCACATATTCTTTTTGATAAAATTAAAGTAGAAAGAAAGGCTGGTATTGAGCCACCGAGAAAGTTTGAGGATTACGATATATCGGTTGATACTTCGATGCCTTCAGGTGTTGAACTTATCGAAAAGATATGAATGACCGAACTGTCAATATCAGGGCAATACAGCATTATATGTATTGCCCGAGAAGGTTTGCACTGCTTGAAGTCAATGATGACTGGGCGGAAAATGCATTTGTTGTAAAAGCAAACATACAGCATCAGCATGTTCATGACGGAAGTCACAGTTATTCCGATAATAAAAAGATCGTTCGAAGTGATATCGCCGTTTATAATGATGAACCTGAGTATGATATTTTCGGTGTTACTGATTGTATTGAATTTGTCCGCAGTAAAGACGGAATAGAACTCGAAGGTCATGATGGCAGATTTGGTGTTAGTATCATTGAATATAAGCCGAAAGCACCGAAAAATTATCCTTTTAATGAGACTGATGCTATACAGGTCTTTGCTCAGAAAAAATGTGCTGACTCAATCTGGAAGTGTGACAGTGAGGCTTATATTTACTATTCCGATACAAGAAAACGTGTGAAACTTCCTTTTGATAAGGAATATGAAAAATATGATACAATGCTGAAAAAACTGCTTTTTGAGATGAGGGAAGTGCTGAGCGAAAAACGTATCCCTCCACGAAAAAAAGGTCAGAAATGTTCGGGATGTTCAATGTCTGATATATGTTTCCCTAAAGAGAAGAAATATAGCGTCAGGGATATTATAATGTCTCAGAAAGGAGCTGATATTATTTGAAGAAACTTCTGAATTCGCTGTATATTCTCGATGAAACTGCATGGCTCACTCTTGACGGTGAAAATATCGTATGCAAGTGTGAGGATAAGGAGAAATTCCGCCTGCCTTTTTCAAATCTGGAAGATATATACTGTTTCAGCTACCTCGGATGTTCACCTGCACTTATGGGGAAATGCATGGATATGGGAATAAATATCAGCTTTATTTCTCCGCAGGGGAAGTTTCTTGCAAGAGTTCAGGGGAAAACTAAGGGCAATATTTTCCTGAGAAAGGCGCAGTTTGAAAGATTTGCAAAGCCTGATATTATTCTTCCGCAGAATACTGTTGCTGCTAAATTGTCGAATACACGGTATCTCATCAGGCGTTCCATGAAGGACAATCCTCAGCTTGATGCAGACGGAGAACTAAGTAAGTGTATAGAGTATCTGGAAAGCGGGATAGAACACGTTTATGAGATGAAAGACACTGAAACAATACTTGGGCTTGAAGGAAGCTGTGCCAAGTCATATTTCAATGTTTTTGACAGGCTTATACTAAATCAGAAAGAAGATTTCCTCATAACAGGACGTACCAAAAGGCCGCCGCTTGATCCCGTGAACGCTGCATTGTCTTTCTTGTATACGATCATGACAAGCTCATATACATCTGCATTGGAAAGTGTGGGACTGGATAGCTGTTATGGATTCTATCATGCTTTGCGGTCGGGAAGAAGCAGTCTTGCCTGTGATCTTGTGGAGGAAACGAGGTGTATTGCTGAAAGGCTTGTGCTGACACTGATAAATCTGAAAAAGCTGAATATCAAAGACTTTGAGAAACAGGAAAGCGGAGCGGTATATCTTACCAAAGATGGAAAGAAAACAGTGCTGACAGCATGGCAGGAAAAAAAGAGAAGCACTATTGTTCATCCGTATCTTGGTGAAAAAATACAGCTGGGACTGCTTCCGTTTGTACAAAGTTCACTTCTTGCAAAATATATTCGTGGCGAAATAGAAGAATATCCGTGTTTCCTTATGAAGTAGGTGATCGACATGATGGTGCTTGTAAGCTATGATGTATCAACAACAGACAGCAAGGGTAAAAGCCGTCTGAGAAAAGTTGCAAAGGAATGTCAGAATTATGGTCAGAGGGTACAGAATTCAGTTTTTGAAATAGATGTGGATTACGGAACGTTTCTGAAAGTAAAAGATAGCCTTCTGAAACTAATTGACGAATCTCATGACAGTATCAGATTTTATTATCTTGGAAACAACTGGCACAGGCGTGTTGAGCATTATGGTGCAAAGGAAACATATGATCCTGAGGGAGTGCTTATAATCTGATCGGCGAACCTCAGATAATACGAAAAACACGGCAGGTTCGCCTGCTGAAAATAGTTGTTTATTAATAAAGTATGAACAAAATCTTCGGATTTTGCTTATAAAAGTCCGCCTATGGTGGTGGCATGGCTCTTTATATACAATATATAGGGGTCACGCCCCTCGTGGGCGTGTGAGTTGAAATCGAAATGTAAAATATCCCCGGATATATACAGCCCGGTCACGCCCCTCGTGGGCGTGTGAGTTGAAATCGAGATCATCCGCCTAAAGTGTAAACTGTTTTTGGTCACGCCCCTCGTGGGCGTGTGAGTTGAAATTTGCACAAAAACTTTATCAGAATTTGTGCGTATTGGTCACGCCCCTCGTGGGCGTGTGAGTTGAAATTGAGTGTATAAGCCGCATGAATTTATACGCGGAGTGGTCACGCCCCTCGTGGGCGTGTGAGTTGAAATTGAGAACGTGACAACTATTTTTAGTTTACAGGCGGGTCACGCCCCTCGTGGGCGTGTGAGTTGAAATCCAATTATCGGTGGCGCTGTCGCTGTGGTTACTGGTCACGCCCCTCGTGGGCGTGTGAGTTGAAATTTCCAATTACTACTCCTTGTAATCTCCTTTTTGGGTCACGCCCCTCGTGGGCGTGTGAGTTGAAATCGTAGACCTACAGAACTATGACGTAGGCTACGTGGTCACGCCCCTCGTGGGCGTGTGAGTTGAAATCTTTTTCCCTCGTTTGGGACATGATAAAGCAATGTCACGCCCCTCGTGGGCGTGTGAGTTGAAATTTCCTTTACACTTTTCAATGCTTCGCTGTCTGCGGGTCACGCCCCTCGTGGGCGTGTGAGTTGAAATTGACTGAGATTAGGACGGATAGAGATATCACAGAGGTCACGCCCCTCGTGGGCGTGTGAGTTGAAATAGATAAGAGTACAGACTCAGGGTCAGACAGTAGGGGTCACGCCCCTCGTGGGCGTGTGAGTTGAAATTCAACATGGTTATCAACAGTGTGTTGAGTGAGGTACGTCACGCCCCTCGTGGGCGTGTGAGTTGAAATCTCTCTAAAGGGACGTTCACAAATTCGTAACAGGGTCACGCCCCTCGTGGGCGTGTGAGTTGAAATGGAGAGCGTGATCTGCGTAATGCAAGCTATGACGGTCACGCCCCTCGTGGGCGTGTGAGTTGAAATCGACGTACTCGAATTGAGCTATAAATCGCAACGTGGTCACGCCCCTCGTGGGCGTGTGAGTTGAAATCCAGTTAAAGCATTGGATTTCAAGTCCGGCGGCACGTCACGCCCCTCGTGGGCGTGTGAGTTGAAATGTAGACGTTGATAAAATCAATGGTCTCCAATACCGGTCACGCCCCTCGTGGGCGTGTGAGTTGAAATGTAGAAGGTGTCCAAGGCATTGAAAGTGCAATAACAGGGTCACGCCCCTCGTGGGCGTGTGAGTTGAAATGATAGCATTAATCAAAAAGAATCACCTGCCGTATAGGTCACGCCCCTCGTGGGCGTGTGAGTTGAAATTCCACTTTTTCCCATTGATTTCGCCCCAGTCGTGGTCACGCCCCTCGTGGGCGTGTGAGTTGAAATAGGTTATGACTTTCAATTGACTCGCCCTGTTGAACGGTCACGCCCCTCGTGGGCGTGTGAGTTGAAATGATTAGTTGGTTTTATCGAACATAACGGCTCTATGGGTCACGCCCCTCGTGGGCGTGTGAGTTGAAATCTGAATAATCAACAATAACCGTCGGTTCAAGTTGGTCACGCCCCTCGTGGGCGTGTGAGTTGAAATTATAACCGTGCGGCGGGTCGCTCCGATGAACTGGGTCACGCCCCTCGTGGGCGTGTGAGTTGAAATTTGTTGACAGCTACATGGGATATATTCAAAAATGGTCACGCCCCTCGTGGGCGTGTGAGTTGAAATTGATTTTACCACAGCAGGCGGAGCAGTCCGACAGTCACGCCCCTCGTGGGCGTGTGAGTTGAAATGCAGAAAACCGCACGTCAGAAGATATCAACCTGAGGTCACGCCCCTCGTGGGCGTGTGAGTTGAAATCCTGACAGTCTCCCCGCTGAATGGATAGAGGGTAGGTCACGCCCCTCGTGGGCGTGTGAGTTGAAATGGTCTACCATTTCAGATTAAAATTAGCGGTGATTCGGTCACGCCCCTCGTGGGCGTGTGAGTTGAAATAGGCATTTAAGGGTGCAACACATGACGGTCTCGGGTCACGCCCCTCGTGGGCGTGTGAGTTGAAATTCTGTGATTGATACGGGACTAAAAATATCGATATGGTCACGCCCCTCGTGGGCGTGTGAGTTGAAATGCAGAACATAATGAGAAAGAAATGCAAAGGTAAGGTCACGCCCCTCGTGGGCGTGTGAGTTGAAATTCTGTCTGTTGATTGATAGCCAGCAAACGGATCGGGTCACGCCCCTCGTGGGCGTGTGAGTTGAAATGTACAGCGTGATACCGTCACGATAAATGCACGCGGTCACGCCCCTCGTGGGCGTGTGAGTTGAAATGTAATTCGTAGTCTTCCCATGTCTTACCACTCGCGGTCACGCCCCTCGTGGGCGTGTGAGTTGAAATGCTTAATCGCGTTTATCTCGTCAGCGGTCGCATGGGTCACGCCCCTCGTGGGCGTGTGAGTTGAAATATTCTTCCCAGATTTAAATAATGGTGCAATAAAACTCAATGCTGAAGACACCAATGTACTGATTCATATCCTTCTCAGAGATTTGATTCGTAATGCTGTGATTGACGTTGAAGGCGGACTTGGAGAGAGCGATTGGGAGAATATTTCTGTTTCG
>Ga0256405_10008296_pt1 | contig 14989 bp, 9 predicted proteins | sample RumenRJG_02DNA_FD_189096 | JGI IMG/M metagenome (GOLD analysis project Ga0256405, IMG submission 189096) | Bovine rumen microbial communities from Lethbridge, Alberta, Canada - RJG_02 | ecosystem: Host-associated > Mammals > Digestive system > Stomach > Rumen | place: Canada: Alberta | collected... | reverse complement strand
TCGAACCAGACACGCCCTGGGCGCCGCCGCGCGGGAGGTGGCCATAGGAAAAGGTGGGCCGGTCCCCGAGAAGTCGGAGGCTGGCCCACCTTTGCCACTTGACAAGTCTATCTACATATCAGTCGAGCTTTTGAGCGTGTTCGGCGAGAAGCTCGAGGGTCTTTGCTGTTGGCAGGTTTAGGGCTGCTGCGACCTTCTGAATCTCCTCAAAGGGCTTCCCTGGTATGTACATGCCCTGGCTGTCGTTGTCTCGTTGGTAGTCGGGATAGCGGTCTATCAGGCGGTTCAGGTCCGTCAGGTTCCACCTGAACCCGTTCGCGTTGAGAAAATGGGTCTTCGCGGGCCAGTCCCATGGCATCTCGCAGGCATAGCTTTCTGCCTTCAGAGGAATCTGCGATCTCTTAAGCCAGGGTATGAGGGCTTCCCACTGACTCCAATGATCACCGTAAAGGTGATAGTACGCGTCGAGAAGAGAGTGCTCCCAGTACGCTCTCCTCTGAGGCACGCTTAATCCCTTAGGAATGCTAGCGATCAGGAGCTCCGCGTAGTCTGGAGAAGCGGGCTTGATGCCCTCGCCATCGCTTTCGGGAGGTTTAGCCGCCGGAACGGGATAGCTTGCCCTAACCGGCATCTGCCCCCTGCCGTATGTGCCAGGATACACCCCATGGGGAAGCACCTCTTCGCGCATCTTCTTGAGCTCATCCTCTGTGTACTCAGGTCCCAGAGGCGTGGGGTGATATGGCTTCCTCGGACGTGCGGCTTTCGGACGCTCAAGCACTGCTCTCCACCCTCAAATATGTCACCTCGAATTGGCGAACGCGGCGCATCTCGGGCATGCGGCCCTCAAGTGCAAAGGCATCGTTGCTGTCAAACTTCTGCCATATGTCAAGGCCGCGGTCGAGCATAATGTCCCAGCGGTCATCCACGTAGATGTGTCGCGCATGGATTGTCTCGGAGAAATCCCAAGAGAAGTCAATGTCCTGCGGCTCAAGTGTCTCCCTAATCCTCTTCAGATAATCCACCTGCTTGTCAGGGTTCCACTCATCAACGGCTGTCAGCAGGTGCACGCTCGGCGATGCCTTGGTGTAGTCCACGTGTCTCAGCACCACCTCCAAGACTTCCATGAGGTTACGGCACTGGTGGAACGTGCGGATGTAAGGGTCGACGATCTCAATCCTCTGTGCTCCGTCGAGGTAGGGCCCGAACAGAGACTCGTAGGAAATGCCGCGCTGATTCTCGCGATAGCTCACGAGGCCCTCGCGCAGCGCGGGTTCGGGTTCCACGGGCGAGACAGGAACAGCGTCAACCGCCGCCGCAGACACAGCAGGGGTAACAGCGGCAGCAGGAGCGAGCACGGGCTCCTCCTCCACCACCGGCGAGAGATCCAGTGCGTGGTACGCCTCAGGCCACTCGTCCTCTTCGAGCGTGTGCACCTGCACCCACGAGCCGCCCTTCCTCCGGTAGGCGAACTGCACGTGGTCGAACGTCTCGTCGATGCGGTAGAGCTGGTCCTTCACCCGCTTGCGGAGCTCGAGCGCAGTCTCCAGGATTTCGGCCTCCTCCTGCTCGGTCGCGCCTCCCGCCGGGAAGACGATCTTCATCAGCCCGGAGTAGGTCTTGCGGATGCCGTCGCGGTCGCGCGTGGAGAGCGACGGGTGCAGCTCGAAGCGCTCCTGCCAGTTCCCCGAGAAGTCGAGCGGCCGCATGGCCTTCAAGGCCTCGGCCAGGTAGTCCACGATGAAGCCGAAGTCGGTGCAGAACATGTCGCCGCGGATGATGTCCATCTCCCAGCCGGGGATGTAGGCGTGCACGCGGTCGATGAAGGCGGGGTCGTGGTAGACGGCGGGCAGGTCCTCGAAGAGGTCGGTCTTGCGCACCATGTAGCCCACGTCGTGGCTGGTGTTGCCCACGAAGGCGAGCGACGCCTCGGCGGTCACCTGCTCGATGCCGCGGCTGAAGCTCTTGTTGGCCATGTAGTTCTTCAGGATGTCGACGATGTCGCCCTTGGGCTTCTTGCCCTTGCCCGCGAACTCGTCGAAGGCCACGCTGTCCCAGTAGCCCACGAGGCCGATGCGCCCGTTGGAGTTGTTAACGAAGAGCTTGGCCGGGGTCACGTCGCCGCCACTGATGAGGATGCCGTGGGGCGAGAGCTCGCTGAACACGTGGCTCTTGCCCGTGCCCTTGGGGCCCAGCTCCACCAGGTTGTAGTTGCGCTCGCAGTACGGGATGAGGCGCGTGAGCATGAAGAGCTTGCTGCGCCTCCCCAGCTGATCGGGGTCGAGGCCGGTGGAGCGCACCATCACGTCCACCCACTCCTCGGTGGTAAACGCCTCTCGGCCCATCTGGTACCCGTCGAGGAAGAAGTGCGCCATCTGGATGGGCTTCAGGCGGTTGAGCAGGAACGACGACTCGTTCTTTGCCTCGTTGGGCGAGTAGGTGAGGTCGCAGATGCACCACACGCCGCTGACCAGCAGACGCCTGTTCTGCCGCACGGTGTCGGAGTCCACCAGCACGTGGGAGATGCGCAGGTTCTCGAAGGTGGCCTCGTAGGCGTCGCGCTTCTCGTTGAGCACCACGGTCACCTTGTCGATGACGCGCATGTAGCCGCGCAGCTTGATGTCCGACTGGATGGCGTTTGCCTGCGCGCGCTCCACGTAGTGCTGCGCCAGAATGTCCTTCACGCGCTCCACGCCCTCGGCGATGGCGTCCTCGTCGTCGGTCGCGCAGTTCTGGCCCAGCAAGTACTCCAGCACGTAGCCTGGCACGGCTGCGTTGCTGGAGACCTGCTTGACGAGGTCCTTGCGCACCACGTAGCCGGTGAAGTAGTCGTTGAGCTTCTTGTCAAGTGCGTTCATTGCGTACATCCCTCGCTGCTAGAGAAGAGCGTTCAGGTCGATATCGAAACCTTGGCCTGCCAGTTCCCTGAGGACGTCTAGCTGCCAGTTGTTCTTGCTTACATACAGCACTCCAGAGAGGTCGGAGGGCATCTCGACCCCACGATCCGCGATAACGACAACCCTCTTTCTCCCAAGCTTCCCGATAAAGTAGCCGGTTTCGAAGACAACGTTCTGTCGTGCCCGCTGCTTTGCCGGCTCACTCGTGTCACCTACAACTGCATCGTCGCCGGTAAAGAGGCATATAGCTGCGCCAACGTCAGAGTGTTCCTCGAACTTTTCGATGATCGTACAGCCAAGGTTTGCCTGCTCGAACAGGACCACGGGCGTGATGCCCTGCTTCTCAAGAAGGCGTGCCACAGACTCCCGCAGCTCGCCATCATGCCCGTGAACAACGAAGACCTTAGAAGTATCATGCTCCATTTCTTCGCAAACCGGAGACGGAGTAGCGTTTGCCTCCTCGTCATCGATATATGACTGGAGGACAGCCTTCGTTTGGAGAAGACCCTCCCGGCAAGCCTCGGCCCAAAGATAGTCGGGCGTACGGTCAGTCCAGAAATGCAGGGAGAAACTGGTCTTTTCAAACTCCGTTGCCTCAACGCTGTCAGCCCCATACACGCGGGACAACAGCCGTTTGACACCAATTCGCCAAGCCTTGAAGTCTGGTGACGAGGTTGTCACGTTCTGTGACACCAACGAGTCGACCTCGTCTGCCAATGCCTGCAATTTGTTTATGTCACGACTATCCATAAGACTCCAAACAATGAGGTAGACTTACTTCCACTCGCTCAGCCCGGGCACCTTGGCGAGGGCGCGGGGGAACCTGTTGTAGTTGACCTTGACGCCGTCGTCGAGGTCGATGGAGACGCGCTCGTGGGCGAGTGGGTAGACCACCTCTCGCTCCCACTGCTCGAGCTCGGCGACCATCCCCCGCACCCTGTTGGCCTCGCGGGCGTCCGCCGCCGTGGCACCGGGCGACTCCAGGACCTGCAGCCTGGCCCTCAGCTTGTCCTCCAGGGGGCGGAGGTAGCCGGTGAGGATGGCGCCCACGGTCCCCTCGTCGTAGCGGTGCATGTAGACGAGGGCGCGAAACGCTCCGTTGGGACTGGCGAACATCCAATAGACGGGACGCTTCTGGTAGGCCTTGAGATGGTCTGCGTAGAAGTCCTTGCAGAAATAGGAGCGTAGGTCCTTCCCGATAGAGTGCTCTATCCAAGCCACGTTATCCTCTAGCACGTCAGCGCCGAAAGTCGAGGAAAGCCACCCGCGGAAGCTCGTGACGATATCGTCATCGAACCATTCGGAGTCAAGGATGGGCAGCACGTTGTCCGCGTCGGGAAGGAACGACGCACCTGGGACTGCCTGCAGGAAGTCTTCTAACGTAGAGCCTTGATCGGCCAACACCGGCCCGTCAACCTCAACCGAATACCGGCCAAACATGCAGCCCACTCCATATGAGATAAGAGACCGTGCATCGGATGGAGCGTCAGGAATGACATTTGGATAGTCACGCTCCTCGAAGGGCGACAACTCGCTGGCATCGATGCCGTAAATGGTGCTGAACGAATCGTCCACTTCGCCCATGAGGCAGATCGCCTCACTCCTCGCTCTGGACGAGGACTCCGCACGATCAAGGAATGCGTCTCTTAGCAGGCTTTTTCCCGCCGCTACGAGGACATTCCGGGAGAAGCCCATGCTAGTCTCCCGCTCGTCCCAGTCCTCTTTGGCGATTGCTTGAAGCTTTCTGGAGTGGTTGGCCACGTCGTCAGTACCCGTAAACCTGATTGGGAGCGCCTTGATGTCTCTAACCTGCAGGTTGATGGACGGGTTGAGAACTGAGAACAGAAGTGAGGAGACCCGGCTGTTAAGAAGGGCGAGTATCTCGTCCGTGTGAGACCTGGTCAGAATCGAGGCTCCTCCCTTATCGAAGATGCATCCCTCTGGGAGGAGACGGAAGCCAGTTCCCCTGCTGGTCACCGCGGAGTACGTGATCCCCCCTCTGTACCAGTACTCCTCGGCAAGCATGTTCGAGCTCTTGTTCGTCTGGTAGAACTTCCTCGCAGGCTCGCGCCAGTCGACGACGTGGACGATGTTGCCGTAGTACCTTCTGAAGTTGCCGCCCTTGGCGTAAGGGACCCAGTATCCAGGACGGACGCTCGAAGCTGAGACTTCCCAGAAGAACCTCAGGTACCGGTTGTTGTCACCCGTTACGTTTTGCGAACCCGTATAGTCCCCGAACTCCTCTATCGTATGGCAATCGTTCCACGCATCGAAGAGCGGTCGTGGAGCCCAGTATGCGGTGAGGGGCTCGCCGGGGATTCGCTTGATCCCCCCCATGTCGACAGAATAGCGTCGGCGCGGCTCGAAGAACTCAGTTTGCTTCCGCAGGTAGTCCTTGCAGTCATCAAGCTTGATGAATGTTGCCTCCGGTGAGGCGCAGTCACGACGGATGACGAACGCCGCAGTCTGCACGACGTCGTTTCCAATCCCCTCGAAAGCCTTGATTCCGAGGTGAACGAGCGACGAGAGGGAGTTTGATTCGAGAAGGGACGCCCTGAAACGCTCGAAGGAGGCTTCGAACATCCAAGACTGCATGGTTATCTCTGCCAGGAAACCGGACCTCTTCACGAAGGAGAGTCCGCGCGAAATGAAGCAGGTGCAGAGGTCATATCGCTCTTCTGGGTAACGGCTAGACAGCCATGACGAGAACGATGAGGTCAGGTTCTTGTTCGTCATGTACGGCGGGTTGGTGATAACGCAGTGGTAGCTCGCAGAGAGAACCTCAAGATACCCGCGAACTGTCTCAAGCTTGTTTGACGCAGTATCAGAGAAAATGCTCCCATCACGTTTGGCTCCATCAATTGCCCTCTTTATGAGGGAGAGGTCACTTGTATCCGGGATATAAAGGCTTCCGGCTTCGCCCAGCAAGGCGAGGGCATCCATGAGGTCCACCCTCTGTCCGACGCCTTTCGCCAGTTGGAGTTCTTGGGAATCGAAAACGACAGGTTCCAGGACGATTATCCGCGCATCTGCCTCCTTCTCGAACCAGCGTGGGTCGCGCTCCCTGGCCTTCATCTCGAGCGCGAAGGAGGCGATCTCGGCCGCGCGCCGGTCTATCTCGAGGCCGAAGAGGTTGTTCTCGAGGATCATCTGGGGGATGTCCTCGGTGGGCCAGCCCTCCTCCTCGTACATCCGGAAGAGCAGGTCAAAGGCGTACACCAAAATGTGGCCGGAGCCGCAGGCTGGGTCGAGCACGCGGATCTCGTCGGCTGACGCCACTTCTATGTGCGGCTCGTCGCCCTCGGGGGCTACGTAGTACTCCATGGACCCGGCGAGCTCGCTCCCCGGGTTGTTGAGCATCCAGAGGCGGCCGAGGGAGTTCTCGGCGAGGTAACGCACGATCCAGTTGGGGGTGAAGAGCTGCGTGGCGGGGCCAATCTCCCCTGCCCCTGCCTTCTTGCCCTTCTTGAACCCCCCGAAAACCTCGTCCTTGCGCTCTGCGATGTAGAACTGGTAGAGCCAGCCCAGCACCTCAACCGACGCGCATGTGTCCACGTCCATCTCGGAGACTATGCGAGAGAGGATGGAGCCCTGTGAAAGCAGATCTTTTGGCATCAGGAGCGACGACGCTACATCTTCGGAGAACAGGTATCCCATAGGTCTCGAGTAGTGCTCGCACACCGCCTGGAGCAACAGCGAGTAGGCGTCTTCCGCTGCATTGCTGGTTGACACCGAGCCCGAGAGGATGTCGGTCACCATGGCCCTTGCGTCTACAGAAACGCCAAGCTCGGGATCGAACACCCCCTGGCTCGCGTCTGCCAGCACGGCAGGCTGGGTCTGCCCCTCTCGCGGTGTCACCACGGGGGTCGGGGTGTAGCCGTTCGCGTCCATGAAACGCAGGGCGCAAAGGCGGTTGAACCACGTGTAGGCCGCCCGGTCCACGACCTCGTCGCGGCCATGTTCACGGATATCGGTCTCGATGGCCCTGATTTGGGCGGGGGCTTCGAGCCTCTCGCGACTTCCTTCAGCTAGCAGCGCATCGAGTCGTGCAGACACCTCGTTGCGGAGGGCATCGCGCGCACCTGTTGCCAGATCTCTTATCCTGCTGGAGTCCATACCTGGGTTCCCCTCATTAGAAGTCCATGCCGAAGGCCCGGTTGACCTGGTAGTCGCGCTCCCAGACCGGCTTGAAGGCGTTCGACGCCCCGACCTGTCTCGAGACGCGCAGGACCGCCACGCCCACCGTGTCCACGTCGTCGGTGAGGTCAACCCTCACGCGCACCTTGCGGTCGTCGGAGCTCGGCGATGCGCTCGAGAGCTCGAGCGTGACCTCCGACGGGCTGAGCAGTCTGCCGTCCTTCGCGTAGGCGCCGACCTTGACCGTCGTGGGGACCACGAGGTCGCCCACCGGCTCCTCCTGGTAGACGTCGAGCGTGACGCTCGGGCCGGTTATGATCGGACGCCCCACGGGGAAGGCCGACACTCCGGACTGGTGTGCCGCAGCCTTGGCCTTCGCCTGCTCGACAACAACCACCGGCACGACGCACTCCTGCGGGGAGACGCCGCCGTGCACGAAGCGCGCACCGCTGCCGGAGAGGCGCAGGCGCATGGCCCCGCGGGGGACGCCGACGAGGTGCCCCCCGACGAGGGAGAGCTCGGACGATGTGTACTCAACAAGCAGCGGGCTCTTGGGGAGCACGTCCGAGACCACGAACCTCCTCGTGCGCTCGGAGTCGACCCCCTCCGCGTCCTTGAGGAGCTGCAGGCCGTCGACGTCTGCGAAGTCCTTGGGCTCCAGGTCGCGGTCCTGGTAGATGAAGCCGTGGTCGCTCGTGACGAGCACGATGCCGCAGCCCGTCTGGAGGAGTCGCGCCGCGATGTGCTCGATCTCCGTCAACGCCTCCTCCACCGCCCGGAAGGTCCTTCGCTCGGTCGCCTGCTTGTCGCCGACGCGGTCGATGACGTTGTGATAGACGAAGACGGCGGGCGCCGTCGCGATCGCGCTCGCCAGGTCGTCCGGCAGCTCGTCCGCTCGGTAGGCCAGCGACCCGGGGACGGACGAGGAGATGATGCCCTGCCTGGCCTTGGTCCCGGCAGTCGGCTGCCCGCCCTTGTTGACGAGCGCAGTCGCGGGGTCGATCTCCATGGGCCCAGCGGGCAAGAGAGCCGCCATGCCGAGCTGGGTGTAGCTGGGCACCACGCCAGCGCGGGCCTCGACCGTCGCCCTGCTCCTGCCGGCGAGCCCCCTCTCCTTTGAGGCGTTGAGCCTCTCGGCGAGGTCCGACGCGCACTCGTAGCGCAGGGCGTCCGAGACGATGACGCCCACGCGGTGGCCTACCGTCGCCTCGGGGGCCCTTCGGGCGACGTGGTCGCGGAAGAAGTCCGCCTGCGAGGGCAGCGAGGGGCCGGGCCAGGGTCCCTCGTCGAGCAGGTGCTCCTGCCACCTCGCGGCGCAGTCGGAGAGGAACGAGTCGTAGCGCGCCTCGGCCGCGCTGACGGCGGGCTCCAGCGTCTGCCCGAAGCGCCCCTGGGAGACGTAGCCGTAGTGGAGCCGCAGCTCGCGGTACCTCCTGTCCACGAGGTGCCAGGACGTGGCGTAGCCATCCATGAGCTCGCCCATGGTGGTCGCTGCGGGCGCCTCCGCCTGGTAGCGCTTGAGGGCCTCGGAGAGGCGCGCGAGCGCCACGAGGGACGCGTAGTGGCGTGCGTAGGGCGCGGCGCACGGCGCCCCGGCCCTCCTCGCCGCGAGGTCCTCAATGGCCTTCCTGTCGAGGGTCCCCGCCACGGCGTCCTTCGCGAGGCGCGTGAGCATCCACCGGTCCGCCTGGGGGACGTGCTCGACCGCCGCGAGGGACTCGTGCGAGCGCGACTGCTCCGGGACGAGCGAGAAGGCCGTCCCGCCGTGCTCCGAGCAGAGCCACTCGTAGGCGTCCCTGGAACGGGGGTTCGACGCGAGCCCGCCCATGACGCGCGAGGCCTCCGCGGGGGCCATCTGCCACTCGTCCTCCACGAGGTCGCCGAGCGTCCCCTCGACGAGCCTGAAGGCGAGGTCCTGCGGACTGGGGGCGGAGCCGTCCGGGACGCGGTACCCGAGCTCGTCGCGAAGGGTGCGCCACAGGGCGTCCGCGAGGCCCGCCGCCGTGACGGCGCGCAGCCCCTCCTCCTTCCCCCTCGCGAGCTCCGTGACGAGCCTGCGCGCCATGGCGCGCGCGACGTCGCGCGTGGTGCCCTCGCGTATGCCGAGCGCGGCGGCGGCCATGGCGAGCTCGAGCTCGGTGGGCGTCGCCTTGGGCAGCGCGCTCTCCGCGAGCGCCGCGACGCGCTCCTTACGGTTGAAGAAGGCCGCGTGGTCGGCGAGCGCGCCGGCGAGCTCCGCGGGGACCCCGCACTCCTCCGCCCAGACGCCCTCCTCGGAGCACGAGAAGCGCGCCGCGCGCAGCCTCAGGTCGTAGATGAGATCCTCGGTAGGCGCGGGCACCTCGCCCGCGCGGTAGACGACGAACCGCGCGTGCGGCTCGTCGCGCAGTACCCTGCGCTTGGTCGCGAGCTCCGCGCCGGTGGCGTCCACTATGGTTGCGCTGGGCACGTCGAGGGAGCCGAGGATGTCGCGGTAGGTGCCGGGCCCGTCCTGCCAGTACACGAGCCTTTGCTTGCCCGAGCAGGCGGCGGAGAGCCTCTGCTCGACCGTGGTGGTGTTCTCTGCGTCCATGGGCAACCCCTAGTAGATGGTCACGGTGTCGCCGTTGTCGATGGCTTCCTCGATGCGGCGCCTGATCTCGTCGGCGTAGGCCGCCGCGTCCTCGTGGGTCGCAAGCACGGGCTTCTTCCAATGCCTGGGCACCAGGCTGCGGGCGGAGACGTTGCGAGGCTTGGGGTGCGGCGGGGTCTCCCCGTCTCCGCCGCCATCTCCGCCCTGCGTCTCTCCGCCGCCCTGACCTTTCGGCGCGAAGAGGGCGACGATCCTCGCCGCCTCGCGGGACTGGAGCAGCCCGGGCAGCGCGTCGGCCTCGGCTTTCGTTGTGGCCTGGGCGGCGCGGGCGGCGTATCCGTCGAATATGCCCTCGAAGGCGGCCTGGTCGGCCTCGCTCAGCTTGTCGAGGTCGTAGCTGCTGGCGTAGGAGTTCCTCAGCTCCTCGATGCTCGCCTTGGCGCGGGCGCGCACCTCGGCGAGCGCCGTTGCCATCTGCTTCCGGGCGGCCGCCATCCTCTTGTTCGCGAGGACGATGCGGTTGGTCGCGTAGCAGTCCTCGTCTTCGAGCGTCGCGCGAATCTCGCCCACGTCCTCCCGGCTCACGCCGAGTGCGAGCGCCTCGGACGCCTCGTCCTGGGCGAAGGCCCGCAGGTCCTCGTAGCGCTTCTGCATGCCGCTGCCGTTCGCGAAGGCGGCCATCTTCCCCAGGTCCGCACTCGCCTCGGCGAGCCCCGGCGCCGCCGCGGGGAACGCGGCAACGACCCAATGCCAGTCCTCGGCCTTCGAGGCGAGCCCCTCAAGCTGGGCGAGCCTGTTCGCGAACCGGCCCGCGAACGGGTACTGCCTCGTGGCGGGCAGGTTCGAGCGGTGTGCCTTGGCCTGGGCGTCCGCGAAGGAGCGCAGCTCCTCGGCCAGCGACTTGGGGTCGTCCGAGGCGGGCGTGTTGCCCATGAGCGAGCGCATTGCGGCCTTGAGGGCGGAGAGCTCCTCCGCCGTCACGGCGCTCACCTTCTCCACCACGAGCTTGTCGAGGTCCTGCCTCTTCTGCAGGGCCGTCGCCAGCTCGCCCGCGCCGAGCGCCTTGCCCGCGCGCTTCACCTCGACGCGGTTGGCGGCGAAGAGCCTCGCCACCGCGGAGCGCACGACGACCTCGGGCCACCCGAACTCGTTCTTGGTGAAGGTGCCGGTGAGGCTGCACATGCCGTCGCCCGCGACGGTGACGGTGCCCGCGGACGAGAGCAGGCCGATGCGGGAGAGCACCGTGTCGCAGTACTCGGGCAGCATGGCGCCCATCTGCATGGCTATGGCCTCCTGACCCACCTGCTTGTCCGTGATGGTCGTGGTCACCTGCTGCAGCATCGGGTAGCTGCGGCGCACGAGCTCGAGGCCGGCGCTCTGGACGGCGTCCTTGCCCGAGCCCGTCACGCGGTCCGTGACGTCGGCCCCGCCCGCGTTGTAGGCGGCGTGGGTCAGCAGGTCCCTCATCTGGTCGCGCAGGCGCGTGTAGAGCTTGAGGTTGGCCTGCCTCTTGTCCGCGATGATGGCCTCGCGGACCTCGCCCTGCCCGCTCGCCTTGTTGGCGTAGCGGTCCGTCTGCAGGTGCGTGCGCACGCCAACGAGGAACGCCTTGCTGTCCACGAGGCGCACGGAGAGCGTCTTGGGCTGCGTGGGCACGGTCTGGTCGAGGAGCCCGGCCGCGGAGTAGTCGGTGACGAGGTCGAGCGTGAGGTCGTTGCGCTGCGGGCCTTGGGCCTCCCCGTCGATCTTGAGGTTGAGCGCGTAGACGTGCTCGAAGGAGCCGTTTCTGTACGTGACGCGCGTGTTGCCGACGACGTCCTGGAAGAGCTTGGCGATGAGCTTGCGGTTGTCTGAGTCGGACACCAGGGTATTGCGGATCTCGCTCTCGACCTCCTTCTCGTCGTCGGTGAGGTACTCGTACTCGTTGCCGTTGCGGCGGACGTAGAGCTGGCGCTCCAGCTCGTCGAGGGCGTCCTTGATGTCGTTCTCGAGCTTTGCCGGCTGCTCGTTGAAGGAGCCGTAGAGCAGGACGCGGATGTTGCCCGGCGTGGCGCGGAAGTCCTTGCAGTACTTGACCAGCAGGAGCGCCTTCAGCACGCGCACGCACGTGTCCGTGAGCGTGGGGTTGTGCTCAGCCTGGGAGATGGCGGCGTAGAACTCGGTGCGGAAGCTGTTGCGCAGCCCCTCGAACATGAGGTCGAAGGAGGCGAGCTGCTCGCCCTCGGTGGAGGCACCGCCGCGGCAGAGCTCCTGCGCGACGTCCTGGAAGACGCCGAGCATGGAGCGTGCGCCCGTGGAGTTGTGCTTACCCGTGAAGGCGTCCTTGCGCGAAAGCTCGCGCATCGCCGTCATGAAGACGTCAAATTGATAGGGAACGAACGGGTAGGTGGCCAGAAAGTCGTCGAAGTCGCGATACTGGCCATAACGCTTGGCGCCATCCGCGAAGTCAAAGAGCACACCGAAGTCGGCCTTGCGCTCCTCGTACATGCGCAGGTACCCAGGCTCAGAGTCCACGGATTTTGCCAGCAGGCGGTCGCGGATGACCGTCTTGGCGTCCTGCGAGGTCAGCGGCATCTTGAGGTTGAAACGCGCCTGGATCTTGGTGAAGTCCTCCCCGCTCGCGTCGGTCATGTCGGACACGATGCCCTCCATGGCCTCCTGCGAGGTGACGACCACCCACGAGCTGCCGCCACAGATGGTGTTGAGCTCCTCCGCCACGCTCTGGAGGTTGACCATAAGCTTGGAGTTGTGCGCAATGAAGAGACCTACCTCGTCCACGAAGAAGTTGAGACGGAAGCCGGGCTCGTGCATCTGTACGTAATCGCGTACGCGCTCCGCGAAGCTGCGGATGGAGGGGCTGTAGGTGCTGCGGTAGTAATCCACGATGTTGGGGTGCGTGCCCTCGGGGTTGCCGCAGGCCTCGTCGTAGGCCGCCGAGATGTCCTTCGCCTTGGCCGGGGCGATGTTGCGCGCGAGCTTCCACGGCATCTTGCAGCGGCGCTGCACCGCCTCTTCGAAGTCCTGGAGTCTTCCGATGCGATCGAGGTCCCACTCGAGCTGTGCGATGTGCTGCTGGTCACCGTCGAAGTACCCACAGTGCATGTTGAAGGCGCGGATGAACGCGGCGAGGAGCGCCCCCGACTCCGATCGCCCCTCGTTGGGGGCGATGTGGTCGATGTCGAAGAGCACGCTCTCGGACGGGTGGCGACGCCGCGCGACCTCCATTGCCCCCTTGAGCGACGGGTTGTGCGCCACCTTGGGCAGGATGTAGTCCATGGCGGGCTTGCCGTCGACCACGCGGTCCTCGAGGATGACGGCGAGGATCTTGAGCAGGTGGGACTTGCCCGAGCCGAAGAAGCCGCTGATCCACGCGCCGTTGCCCACGGCGTCAGGATCGTTGTACTCCTCGAAGAACTCGAGCAGGTGTCGCTCGACCTCGTTTGTGACGACGAACTCGTCGAGCTCGTTGGCGAGGTACTTGTCCTCGTCGGCACGCACGACCGGGTCGATCGCGCGGAAGATGTCCTTCTGGAAGGTGTCCTGGATGAGCATCGCTTGTGCCTCCTACAGGTCGAAGACGTTGGTCGCGCGGTAGTGTCCGCCGGTGTTGCCCTGCTCGATGTCGAGGATGTTGAGCGTGGGCGAGCCATCGAGCGCTCGGTCGTAGGTGCCAGGGAACCACAGCACCACGGGCCTGCGGCTGTCCAGCAGGCCGATGACCTTGTTCGTGCGGACGTAGGGGAAGATCTCCCCCGCCCCGCAGACGAAGAAGATGTCCGCCTCGGAGTGGGACTCTATCTCTCGGTTCACCGCCGGCGCGATGACGTGCTCTGCGCTCGCTGCGTCCTGGAGCATCTCCACCATCTCGATGCGCGAGATGTCGGGCTCCACGGCGCAGATAGCCTCCCAGTACCCCGTGGAGTCGAGGTGGTCGAGCACGATCTGGTAGAGGTCAATGACGTGGGCGTGGACGTTGCGCGCGGGGAGGTCCACCTTCACGATGGCATCCATGAGCCCCTCCGCCTCGTCCTCCTGCGCCGGTTTGTAGGGCAGCAGGTACTTGCCCTCGCGCAGGAGTCTGCCGCCGCGCCCGAGCAGCGCGTCGTCGGAGAGGCGATCCACGATAAACTGCCTACACTCCGCTGAGCTAATGTGGTCGAATTCCCTCCTCACCTGAGCGTCACCCCCGGGAAGAGGTCGAGGTCATCCTGATGCGCGGCGTCTATTGCGCGGACGAAGCCGGGCGATGGGTGGATGGGCGTGATGGCACCATCCTCTGCCACCAAGTCACACTCGACGAGCATGCGGAAGATTTGGTTGCGCATCTTTTTCTTGCCTGCCTCCGTAAGCTTGAGCAGCTCTGGATGAATCTCCGATTCCTGCTCGAAGAACGCCTCGTAGGAACCCTCCGAGTAGGTCGGAATGCCCGACTCATACCTATCCCTGAGGACGGTAGCAGACAGACCGGACACAAATTGGTACGTGCGACATACGGAAACCCAGAGCATGGCCGACTGGTCATCAAGATGTGAGTCAACAAGAAACCGAATCTCGTCGTCAGTAAGCGTGCTCAGCCGCTTGATGAGCTCCCCTGCTACACGTTTGCGAGAGCTCTCGGCATTGAGCATATAGAGGTTGTCATCGATGACGCGCTTCCGGACTTCTGCCCAATCACCGAGCTCAAGGTAGAGGCGAGCAGTCTCAATCGTTTCAGGTCGACGGACGGAGGACCCACTCATAGAGAGACAGTATGAACTAGACACTTGGCGCAACCTCCTTCATTACGACCTCAGCATTCCGCATGGCTTCTTCCATTACGAGAGCGGTGATGAGGGCAGATACACTCACACATCGATCCTGAGCCATAGCCTCAAGCGCAGCCTTGGTCTCTGGCGTCGCAGCAAAAATGATTCGCTCAGTCTTCTTGCCTCCGAGCAGGTGTTTCCTGAGTTCACGGGCGTCCATGTGGGCATCCTCTCGCTTGCCACCAACCTGCATAAAACTTATGAAAGCCTAGCATATACTAGCCGCCCGCAATCAATAGCGTGGCGATACGGCCGTCCGCAGAAGGTAAGCGGGTACTCAGCTGACAGCTGAGGCAACAAAGCGCTCCATGTGGTAAAAGGGCTCACCATTCGGCCATTGCCTGTAGCATGCAAGTCTTACTTAACCGATACTTATAAGCCAGTTGAAAGAAGCAAGAGCAAACGTTTTACAGCGATAAGCTCTGCCTTTGCAACCTATAACGAAGGAGAGAGGGGAAAGCATGTCTTTTCTCGATAGGCTCTGTTAACCCTCATCTGACATTTCTTGTCCGGTGCGCGTCGTAACCTCTTCCCGTACCCGATGCGAGAGGAGACGCGATGTCCACCAGGGGCCTGGAGGG
>Ga0256405_10008294_pt1 | contig 14993 bp, 17 predicted proteins | sample RumenRJG_02DNA_FD_189096 | JGI IMG/M metagenome (GOLD analysis project Ga0256405, IMG submission 189096) | Bovine rumen microbial communities from Lethbridge, Alberta, Canada - RJG_02 | ecosystem: Host-associated > Mammals > Digestive system > Stomach > Rumen | place: Canada: Alberta... | reverse complement strand
GCTGACGGCGACGGAGCTCTTTTACGACACCCGTCTTATCGAATTTGCGTTTGAATTTCTTAATCGCGCGCTCGATGTTCTCACCTTCTTTAACAGGAACGATAATCATTGCATACACCTCCTTTCTATGTACCCAGGGCCGGGATCGAACCGGCACGGTTTCCCATTGGTGTTTGAGACCAACGCGTCTACCAATTCCGCCACCTGGGCTTTCGCGTTCGGCAAGAAGGTTGCAGTGGTTTATACCGCTCCGCTAAATAAACGGGCAACTTCTGCCTCCGCTCTCCCCAAAAATTAAAATTTTCGGGGTCCCCATTAAGGGATTTTCCACTCTTGCGAGCGAAAAAGCGTGCAAAAGTACTGCTTTTTTTTGAATTGACCAAATTTTTTAGCATTTTTTTTGCATAAATACGTATTTTTTTGTAATTTTGCACCCAAATTGGTCAAATATGAGTGAATTTTTTAGTAGAAGTGAGGTTTTGTTGGGCGAAAAGATGATGCACGAGTTACAGAACAAACGTGTCATTCTTTTCGGAGTTGGAGGTGTCGGTTCGTGGTGTGCGGAAGCCTTAGTGCGAACCGGTCTGACGCATCTGACGATCGTGGACGGCGATGTGGTTCAGGAGTCGAACGTGAACCGGCAGTTACCGGCTACCCGTGAGACGATCGGTCAACCGAAGGTGGAGGCGCTGAAGGCTCGTTTGTTGACGATTAACCCCGAAGCAGAGATCAAGGCGATAAACGTCATGTACAAAGGGACAATGTACAAGGTACAAAGGGACGATGTACGATGTGTGGAGGAGGCTTTCGACTTTCAACTTTCGACTTTCGACTACGTGATTGATGCGATAGATGATGTAGCGGCGAAGACAGACCTTATAATATGCGCAACGCGCGCACGCGTGAAGATCTTCTCTTCTATGGGCGCAGCGCTTCGTTTTGACCCGACGCAGGTGACGACAGGCGAGTTGATGTCCATCAAGGGCGATGCGTTAGCGAAAGCCGTGCGGGCAAGGATGAAGAAGTTGGATCTTCATCCCTATAAAAAAGTACGTTGCGTCTATTCCACTGAACAGGCGCAACGATGTGAAGCTCGCGGTTCACTCATGCAAGTGACGGCAGTCTTTGGCTGCACGCTCGCAAGCATGGTGATCGAGGATATCCGGAAGAACGGATGATTACTTGGCTAACGAGAATCCCGCATCAATATACGTATAGGTACCCTCTGAATAATCCTTGGCCGCGTCGTATTCGGGTGTTTTCCAATTCGATTCGCGGACATAGTTATCGTTACCGAAAGCACCTCCCATGGTCTTCGATACAAACACCAGTCTCAGGTCTAACTGATCTTTCTGGTAATAATGTGTAGCGGCGTTACCGATTTCAAAACTGAGTTTAAAAGAAGCCTCTGTGCTTGAATTCCAAGTGAAGGTAGCCGAAGGGTCACTTACCTTGTTTTTGTCGGTGGAGCCATATAATGTGCTGACGGTTACGTTGTAATCGTTATTGGATTTCTTCGAATCGAACTTCACCGTCAGATCACTCATGGTGAAGGTATAACCGGTCATGTCTTTTGAGGCAAGGTCTTCTTTCTTCTTACATCCCACCAGCGCTATACAGCAAGCGAGGCCGGCAATGATAAATAGACGTTTGTTCATAATATGGGGTTTTATTGATTTTCTGGGTTTGCAAAATAGTTACGACGGATGATTTTGTCGCACAGGATATACGCCTCTTGCTCCTCCATGAGACGCTGAGGCGGTTGCGTATTGCCTTTCTTACGGCTCTCCACCAAGTTGATGCCAACTCCTTTCCATGGATATTTGTCGCAGCCGATGAGGTGCATGATGGTGGGGTAGATATCCGCCTGTTGGCACTCCTCGTTGAACTCCTGTCGGTTGATATGCGGTGCCAGAACGATGAAAGGCACGTAGTTGCGATCCGGCATCCGGGGCATGTCATGACGAATCATGTACTGCTGAAACTCCCACCAGAGCATGGATTTGAAGACCGTGTGGTCTCCCGTGATAGCGACTACCGTGTTCTCCAGTTCGCCTGCTTGCTCTAAGTCCGCAAGGAATGCGCCGATACACGAGTCGGTATAATGGAGACAACTGAAATACGCTTTCATGGCTTTAGGCAGCGAGGAAGGGAAGAGCAGGTTCTTGTTCTCCGGCACGAGTGTAAAAGGCGAGTGCGTAGAGAGGGTCAATGCCATGAGGCAGCGGGGTTTATCCATCGCTTTCCATTCCTCTGCGGCATGAGTGAGCATCTCTCCGTCTGTCCATGACAGCTCCATCACTTTCTCGAAGATCTCCACTTTCTCTTGATTGAACTCAGTCTTCACCATCCGTTGGTAGCCGTAGTTGCGATACGCAGCGGCATTGTTCCAGAAATCCGGAGCAGCAGCATCCACTAATACGGCTTCTTTGAAGAAATGCGCGTAGTTGGGATACGTGTTCTCGGGATAGAGCCGGCAAGCAGCTCCCTGTTGCAAAGGCAATAGTCCGGTGTTGATGATCATCACTCCGTCGCCGGAGACACCATGCTTCACTTGGCTCTTCATGTACGGCGCAAAGAATCCCGACGAACTACGCGAGAGGGCATACAGGTTCGGTGTGACGAATGCACCGGACTGATCCGTGACCTCTATAGGCCAACTCTCCAGACTCTCCACAACGATGACAAGCAGATTATGTTTCGGTGTCAGTTTAGCGTCCGAAGGCGTGTAGATCTCTTGCATCTGTTGCTCCTCCTCTTCGGTCAGCGTAGTGGGCAGTTCAACAGGAGCACCGGTGTCGGTCATAGCGCCTTGCAGAAAAGCGATCGGCAAGTACGTGAAGACCGAGTGCTGCCGAACGTATTGGTACGGGTCAGACAGCGACAACTCGAAGGCATCGAAGAACGGATTGACCGTCAGGGCTTTGCTCAACTCGGCATCGGCTTTCATGCGCAGGAAATAGTTGGCATAATTACCGATGAATGAGCATAAAAACGCAGTAAGCAGCACGCATATATTCGTCAGATACGAGCGCTTACCCGGGTTGGATTTGTTAACGGGAGCAAGCCACATTGCCACCACGGCATACACCACCGTGAGAATAAGGAAAATGGCGGATTTCCAGTTAACGAACATCAGCACACTTCCTCCAACTCCGCCCACGTTTCCTGCCATCATAATGGCATTGTACGTAAGCAGAATATTATTGGCGCGGAAATAAAGGATGTTGGCAATAAGCCACACATCGAGTATAAACAGCGCCAAGATCGTCCACCAGTTGCGCCGAGCTATCCAGACCGGCGCAGCGATGAACAGCGAAATAGCTATCTGGGGTAACCAAGTAGCGATGAACTCTAGAGGCTCCGTCAGGTGTAGATCATGATAGATGAACACATGAAACAGCAGCGAGAAGAGAAAAAGGAAAAAGGAGAACCAGCAGAATATAAATATTCTGGACCGGTTCCCTTTCTCCATATATGCACGCCAATTGTTCATTACAATCCGAGACTTGCTTTGATAGCCGGAACACGTGCTTCTGCTTCCGCGGTGCAACGCTCATAGTCTGCGCCGGTGAACGGCTTGCCGGATTTAACCGGAATCTCGAAGTAGAACTTGATCTTCGGCTCGGTACCGGACGGACGAACGGACACTTTCAGACCACCTTCGGTGAAGTACTGCAGTACGTTTGAAGTAGCGTTCAGCGGCATCTCAAACTTCTCGCTCTCCCATTTGCCGTTGACCAGTTTCTTCTGCTCGAGGATCTTGTAGTCCTTGATGAGGCATACTTTCTCGCCTGCAATCTCCAACGGCGGGTTCTCGCGGTAGTTCTTCATCATCGCTTGGATCTCCTCGGCGCCCGTCTTACCCGGACGAACGACGTTGATCGTGGTCTCGCGTTGGAAGCCATAGTCCTCGTAGATCTTGAGCAGGTAGTCATAGAGCGTCATGCCGTTGTCCTTAGCATACGCAGCGATCTCGCAGATGAGGCAGATAGCCGAAGGCGAACATTTATCGCGTACAGCGTCGTACGGCAGGAAGCCGAAGGACTCCTCACCACCACCGATGTATTTGCGTTTGCCTTCCCACATGCGGATACGGTTAGCAATCCACTTGAAGCCGGTGTACTCGTCGGTCAATGTAACACCCTGAGCATCAGCGATCTTACGGATGAGCTCGGAGGTCACGATGGTCTTAACGATATACATGTCATCGCGGAACTTGCCCAAACGCTTCATGTTGTTGATGATGTAGTAGTGGAATATGATATTGGTCTGGTTTCCGTTGATGATGACCCACTCGCCTTTGTCGTTGCGGCAGACGATAGCGATACGGTCAGCATCGGGGTCAGAAGCGATAACCAAGTCGGCGCCAAGCTTGGTACCAAGTTTCATACCGAGGGTCATAGCCTCTGCGTTCTCGGGGTTCGGAGAAACGACAGTCGGGAAGTTACCGTCGATAACCATCTGCTCGGGTACTACGTGGATGTTTTGGAAGCCCCATGAGCGGAGGCACATCGGTACGATCTGACGACCTGCTCCGTGCATTGGGGTATAAACGATGTTGAGGTCTTTCTGACGAAGGATAGTGTCTTGGTCAATCATGACGGACTTAACAGCCATCATGTAGTCATAGTCCATCTCGCCGCCGATGATCTCAATGAGGTCTTTGTTTGCCTCCCATTTCACATCTGCGAGGGTCACTTTGTTCACCTCGTCGATGATACCTTGGTCATGCGGCTGGAGAACCTGCGAACCGTCCTCCCAATAAGCCTTGTAACCGTTGTACTCTTTGGGGTTGTGCGAAGCTGTTACGTTCACACCGCCTTGACATTTGAGTTGACGGATAGCGAAGGACACCTCCGGTGTCGGACGGAGCGACTCAAACAGATACACTTTGATGCCGTTAGCCGAGAAGATGTTCGCTACTGTCTCAGCGAAGAGACGACCGTTGTTACGGCAGTCATGACCCACTACTACAGCTACGCGACCGTCCTGAACATGGTCAAAACCGCCTTCTTTCTGCACTTTGAGCATGTAGTTGGCGTAACCTTGGGTAGCCGTAGCTACGATGTACTTGTTCATACGGTTGGTACCCGGACCCATGATACCGCGCAGACCGCCGGTTCCAAACTCGAGGGTACGATAGAAAGCATCAATGAGGTCAGTCTTGTCCTCTGCTTCCATCATGGCTTTCACTTGTGCGCGGGTCTCCGCGTCAAACGGTTCCTTGGTCCAAACCTCGGCAACCTCCATTACTTTTTTCAATTCTTCGTTCATGGCATTTAATAAATTAAAAATTAAAAATTATCAATTAAAAATTATTCTTTTACTTTGTAAACAGCATCGAGGTTTCGCTCGAAGCCGTCGAAATCGAGTCCATAGCCGATGACAAACTCATCGGTTATCTCATGACCGATATAGTCGGGTTTGGCATCGTCGTACTCTAATTTGCCGGGTTTGAAGAGCATGGTAGCTACACGGATAGAAGCGGCTCCTAATCCCCTGAGATGCGCTTTGAGTTGATGGATCGTCAGACCGGTGTCCACGATATCTTCGATGATGACCACATCGCGGTTGTCCACCACTTGCTGCAAGGGTACGATGAACTCCAACTTGCCGGTGGAGGACATGCCCCAATACGAACTGACGCGGATGAACGTCACCTCGCAACGGATGTCCTTGAGGGCTCGGAGGAGGTCTGCGGCAAAGACAAAAGCGCCGTTGAGAACGACTATAAAGAGCGGTTCTTTCTCCTGATAGTCCTTACTGATACGATCAGCCACTTGCGCTACATCTTGCGCTATTTCCTGAGGGGTTAACCACTCTTCGAAATGATAACCCTGTTCGTCAATCGTTTTCATATTGTTGGAATAAAAAATCGTTATACGGGTAACGCTTCACGTGAATAGCTTTTATACGATCGTACATGAGCGTGCGCAAAGCGTCTATGTTCTCTTTGTCTCTCGCAGAAATGAAGATGCAGTCCTCGCCAAGTCTTGCCATCCACGTCTTTTGCAGATCTTCCAAGGAGTAGTTCTCCCGCTGCATCGGCGTGAGGTCGTCTTCTTCTTTCGGTGTATAAGTGAAGTTATCAATCTTGTTAAAGACAACGATTTGCGGGATTTCCTTTGTACTTTGTCCTTTGTCACTTTGTACATTAACTATCTCCCTGATCGTCTGCTCGACTACTTCGTACTGCTCTTCGAAATTAGGATGCGAGATGTCCACTACATGGATTAGCAGATCTGCCTCGCGTACCTCGTCAAGTGTCGATTTGAAGGACTCGACCAAGTGGTGAGGCAGTTTGCGGATGAAGCCGACGGTGTCGGAGAGCAGGAACGGCAGGTTCTCTATCGTCACTTTGCGTACCGTGGTGTCAAGGGTCGCAAAGAGTTTGTTCTCCGCGAAGACATCGGATTTGGAGAGCAGGTTCATGAGTGTCGATTTGCCGACGTTCGTATAGCCGACGAGTGCCACACGAACCATCTTTCCGCGATGCTGGCGTTGGGTAGCCATCTGTTTGTCAATGGTCTTGAGTTGCTCGCGCAGCAAGGCAATACGCTGACCGATGACCCGTTTATCCGCCTCTATCTGGGTCTCACCCATACCGCGGTTCGTTCCTCCACCACCGCGCTGACGATCCAAGTGACTCCACATCCTCGTCAGACGAGGAAGCATGTATTGCAGATGTGCCATCTCGACTTGCGTCTTCGCATAAGAAGTCTGCGCACGTTGGAGGAAAATCTCCAAAATCAATATCGTTCGGTCGATCACACGCACGTCCGGCTTGCCCTTGTGGTTCAGCGCTTTCTCTATGTTTCGAATCTGTCTCGGGCTCAACTCATCGTCAAAGATCACCACGTCAATGGGATGATGCTCCAAAATATATTGGTTGATCTCCTCTAACTTTCCTTCTCCGACATAAGTGGCCGTATTGGGCAGATCAAGACGTTGGGTAAAGCGTTTGACGGGCACGATACCATGCGTGTCGGCAAGGAATGCCAACTCGTCGAGGTATTCTTTCGTGCGGTCTTCCGGCTGGTTCGGAGTGATCAGTCCGACCAACACCGCGTGTTCAATATAGGGCTTGATTTCAATCATCAGAACTCTACTTTCGGGGCTTTGGAAGCGCCCTCTTCTGCTTCGAAGTACGGTTTTTTATCAAATCCGAAGATACCTGCAAGGATGTTGTTCGGGAAACGGCGGATGGTCTTGTTGTATGCCTTAGCCGTCTCGTTGAACATCTGTCGTGCGATAGTGATCCGGTTCTCGGTACCTTCAAGTTGTGCCTGCAGGTCGCGGAAGTTCTGGTTCGCTTTGAGATCCGGATAGTTCTCTGCTACAGCAAGCAGTCGTCCGAGAGCCTGACTCAGTTCACCTTGTGCAGCTTGGTATGCAGCCAGTTGCTCAGGCGTAGCAGTAGCCGGATCAATGGTGATCTGCGTTGCTTTAGCACGTGCTTCTACCACGCCCTCCAAGGTCTGTTGCTCATGCGCAGCATAACCTTTGACCGTTGCTACGAGGTTCGGAACAAGATCAGCACGACGCTGGTATTGGTTTTCAACCTGCGCCCAAGAGGACTCTACTTCTTCTTCTGATGCAATGAATGCGTTGTACACATTTGCTACCCAAAGGGCAATAATGGCGAGGATTCCTAATCCTACAATCCATGGAAGTAATTTTTTCATTATGGTGTTGTTTATTATTTACTGCGTTTGTTTGGGGCAAAGCCCTTGTTTGACTTCGTTTGTTTGGGACTACGTCCTTGTTTGACTGCGTTTGTTTGGGACTACGTCCTTGTTTGACTGCGTATTCGAACTCTCAAATAAAGCCCGCAGGGCTCAAACCAACGGACATTGTCCGTCAAACCAAGCCCCAAGGCTTGCTTACCATCTTCCTCCGGCTCCTCCGCCGAAGGTGGAACCGCCGCCCCAAGAGCCGCCTCCGCTAAAACTGCCGCCTCCTCCGCCACCACCGGAGATATAGACCGTGTGGGAGCGTTTAGGGATGATGAACGGCAGGACGAACACGTTTCCGCAATGGAGACACCGATAGGTTCGTTCGCCTTGTCCTTCGCGGGAGTACGTAGCGGCAGAGAGGATACGCTCGTGTACGGCGTGCGCGTTACGTTTGCCGCATTTGGGGCAACGCTTGACGGACGACCACCAGCCCATGAAGAAGATAAGCAGGATCACCGCTAACAGCACAACGAGGATGGTGATGATCTCACCGGTCGTCATCTCTTCCTCGTCGGCGTACTGACCTCGGTTGGTGACCGAACGGATAGAGAGCAGCTCTTCCGGCACGTCTCCGTCTGTGCATATCTCGTAGATACGCAGGGCGCCCAGACACAGACCACCGCCGTAGTCTCCTGCCTGAAAAGCAGGGATCATATCGTCATGAATGATCTGCGAACAACGGGCATCGGGCAGCACGCCTTCTATACCAACGCCGGTCATGATACGGATGTCATGGCTCTCCTCCACGAAAAGAATGAGCACGCCGGTGTTCTGTCCTTTTCTGCCTATGCCCCAACGCTGGAAGAGCTCGTACGCAAAATCGAACGCATCGCTTGTGCCGATGGACTCGATAGCTACGATGCACATCTCCACATGCGTAGCGGCATCGAGCTTCTCAGCGCAGCTGTTGAGCCACACGACATCCGAATCCGCGATTAACGCATCGGGGTTAGCGACATAGAAATCCTGACCCTCTGTCTTGGGATCGGGAACCGTAGAGGGCGTATAAACAGCCGCCTGAACGACCGTTACCACCAGCAATGCGATATATATTCCTATTCGTCGAAGCATGTGTTCCAACTTTTGCGGTGCAAAAGTACAAAAAAAAATTGACATATGCAAAAAAAAAACGCCCTAATGGACGTTTTTTTGTTTTTTTCGTACTTTTCAGTGTTTTCGCCCTTACGTAAAATACGTAAATGACGAAATCGACGAGAAAATTACTTACGGATGCTGAGCTCTTTGATGATGGCACGATAACGCTCGATGTCTTTAGCCTTCAGGTAGTCCAACATACGACGACGCTTACCAACGAGGGAGGTCAATGCGCGCTCGGTACCGAAGTCCTTGCGGTTCTCCTTGAGGTGCTCGGTCAAGTGGTTGATACGGAAGGTGAAGAGGGCGATTTGGCTCTCTGCAGAACCGGTGTTCTTAGCGTCTTTGCCATACTTAGCAAAAAGCTCTGCTTTTTTCTCTGATGTTAAATACATAATTTATTGTGTCGTTGGTCATTTGTCATTGGTCGTTAGACCATTTAACAAATGAGAGTTAAACAATGGTGGCAAAGCATCATACATGTATCAAAACTTCGCCACATTTAGTGTGCTTTTTCACGAAAAAGCCTGCAAAATTACTGCTTTTTTTTGAATTGACCAAATATTTTGGCAAAAATCTTCTATTTTATTTACTTTTTTACCTGAAATGGGAACGAACCGATGAGATTTCCGTCGCAGAAGAAGTCAATCGTATAAAATCCTGCTACGATATTCTCCATAGGCCAGTAGCAAGTACCGTTGTACTCGTCTCCCGTGTATTCGATCTGGCTGGAGAGGGTATAAGGCACCTCGCCGCTCTCAAAAGGAAAGACATGTTCTTCGCTCTCGCCAAGCAGGTTGCCATTCGGGTCGAGGATACGGATGTACAGGTCTTTGAGACCGGGTGTACAGGTGATGTTTTTCGCAATGGTGTAGTCAAACTGTACTTTGCGGATGTGACTGCTTATGTGTGTCTTCTTGTCGTTCTTGTTGAGAGGCGTGTGTACGCATGAGGTGACTTCGAGCATGGAAGCACGTGAGACGGTCTCAGTCAGTTGAGAGTTGAGAGTGGAGAGTTGAGAGTTCTGCTCCTTGAACTGCCGGTTCTCCCGACGGACTTGTATGTTCTCTTCCGTCAGACGTGCGTTGGTGGCATTGAGGCTGTCTATCTGACGCACATAATCTTTCATGACCGCACGAACGGTAGCGAGCTCTTTCTTGAGTTCGGCTATACGGCGTGCGTTGGAAGCTTTGGTGTGACGCAACTCTTCGAGCAAGTCCTGCACACGTTGTTGCTCACGGCTCAGCAGGTCTTGCAGACTGTCGTTACGGATATCCATCTGCTGATAGCCGTCAAACTGGATTGCCAAGTCTTCGTATTCTTCTTGCAGCTCCTCTTTTTCGATGGTCATCTGCTCCACTATCTCGTTCAGGTCTTGACGCTGGCTGATGTTCCACCACACTAATCCGGCGATGATAACCAGCAGAACGATGATCCAAATGAGTTGGTTTTTGTTATTCTGTATATTGCTCATAATAAAGGAATTACTTTTTCTAATTGGTTACTACGACTGCCTTTGAGCAGGATGCGGTAGCCTTGGAGAGGCTCCTGACGCAAGTGCTCGCAAAGGGCTTCTACGTTCTCAAAGACAGGGTAAGGAGCGGTGGTCTCTTGGTACTCATTGCCAACGAGAAGCACCTTGTCGGCTTTGCGTTCCAAGAGCATATTGACGATGTTCTGATGCTCCAAATGGGAGTATTCGCCCAGTTCGCGCATGGCGCCGAGGATGTACGCATCCTTGGTACTTTGTACTTTGTCCCTTTGTCCTTTGTCAAACGCTTCTATCGCAGCCTGCATGGAGGTCGGGTTGGCGTTATAGGCATCTACCACCACGGTGTTGTGCTCACTCTGCATCAGTTGCGAGCGGTTGTTGGAGGGCACATAAGCGCGGATGGCAGCCAATGCCGCCTCTTCGCTAACTCCGAAATAGCGTCCCACACAGATAGCTGCCGAGACGTTCTCGGCGTTGTAACCGCCCACCAGATGGGTGTCGGAAGGCATCGTACCCGTGTGGTAATTGACAATGGACAATGGACCATGGACAATGGACCGTTGAGAGTCCTCTAACATCTTTGCCAGATACGGGTTATCGGCATTGCGGAAGATAGTACCGTTATGGGCAACGAGGAAATCGTACAACTCCCGTTTGGTGGCTTGTACGCCTTCGAACGAACCGAACCCCTGCAGATGAGCACGACCGACGTTGGTGATCAGACCGCAGGTCGGTTCCGCTATCTCCACCAACTCTTGGATGTCCCCCGGGTGCGAGGCGCCCATCTCCACAATCGCCAGCTCGTGCGCGCGCGTCATACTTAATAAGGTGATCGGCACTCCGAGTTGGTTATTGAGGTTGCCTTGGGTATAGTAGATCTTATACTTGGTACTCAGTACCGCAGCTGTCAGCTCCTTGGTGGTCGTCTTGCCGTTCGTACCGGTGATACCGATAATAGGTATCCCTAATTGACGCCGCCATGCGCGAGCCAAGTCTTGCAACTCCGTCAAAGCGTTCTCGCCCGAGATGACGTACGCGGCTCCTTGTGCTTTCGCTTGCTCCACAAAGTCGTTGCCGTCAAAATGCTCTCCTTTGAGTGCAACAAAGATGCAGCCGGGGCTTACTTTCCGGCTGTCTGTGGTGACGTTCAGGGCGTCTTTATTGTCTATCAAAAAACTCCAATTCATCTGTTCAAACCTTTGCGGGTGCAAAGGTACTGCTTTTTTTGCATATATGCAAGAAAAAAGCGAAAAATCGCCCAAATTGAGCGATTTTTCTTCCTTCGTACATCCTTTGTACATCGTACATCGTTCCGTCGTACATCCGGCGTCACTTTTTGACGCCGGTATACTCCTCGACCGTCTTCGTGGTGATGGTCGTTGCGTTCTTGGTACTATCCGCGACCTGCGTATAGGTTGCGGTAGTAGAGATCGTCCGCCAAGCCTTACACGAGGTCATGCCCAGCGCTACTGCGCAGCACGTCAGCAACGCTAACACGATCGTCTCAATGATCTTGTAAATCTGTTGATTAGTCATAATTTTAAAAGGGTTAGTGGGTTAGTGGATTAGTGGTTTAGTGGTTTAACAGTTTAACAGTTTAACGTAAAAGAAGTGCCCGAAGGCACTTTCTTTTACCCGTTATGCTCTGCGTCGTAAGCCTCTTTCTCCAGCTTCCAGAGGAAAGATTTCATGGTCTTTTTGCCGTTCGGCTGATCCTTCTGAGCTGCGAAAGCAGCTTGGTCGGCAGACATCTTCGAGAGGTCTTTGGCACGAGCGGCAACTGCTGCTGCGACAGCCGAGAAGCGGTTACGAATACGCGTCTCGTCGGTACTCAACGGAGTGTTGCGTTTGTAACGCTCGGCGCCAAACGCATAAACGCGCTGACAATTGGGGTTCGTGGTTGCTGCCTTGCGGTGCGTTGCCACCAGATAATTACCGTGGTTGTGACCGTCCTGTTTCTTCGGTCGTTTCAATGCGCCCGAGATCGTCTCGATACCCGCAACGCCTACTGTCATTACTGCCATTCTTTTTTGTCCTTTCTTGTTTGTATCCGCCTTCTTTGTGACGGATGGGTGAAAATTTTTTGTGTTTTTTTATCGCCTCTTGCGATAACCCAAAATGTTCCATTTCGAACCACGGCTCAATCACGGACTTTCATCGGAGTCAAGTCGGACTAATCACCTAATCGGAAATGTTCCATTTTGTCTCATGGACGAAACGATCGTTTTTCAAAATTCGGTGCAAAGGTACGTCAAAAGTGAACAATGTGTTCCTTGGCAGGTGGAAATTTTATCAAAAAATCGTATCTATTTCGTCGAACGGCTTCTTGATAGTACCATCTGAGGCAGTGGTACACGCGCTTGGGCTTTATTCCATGCTTGATACCCACCGCCTCACGCGCCTCATGTGCCGAAGCGCCGTTTGCCCTCGCCACAAAGTAATCATCCACCACGGCTTGGTTCTTCAGTTCGATCTGATGCCGTTTTGCGGACATATAGGTATTGTTGGGTTCACGTACCAACCAAGGGACGTCATATAGGAGCCCTGCGGGCATTTGAGATTTGATATTTGACATTTTTTTTATTTTAGTTTTTAACGTAAATAACTTGCTGTCCGGTTGGGTTCGCCATTTGCCAGCCGTCTCGTTCTTCGGTCGTGCCGTATTTGGCATAATAGGCGGAATATGTCAATACTTGCTGACGCGGCTGTTTGACCTGAAAATCCTGAATGAAGAAATATGGATTGCGCCCCTTGTATGCGCCATGTTTGCGCAACCAAGCGATGATGGCTTCGTGCTTCTCGGGATGTTTGTCCCATTCCTGTTCAGCAGCCTCACGCCGGTTCTCAAACTGCTCGTCCGGTCTAAATAATGTCCAATAAGTTTCAAAGTCCATAATAAAGATTTTTAATTGTCTCGTCCCCTGCCTGTAGTCCGTTTAGTCCATGGGGGATTATAGGGGACTACAGACAATAGGACTGAAACATTTTTAATTTTTCTTTTGCTTCTTTTCTTTTTGTCTTTTGTTGATTACGTTCGAGCCCTGCGGCTATGCCGCCTTGGTCGGCGAGGATAGAACCCCGTAGAGACCATGGTTTCCGTGCAGGGGGCACGGACGGAAGGGCGCGTTGGGGACGCGCGGTCTCCGAGGGGTTGCTATCCATCGCTGGCCAAATCTCAAGGGCTCGCTGCGTCAATCCACGCACACCACCGTATATTCCACACTATCTGGTGCGATATTCGGATGCAACGTCGGGAAGTTATCGCGGAGGGTTTTGAGGATCTTGGTGATAGAGGCCGACTGCGCTTTGAGCACTTGCTGTTCTGCTGTCTTCTGCCGGAAAGCCACACCCTCTGCCATCGTGTATTTCTGCGGCTTGCCGATGAAATCGTACGTCTCTGCGCGCCGTAACTCAAAGTGGTGACCGTCGAAGAGGAATTTGCCTTTCTCCTCGCCGTTCTGCTCGATGGCGCACACTTTCGCGTCCTCCACCGCCTTAACCTCCAACTCCTCTATTCTCGCATTTGCCGATGCCACCAACTGCCGGAGTGCGCGTGTCTCTTCCAATGCGCTTGCACCTAATACTTCTGTTGTCTTGATTGCCTCCATGAGGGCTTGATTCATTTCTATGGGTTTCATATTATTCTCCGGCGTAAACGTCACCGGCAACGTTGTAAGAGTTAAACAATTTGAGTAATTCTTCGGAAGGCATATTCTCCGGCAGTAACTCCGGTCGCCCGTCTTGCCGCGCAATCATGCGCCTTGCACGCAGGATCACGCGCCGTTTGCGGTTCTCGGCAGGGCTCACCCATTGCAGGTTGCACGCGCGGTTATCCGTCGGCACACCGTTGATATGGTCGATCTCGGTCTGACCTTCTTGTGGTTCAGGAAGCCACACCGCCATGAGCCTGTGCGCCCATTTGCACACTTGCCTAACGAATAGATAATTTCCCCATCCTCCGGAACGTCTCCAATTGGGACCATGCAGATGCGCCTTGATGGGATGCAGCTCGTTGCCATAGCGCATGTAGAACGCGCCCAGCGCAGAGCAGTACAGATGTTTGTCGGTCTTGCAATGCCGCAGTTCGGTTTCTTTTTCACCGTGCAGCATGATCGTTTGGGCATTCTCGTCCACCTCGTGGAAATCCTTGCCCAGAAGGAAAATTTGTCGTTTTGCCATAACTTTATTTTTTTAGGCGTTATTAAAGTCATGACAGCGCTGTCCGTCGGTGCGAGTTTATCGTGAGCTCATTCTCGCTCTCTGACGTTTGACGGTGCAAAGGTACTATATATTTTTCGTATAACCAACTATTTTCCTGACCATTACGTTACTCAATTCACAACTCACAAAACTCGCTACATAACTCACTACATAACTCGCGGAATTGGTGTAAAAACATCCAAAATCCGACAATCTTATAGAATGATGAGAAAAAAGCTACGAAAAATTTGCATATATGATAAAAAAAGTTTGAGTACTTCGGTCCTCCCAATGGGACCCACCGAAGATACGTCCGCACGTTTGTGCTCATACACAAGCCTGATGCTATCGAAAAAGTAGACACTTAGGTAGAAAAAAATATCGTATACTTGTAGATGTGGAAAAAAAGTAGTATCTTTGCACCCGAAATCAAGAAGTATGGATATATCTACCGGAAGGGGAACTAC
>Ga0256405_10008293_pt1 | contig 14994 bp, 6 predicted proteins | sample RumenRJG_02DNA_FD_189096 | JGI IMG/M metagenome (GOLD analysis project Ga0256405, IMG submission 189096) | Bovine rumen microbial communities from Lethbridge, Alberta, Canada - RJG_02 | ecosystem: Host-associated > Mammals > Digestive system > Stomach > Rumen | place: Canada: Alberta | collected... | reverse complement strand
GATTTTTAAAAAATAGATTTAAACACTTCATATAATCATAAATAGTACAGATTATCAACACAATATTGAAAATTAAGAAAAAGATTTTAGTTCAAGTTGACGACATTGTTATCTTTATATAATTCTTTAATTAAAATAGAATTAAAAATTCAAAAGAGGATACAATGGAAAATGGGAATATATATGGAAATGAAAAGAAAAGTGTAGTTATGACCACTGCCCTTGCGGGTTTATTTGCCATAGCAGGGGGACTTGCAATAGGTAATCTATATTGGGCTCAGCCTTTATTGGCTCAAATCATGACTGGTTTTGGATTGCCAGTATCCAATGGGGGACTGCTTGTTACAGCAACTCAAATCGGTTATGCTATCGGCATATTATGTATTGTTCCTTTAGGTGATTTTGTTCAAAGAAAAAAATTGATTACAATTGTAATGTCATTATCTGTTTTGGCTCTATTTGCCTGTGCTGTTTCGCCTTCATTTGTAATATTGTCTTTATCATTGTTCAGCATGGGTCTTGTTACAGTATCCGGACAGATAATATTGCCTTTGGCTGGGGATTTAAGCAAACCAAGTGACCGTGGCAGGATTGTTGGGATTGTTTCTTCAGGAATAACAACAGGAATTCTATTTTCAAGATTTGCAAGCGGTATCCTTGCAGGTTTGTGGGGATGGAGAGCGGTGTATATCATTGCAGCTGTTTTGAATCTGATAATGGCTTTGATAATAATTTATGTTTTACCAGTTATTCCAAGTGGCAATAAGATGACATCTTATAAAGGTCTGATTGTCAGCGTATTTACAACATTTAAACGCCATAAAGTTTTGCCTAAAATCCTATTACATACAGGATTGATTTTTGGGCTTGTTTTTAATCTGTTCTGGACTTCACTCACATTTTTATTGTCCGGAGACCCATTTAATTATAATACATTCCAGATAGGACTGGTTAGTTTATCCGGACTTGCAGCTGCAGTATTCGGTGTGGGATTAGGAAAGTTGCAGGATAATGGTTTGAGTGTACCTGCACTTGGAATATTTGTTTTAATCAGTCTTGTAACAATGATATTTGGATATATGGTGTCAGATTCTATTGTTGCGGTAATAATTATTGCGGCAGTATTTTCAATTGCAGTGCAGGGAATTTCAGTATTGTCTCAGGCAAGATTGTTTGCATTATCAAATGAAGAACGCAGCAGATTAAATACGGTTTTTGTTGTGAATAATTTCATATTCAGTGCTATTGGAAGTGCTCTTGCTTCTCTTTTATGGTCTTGGGGTGGATGGTCTTGTGTCATGCTCGGAGGAATAATGATTTCATTTATTGCTTTAGTGGTGTGGATATTATCAAGATCTTCATTTATTGAAATGGATGAAACAACAGGTATTTAAACAGGTGATAATATGGAATTTAAACGATTAAATAATGGTGTAGAAATACCTTCTGTCGGTTATGGAGTTTATCAAACACCAAAAGATAAAACAATGAAATTGGTTAGGGATGCACTTGATGTGGGTTATAGGCATATTGACACTGCTCAAAATTATTCTAATGAGGCGGAGGTTGGAAGTGCAATACTTGAAAGCGGAATTTCAAGAGAGGATGTTTTTGTAACTACCAAAACACAGACATCAGGTTATGAAAGTACTTTAAGAGGTATTGATCATTCATTGGAGAAATTCGGGCATGATTATTTTGATTTAATACTGATTCACTGGCCAACGGGAGATAATGTTGGAACTTATCATGCTTTGGAAGATGCATTAAATGACGGTAAATGCAGAGCCATTGGTTTAAGCAATTTTAACTCAAGGCAATTTGGTGAAATTTTAACCAATTGCGCTGTTAAACCTGCGGTTAATCAAATCGAAACCCATTTGCTGTGGCAGCAGGAAAAAATGCATAAATTTTTAGTTGAAAATAACTGCCTGCATGAGTCATGGTCTCCATTTTCTTCCGGAAACTTTAACTTATTCAATAATGAAGTGTTGTTGGAAATTGCCAATAATCATTTTAAAAGTGTTGCTCAAGTAATTTTAAGGTTTTTAATACAAACTGATATTGTCGTGCTTCCAAAGTCTTCTTCAAAATCTCGAATGAAAGAAAATTTGGATGTTTTTGATTTCAACTTAAGTTCTACTGAAATAAGAGATATTAAATCATTGAATCAAAATAAATCTTATTGTAACTGGCCATATTCAATGCAGGAAGAAATATGAATTATTATTTTGTAAATTATTCAGTTTGAAACTAGCTTAAATAATGTCTTTGTGATGTTTAAATTAAAATAATCTATTCTTAATTCTTTTTCCTTTTTTTTAACTTTTTGAATATAAGAGAAAATAAAACATTTTTGAAATAACTGATAATTGTGTAAGTTGTTGATAAGAAGTATCATTTTTCAAAGAATGCACTTTTTAGGTAAAAACAAGTTACAAAAGTCATGTTATATTGATTATATCAAATTGATTTAATCATTCTTTTTAGGAAATTTGTTTTTAAAAAAAGTAGATGTGATGGGATTCGAACCCACGCAGCACTAAGCAAATGACCCTGAATCATCCTCCTTTGACCACTCGGACACACATCTATATAAAAAAATATACTTTGGCTTCAGCCTAATATTATATTATATTTTATCTATATTAAATATTTTTGGAATTTTATTTATGATTATGGAAGAACCCCATTGAATTTCATTGCAAAAAAATATATGGATTTAATTCTGAAAAGAATATGAAAATCAGATGATGATTTGAAAGAGTTGACGCAGGATTTTAGAAAAATTCTAAATCTGCATACTCCGGTTTACTATTTATTATGTTAATTAAAAAATTGTGAATGAACCATTACATTCCATTTATAAAAGTCTAAAACAATTCAAAAAAAGAGCATTAAATTAATTATTTTTTAAAATATTATATATCAGCAAAAATAAAGATAATATCATATTATAATTAGGTGATGATTTTGAAAAAATTAAAAGGCTACAATAGTTATTTAACAAACGTTCCTAATGTGATTGAATCAACATTTGATCATATTAGTTTAAAGTTTGAAAATGGAATTGACGAATCTCTTTTCACGTCAGCCATGCTGGTTTATTTATCAAGAATAAATCAGTCTGACGGGATTGTTTTTAAGATTTACAGAAATAATAAAGAGATTCCAATAAAAATGGAATATAATGAGAGTGATTCAGTCGATTTATTATTATCTGAAGTTACTGGAATAATGAATCATATTGAAGAGGAAGATTATATTTTTGATAATGAACTGTTGCATGCATACTCCATTTTTAACAGAGGATGCAATGATGAGTTTGTTGCTCATGAAAAATCTGTTTTGAACTGTTTGATTGATGAGGCTTCCGCTGAATTCGTTTATAATGACAGTGTTTTTTCAAGGGTTCAGATGGAATTCTTAATTGACAATATTCATGATTTAATCAGACGCATGGATGAAAATCCAGATATCCTATTAAAGGATTTGAATATTGTTTCTGATAATGAATTGGAATTGCTTAAAAGCTTTTCAAAAACAGATAGGTTGGATTTCGATAAAAATGAAACAATAATGAATTATATTCACAGCAATGCTCTGAAAACACCTGATCAAATAGCAATCTCAGATACAATAACTGAAATAACCTATGGTGAATTTGACAGGTATGTTAATGTCCTATCAGCAATATTGCATGATTTGGGTGTTGAGAAGGGAGAGTCAGTTGGTGTTCTGCTTCCAAGAATTCCAATGTATCTGGTATCCTGTATGGGTATTACAAGAAACGCTTCCGTTTTTGTTCCGCTGGATTTAACTTATCCTAAAGACAGGATTGATTATATTATTGATGCAAGTGGAATGAATTATATCATATCCTCAAAAAGCGTTGATTACGCTTCACAATTTGACAACAGAAATATTTTATACATTGAGGATTTGGATTTGGACAATGATGAAGTATCACCGAATAATGCTGTTGGCGGTGATTTGGCAGCGATTTATTTCACTTCAGGTTCAACAGGAAATCCTAAAGGAGTTAAAGTGTCACATTACACCTTTTTGCTTGAGGCATTATACTCCTCAAAATATTTAACATCAGGATCAGACATTGCATGTTACGTTAACTTTACCTTTGCATTTTCAGTGGTATTATATTCCGCTTTTGTTAAGGGAGCTAACTGCATAATATTAAATGAACATTTGAAGGAGAATGTTCCTGAACTGATTGAATTTTTAAAGGAAACTCCTCTTGATGCATTAATTTTGCCTACAGTTCTTGGAGCAACAATATTGGAGAGAACTGATATTAAAACCAAGAATATGATTATAGCGGGTGAGAGATTAAAAGAGGCAACACCAACAATATTGAGTCGTAAAACTGATTTAATCAACTGTTACGGATCTACTGAAGCTTTAGTAATAGCTTATCAGGACGTTAAAAAAGCATCCCAATTGGATGAAATTCCGGTAGGTTACCCTGCAGGAAATACATGGGTTTATATTGTGGATAAAAATAACATGCCTTTACCAATTGGAGTTCCGGGAGAGATTGTAATATCCGGTTTGAAACTGGCTTTAGGATATCACAATAATGAAGCTCAGACCAATGAAAGTTTTGTTGAAAACCCATTTTCCGACTGCTGGGAAAATGAAAGAATGGTTCACAGTCGTGATCAGGGATATTTCACATTTGACGGTGAACTTGTGGTTAAGGGAAGAATTGACAGACAAATCAAGCTTAGAGGTTTAAGGATTGAACCTGGCGAAATTGAAAATGTTGTACTGAATTATTCCTCATTAATTACCAATGTGGTTGTTGAACTTAGAAACGACAATCTGGTGTGTTATTACCTCAGCGATGATGAAATAGATGAGGATGAACTGAATGAGTTCATTAAAAGTAAAGTAACACAGTATATGGTTCCTTCATTTTATATGAGAATGGATGAGTTCCCACTTAACTTAAATGGAAAAGTGGATGTTAAAGCTCTTCCAACACCGGAATTTGCAATTGAGGAAATTGTTGAACCTAAAACAGATATTGAAATAAAATTATTTGAAATTATATCTAAAGTCTTGAAAACAGACAAATTTGGAGTCACTACCGATTTAATTAAATTAGGTTTAAATTCACTTTCATCAATAAAAATCGCTTATGAAATAGCCTCAAATTGGGGAGTGCAGCTCACCATTAAAGAGCTTAGTGATGCCGAAGACATTCAAAGTCTGGCAACTTTAATTGATGCTCCGGCTGAAATTGCCGATGTTACCCATGAAAAGCAGGAATTGTATCCTTTAAGTCAAAATCAGTTGGGTGTTTACTTTGAATCCATAAAACATCCTGATAAATTAATCTATAACACTACATCAGCTGTTGATTTGGGAGCAGACATTGATGCAGAAAAGCTTGAAAATTCAATTGTTAAATTGGTAAACAAATACACTTATCTTAAAAGCATCCTATTTGAAGAAAATGGTAAAACATATCTTAAAAGGCAGGATGATGAGCCAGTTAGAGTTGAGGTATATGAAAGTTTAGCAACAGAAGAGATTAAAAACAGTTTTGCACGTCCATTTGACCTGTTTAAAGGTCCGCTGTATAGTTTTGAAATTTACCACACTCAGGAAAAAACAATCCTTCTCATGGATGTTCACCACATACTGTTCGATGGAACATCAGTTAACCTGTTCATCAATGAACTGTTGGATGAATATGACGGCATTAATGATTCAGAGCAAGTCAGTTCAGGATTTGACTTTATCCTGGATGAAAAAGAACTTGAAGGAAGTGAAAAGTACAATAAGGCTAAAGAGTTCTTTGAAGATAGACTGTCTGAGATTGAAAACGTGACCTCAATCAATCCCGACATCAGCGGTGAAAAGGAATTGGGTCGCCTTAAGGAAGTTTCAGTTCAAATTGGTAAGGAAGATATTTTTGAATTCTCTAAAAAGAATGGAATAACACCAAACAGCCTGTTCTTGGCTTCATCCCTTTTAACATTGTCAAAATTCTCATACACTAAAGAGATGCTTTTAACAACAATTTCTAACGGAAGAATCAATCCGAAGTATTTCAAAACATTGGCAATGATTGTAAGGTCTCTGCCGATTGCAATGACTATTGACACCAGTCAAAGTGTCCTGGATTATATAAATTCCGTGAATGATACCTTTGTTGATACAATTGACAATGAATCATACCCATTTACAAAAATATTTGAGGAATATAATTTTGTTCCAGAAATTTATTATGCATATCAGGTGGGTCTGTTTGATGAGAAGATATTGAAAAACGGAAATAAAGTTAAAGTCGAACCTTTAGAACTGGATTATCCTAAATTCAACATTTGTATATACGTGGAAGAGGACCTTGAAAACATCAATCTCATCATACGATATAACGACCAGTTATATTCCCCTGAACTGATGGAAACATTAGTGGAAAGTATTGATTTGGTATTGAACAAATTCATGGATTCTTTAACTCAAAATGCTTCAGACATTTCACTTTTAACCTCTGTTGAAGAGAGTAAGATAGCTGAAAAAGAAAACGAGTTAACACTGGACATCACAGAACCGTTGTTAAAGGACAAATTCGAATACATTGCATCTAAAAATCCAGATGAAATTGCGGTTTATGCAAATGACGCCAGTTTAACTTACGGAGAACTTAATGCAAAAGCGAATGTGTTTGCAAACTCATTAATTGACAGAGGATTTAAAACAAACGACAAAATCATATTGAAATTAAACAGGACTTCAAAATTAATGGTAGCCCTGATAGGTTCCCTGAAAGCCGGTGTGTCTTTCATTCCGGTGGATCCTAAGTATCCTCAAGAGAGAATTACTCACATTCAGGAAGACAGCGGATGCAAGATGATCATATCAGATGATCCGCTTACAGGGGAAGTTGATATAGACAATTTGCTTAAAGGTGAAAACGCTCAAAATCCTAAAGTGGATTTGGAAAATGATGACATTGCATTTTTAATTTACACTTCAGGTTCAACAGGCCTTCCAAAAGGAGTAATGATAAAACAGGACAGCATTGCAAATTACATTAAGCCAACTCCTGAAAACTCCCCGATAAATGCGATAGCACAAGATGTTTCAAGGATGCTGTCAATAACAACAGCTTCATTTATTGCATTTCTAAGGGAAGCATTCGGTTCTGTAATGAACGGAGTTCCAATGGTTCTTGCAGATGAAGAAACATCAATGAATCCTATTAAATTGGCCGATTTAATAAAAGAGTATGAAATTGACGGAATGTCAGCAACACCATCCAGACTGCAGCAGTATCTGACAATCGAGGATTTCAAACGGGTTGTAAATGACATCAAAGTCATAACCATTGGTGGTGAAAAATTCATCGAGTCATTATACCCTACATTAGTCAAGTATACTGATGCAGACATCTATAACTCCTATGGTCCAACAGAGGTAACCATTGCATCTCATGCAAAATTAATGACTGACAATACTGTTAGTGAAGGAAAACCTATCCATAACACTATTGATTCAATTGTAGACATTGACAATAACCCATTACCAAAAGGCATTGTGGGAAATATTGCAATCGGAGGTGTTGGAGTTTCTGCAGGTTATTGGAACAAGCCTGAATTAACCAGTGAAGTATTCTACACCAAGAATAACATTCAATATTACAATACCGGAGATTTAGGTTATAAGCGTGATGATGGAGAACTGGTGGTTGTCGGAAGGGCAGACTCACAGATTAAACTCAGAGGTTTAAGAATTGAAACCGGTGAAATTGAAAACAGCATACTGAAAAACAGTGATATTGACCTGGTATTCGTCAATGTTCAAGTAATTAATGATACCGAATATCTGTGCGCATATTATGTTGCGGATTCACAAATCAACACAGATAAATTGAAAGAGGATATTTCACAGGAACTGACAGACTATATGATTCCAACATTCTTCATTCAATTGGATGAGTTGCCTTTAAACCCTAACGGCAAGTTGGATAGGAAAAAATTACCGCTTCCATCAATTGAAGATGAAATAACTGAAGTCGTTGAAGCCTCCAACGAAATGGAACAGTGCATATTGGACATGTGCCGGGACATCATTTCCAAAGATGACTTTGGAGTTACAACCAACCTGTTCAACATCGGATTCACATCCCTGACAGTTATTCAACTGCTTGCAAGAATTTCCGAAGAGCTGAAAGTCGATGTAAGTATAATGGACATGATGAAATCCAAAAATGTTCTGGAAATCGTTGATTTGATAAACGATGCCGAAGAGGTATCTGAAACAGAAGAGGCTGAATTGAAGGAATATTACCCGTTAACACACAATCAGCTGGGAGTGTACTTTGACTGCATTAAGAATCCTGATAAAATCGGTTATAATCTGCCGAAAATCATCAGATTCGACAATAGTGTGGATTCAGCTAAATTGAAGAAAGCCATCATTGATGCTATTGATCTTCACAGCTATCTGAAAATGGAGCTTGTTCAAAAAGACGGTCAGATATTGCAGAAGAGAAATGATGAACTTGACGTTTCAGATTTAGTGACAATAACCAAACAGGATGAAGAAGTTACCCAAGAGGATATTGATGAGTTCATTCGTCCGTTTTCATTATATGATGACTTCCTGTTCCGCTTCAATATAATTGAAACCCCGACAGAAGTTGTCCTGCTTAATGATTTCCACCATTTAATTTTAGATGGAACATCAGCTAACCTGTTCTTCAGAGACATTACCCTATTCTATGATGGTAAAATCGATGAGATTCCTGAAGAAACCGTTGATGCCTTTGAATACAGTTTAATTGAAAATGATTTGGAACAGTCAAATAAATACAAGCAGGCTGAAACATTCTTCGACAAGCAGGTTTCCGAATTTGAGGAATCAACTGTTGTCACACCTGATCTGGAATCCAATGATGAAGGTGTTTTGCGCACCAATGAATTATCTCTAAATGCCGATGATGTTCATAATTTCTGCAGAAAAGAAGGTATAACTGAAAATAACCTGTTATTATCTGCTACAATATTGGCATTATCCAAGTTTACATTTTCAAGAGATCTGCTGATTTCAACAATATCAACAGGAAGAACCAATCCGAAATACAGAAACACAATTGGAATGCTTGTAAAAACACTGCCTTTCACATGCCATATCAAATCAGACGAATCAGTCCAGTATTTCATAGACAATGTTAACGAAAACTGGCTGAACACTTTGAATTATGAGTTCTATCCATATACTAAAATCGCAAACAAATATGATTTGACTCCTGAATTCCTATACGTCTATCAGGGTGAAATCATTGAAGATTTAAACATGAACGGCAAAACCTATGAGCGAGAAAGAATTGATTATGATTCCCTCAGGTTTAAAATATCCTTCAATATTCTGGAAGAAAAAGGAGAATTGAAATTAATCAATCAGTATGACGATTCCCTTTACTCAAGCCACATGATTGACTTATTCAACGGTGCGGTTAAAACAATCCTTGAAAAATTCATGAGCTGTGATATATCAGAAACAAAAGTCAAGGATATTGCACTTGTGGAAGAACCTGAACTTGAAGAATTTGACTATTCCTTCAATCCATTCCTGAACGAAGTATTCCAGGAAACTGTTGAGCAGAACAAGGATAAACTTGCTTTAATTGCTGAAGACGGTGAATTCACATATGATGAGCTGAACCGTAAAGCAAACCGTATTGCCAATGCGCTGATTAAAAAAGGAGTTGAACCTGGAGATAAAGTGCTGTTTAAACTTAAAAGGGACAGTAACCTGACTGCCTCCATGTGGGGAATTATAAAAACCGGAGCTGCATTTATCCCAGTGGATCCTGAATATCCTGAAGAACGTATCAACTATATTTATAACGACTCCGAAGCGGACTATATCATTTCTGATTTTAGTGACAACAATACACTGAACGTCTTTGACCTGTTAAAAGAGGAAAATGAAAGCAATCCTGTTGTGGAATTTGATCCGGACAGTCTGGCATTTTTAATTTATACCTCAGGGTCAACCGGTAATCCTAAGGGGGTTATGCTCACCCATAGAAACATTACCAACTATCTGCTGGTAAAACCTGAAAACAACTACATTACAGATGTTGTGACAAACAGGAAAAGGGTTTTAGGAATTCAGACAGTCACCTTCGACATTTCAGTCTGTGACGTTTTAGTGCCTCTGACACATGGTTTGACATATGTATTTGCAAGTGATGTTGAAGCAAAAGATGTAATTGCTCTTGCAAGACTGATTAAACGAACCAAAGTCGATGCAATGGCAGGAACACCTTCCAGACTCTTCCAATACTTGGATTTAGAGGAAATGCAGGAAGCTTTCAAAAATCTTAAATCTGTTTCTCTTGCAGGTGAACCGTTCAAACCGCAATTATTCACAAGAATAAAAAACATAAATCCTGATGTTAACCTATACAACGGATACGGACCGTCAGAAACAACAATACACACAAACCACAAATTGCTTGAAAGTGCGGACAATATTACTACAGGTAAACCAAATTACAATGTGATTATGGATGTGCGTGACATTGACGGTAATTTGATTCCTGATGGAGTAATAGGAGAAATATATATCGGAGGATTAGGTGTAGGAAGAGGTTATTTAAACAAAGAAAAACGTACAAAAGAATCATTTATTAAAATCAACGGCATTGATTACTATAAGTCTGGTGATTACGGTTCAATCGATCCTGAAGGTGAGTTCGTAATTCACGGAAGACTGGATAATCAGATTAAACTTAACGGTTTAAGAATTGAATTGGGAGAAGTTGAACAGTCAATTCTGAAATTCGGTGCAATCAAGGAAGTTGTCTGTGCAATTAAAAAAATCAATGAAAATGACCATTTATGCGCTTACTACACTTCAGATGAGGAAATCGACAAGGATGGACTGAAAGATTTCATTTCCCAATCCTTAACAAAATATATGGTTCCATCTGTTTTTGTCCAGCTCAATGAATTGCCGTGGACATTGAATGGAAAAATCGAAGTTAAAAAATTACCTATCCCTGAAATATCCAATGAATATGTCAAACCGGCCAATAATGTGGAAGCATTCTTTGCATCAGCATTCGAAGAGATTTTAGGTTTGAATAAAGTTGGAGTTACAGATAATTTCTTTGACATTGGAGGTACATCCCTGCTTGTTACCAAACTCACAATTCTCGCTTTGAATGAGGGTTACGAAGTTCAATATGCAGATCTCTTTAATCATCCTACTCCTAGAGACCTGGCGGAATTCATTTCAGGTGATGATATTGTTGAAAATGAGGAAAGCCAGTATGATTATTCAAGAATTGATGAGCTTTTAACTCAAAACACAATGGAGAATTTCTTAAATGGAGAATTAAGAGATTTAGGTAATGTGTTAATTACTGGAGCAAGTGGATTTTTAGGAATCCACATATTCAAAGAGATTATTGAAAATGAAGATGGTCTCATTTACTGCCTGCAACGTGGTAAAAAAGATCTTTCACCAGAAGACAGATTAAAATCCCTGCTCTTTTACTACTTTGATGAAAATTATGAAGATTTATTCGGTAAAAGGATTTTTGTCGTTGAAGGAGACATTACAAATATTGAAGACTTCAAGAAACTTGAAAATTATCCAATCGACACAATCATTAACTCTGCAGCTAATGTAAAACACTTTGCCGAAGGAAGTCAAATTGAGGATGTCAATATTTTCGGTGTGGAAAACGGATTGGAATTTGCTAAAAACATGGGAGCATGTTATGTTCAGGTTTCAACAACAAGTACTGCCGGTGAAAGTGTTAATAACTTCCCACCTAAAGATACAGTATTTGATGAGCAAACCCTGTATGTCGGTCAGGCATTGGACAATAAATACTTGTCCAGTAAGTTCGCAGCAGAACGTCTTGTCCTGGAACATGTTGTTAACGGCGGTGAAGGTAAGATAGTTCGTGTAGGTAATCTGATGGCAAGGGAATCCGATGTGGAGTTCCAGATCAACTTTGAATCAAATGGTTTCATCAACCGTATCAAGGCATATGTTACTCTGCAGGCAATGCCATTTGATTTGCTTGTTGCACAAACAGAATTCAGCCCAATAGATATTGTGGCAAAATCCATTGTTGCGTTGGCTAAAACACCAAAAGAAAACACAGTGTTTAATTCATACAACAGCCACTACATCACTTATGCTGATGTTTTACATTCAATTATTACTCAGGGTTATGAAATGAAGAAAGTGGAAATGGATGAATTCAACGAATTATTGGATGAAGCCAGAAAAGATGAAACTAAACAGGAAGGTATTTCAGGACTTGTTACTCAGGTGGGTATGGGTAAAGCCAAAAACAGAAGCATTGTTAATGTGTCAAATACATTTACAACTAATATTCTAAATCATTTGGATGTATACTGGCCTTTAACAACCTATGACTACCTGAATAACTTCATCAATTACCTTCAGTCAATGGGATTTTTAGAGTAGATGTTTAAAATGTATGGGAGAAATTACGATTTGATAAACAGGAAGTTTAGGGAATTTTTCCTCCCTACACTTCTAATGTCAATGTCTACAAACATAAGTATGGTTGTAGACTCACTGATTGTCAGTTTTTTAATTGGAGCAATAAACATTTCCGCAATTCAGGTTGTAGCTCCTGTTCTGACATTCATTAACCTGTTATACTGGATGGTAGGTTTCGGGGGAAGCCTAATCAGTTCCACTGCAAAAAGTGATCATGATGAAGAAAAGGGGAATATGTATTTTACAATAGCATTCATTTCCCTGATTGTTTTAGGAGTATTATTTGCTTTAGTCTGTTTTTTAAATATGGACTTTTTGATAAACCTATTGTGCAACGCTGAAAGCATAACTCCTCTTGTTAAGGATTATTTCGCAGCATACATTATAGGAATTCCATTCATATTCATTATTATGGGATTATCCTATTTTGTTCGTGTTGACGGTAAACCAAACATGGCATTTCAGGCATTGCTTTTAGCCAATATTGTGAATCTGATTCTTGACTTTGTTTACATTGGAGTTTTCAATATGGGTATATTTGGTGCGGGTTTGGCAACTTCAACAGGTTTTATTGTAGGTACATTATATCTGATGAGATATTTCTTCATGGATGAGAGGACAATGAAAATTGTCGGATTGGCCAAATATAAAATTTCCACAATCTTCAGCCATCTGAAAGATATTGTGGTTTTAGGATTTTCATCCTCCTCTTTACAATTATTCCTTACAATAAATTTGCTTGTATTCAATAATGTTATTGGTTCACTTATGGGAAGTTCAGGATTTGCGGCTTTTGGAATCTGCAGGAATCTGTTATTCATCCTATTCATCTTCCTTATCGGTACGGCCCAGTCAATGTCTCCGATAGTTTCAATTTACTATAATGAGGAAGATTATAATACGGTAACTCATTTGATGAAACAGTCATTTAAAATAGTTTTAGCTTCAAGTTTAGTCATGTCATTAATCTTTGTTGCATACCCTCAACTTGCAGTCATAATGTATTCAGTCAAAGAGGGTGTTGATGTGAATGTAGTATTGACTGCCGTTAGATTATATGCCTTAAGTTATGTTGGAAATGCAATTACCTTTTTAATGATGTTTTACATGCAATCAATTAAAAGAAACTCATTTGCATTATTAATATCTCTTCTTGAAGGTTTGATTTTACCAATTGGCCTTAGTTATCCAATGATAACTTTATTTGGTCCATCTTCAATCTGGTTATGCTTTGTCACAGCGGAAATCATCACAATAGTCTGCATATGGATAACAGCCAAGTTCATCTCTAAAAGAAGCGGCGGTGAATATAAGGGATTGCTATTGATAAAGGACAATTCTTTAAAAGACCAATATGAATTCAGTTTGGATGCAAGTATAGATGATGTGGTAACCTTTGTCAGGGACATGTCAAAAACATTTGATGGTATTCTGGATGAAAGATCAGTTAATCTTTTATCTTTGGCTGTAGAAGATATGTTGGGTTATATTATCCAAAATAATGATGATTTAAAGTCAATTGATTTTATAGTCAACATATCCGATGAAAATGTTGTATTGTCCATAAAAGATGAGGGAAAAGAATTCAATCCAACAGTTATTGACGATGAAGATGAATTTTCAAATATTGCTATTTTAAATAAAATAGCTGATAAAATAGATTATGCACGTGTTATAGGACTGAACAGTACAGTTATAACTCTAAACAGGCAATAAGAGTTTAAATGAAAGTTTGATAGTGTTAACAGTGAATCTTTTCAATGAGAATAATAATGCTATCACTTTTATTGGGAGTGTCCGATAATTATTTGATTTTCAAATCTCCCATTTTTTTATTTTATTTTTAAATCTATTATTATTTCATCCTCAATTATGAAATCTTTGATTAATTCATCAATAATATTTATATCTACATTTCTATGTTTTGTTTTTGCTTGTTTTATTAAGTTTAAAATGGTTTTAAGTACATTGACTGATGTATGTTTGTGTATTTTTTTAATGTTGTGTGTGATTGCATATTGGGTTAATTCATCGTTTACCCTTTTTGTTCCTCTATTTTTTATTCCTCTGAAGTTTCTGGACTCTATTAATGTTCCAAAGTTGCCTTCAGCATTTGATCCTCTTCCATGATAAATTTTTGACCCCATTCTGAATAATAAGTTTGTTTGATTTCATTTATTTCAGATTCGCATCGGTCCTTGAGTTTTCTTTTGGATTCTGTAGCACATTTATTCTGATCGGGGCAAATGAAGCAATCGTTTGTTCCATAAACTTTATATTCTATGCCATTTTGCATCTTATTGTTCATTCTTCTTAAAATTGACCCATTTGGGCAAATATAAATGTCTTTATGCCAATCTTTAAAGAATTTAGGTTTTCTAAATTTTTCATTAATTTTTATTTTTGATTTTTTCTTTTTCTTTTGTTTCTTCTTTTGTTTTTTTTCTTATTTTTGCTTATTTT
>Ga0256405_10008289_pt1 | contig 15007 bp, 8 predicted proteins | sample RumenRJG_02DNA_FD_189096 | JGI IMG/M metagenome (GOLD analysis project Ga0256405, IMG submission 189096) | Bovine rumen microbial communities from Lethbridge, Alberta, Canada - RJG_02 | ecosystem: Host-associated > Mammals > Digestive system > Stomach > Rumen | place: Canada: Alberta | collected... | reverse complement strand
GTCCGCCAAGATTTCACTCAAATTTTACGGACAAAGCGTCATTTTCCAGTGATTTGTCCGTAAATTTTTGACCTTTATGATGAGGATTTACGGACAAAGCCGGCTTTTTGGAACGTTTGTCCGTAAAACCAGGTCCGAAACTCCTGAATTTTTACGGACAAACAGCTATTTTTGACCATTTTGTCCGTAATCGACATTTTTGGAACAGGCCAATTATGGACAAAGCGTCCATTTTCATCGATTTGTCCGTAATTGACAGTGATTTTGCCAAATGCAGTGCTGCGCAGCATCTGCTCAAGCACTGCACCTGACCTCGGTTACGGGCAAAACGTTCTTTTTGGAATTTGCTTGTAATCTGAGATCACACTGCTTTGGCGAAGGTACCCGAGTAGAACATTTTTCCGATTTTGGAGGATTTTGTTTTACTTTCGAGGCCGCGCGAGTCGATTTTGGAGTCGACGGTAGACAAAAATCAGACATTTCCCCCGTTTTTTGTCTACTTTTGTTTCCGTGCGACCCGTTTTTGGAGGCAGTGGTAGACAAAAAAGAGTCATTTATCCCGGTTTTTGTCTAGTTTTAGGGCCGCGCACCCCATTTTTGGAATCAGCCGGTAGACAAAAATCAGACATTCCCACCGGTTTTTGTCTACTTTCGATGCCGCGCGGGCCGAATTTGGAGCCGACGGTAGACAAAAATCAAAGATTTCTCCCATTTTTTGTCTACTTCCAGGTCCGCACACCACAATTTTGGATCAGCCGGTAGACAAAAATCAAACATTTCCCCCGTTTTTTGTCTACTTTTGTTTCCGTGCGCCCTGAATTTGGACCAGCAGGTAGAAAAAAACATACTGTCCCTCGAGATTCAAAGTGGATTACGGGCAAAACGGCGATTTTTAAGATCTGACTGTAATCGAAAGGATGACAGCAGGATTTTGCTGAGACAAATGGACTAATGGATATGAAGGTGGCTGACGATACTGGATTTCTCATAGAAAAATGCTTTATGAAGACTTGTAAGACAAAAGTCACGCTATTTCAACAATTTTTGTCTGCCGTCACGTTCGCTCCTGTCACTTGCGTTTTTGAAAGTAGAACAAAATTCTCAAAAATTGAGAAAATGTTCTACTACTGCCGCCAAAAGCACACAAAAAATGGTACCGATAACAATCAACGTCAATTAAAATTAATTAATGTTTCATCGCTTTGCCGATTTATAAAAAACCCATGATTAACGAGATTACCGTAATCAGCAAGGCAAACATCAAAAGCAGATGGTTGTTCGTAATAGTGTAGGATTGCCAATTATCAAATGCGATAATCGCTCAGAGCAGTGACGAAATAAATTGTGAAGCGGCAGTAAGTTGGTGATCTTCATAATTTTTGAACAACATCGCAGCATCAAAAAATCTGCAGTTAGGACTAAAAACAACCTCTCCTTTTTTAAGAGGCTGAAAAAACTCTGTCTCAAATTGAAAAACCGGATGATTTGCAATCAATTGCAAATCTGATCCGTTTTTTGCGTATACGTGACAATCGCCTTCCATGATGGAAATAACCCAAAATAGTTTGGCGGTAAATTTGACTGAGAGATCGGCGCGCTGATTTATCAGGCGATGCATTTGTTAAAATCACTGCCGTTTACGGACACATCGATGAAAATGGGTCTTCTGTCCGTAAATTTGAGTGAGATCTTGGATAGATTGGTTGAGCAGTACTGCATTTAAAAGTGCCGGACAAAGTAAGTCGCAACCCGATCGCCTTTGTTCGGCATTTCATCTAATTCAAGTAAGAAACGGGACTTTTTTCAAAGACTCTCCTAAAGTCTCGATCCATCAATCAGAACGCTTGTTTAAGCATCAAAATAATGATAAGATTGAGATTAATTGATAGTAACAAAGGGATGATTTTAAGATGACAAAAGACTTAACAAAGGAAGATTTGGAAAATTTCCAAAGTGCCTATGAAAAAACTCCGTGTGCCGACGTAATCGCACGGGCGGTTCAGGAAAACGGCGTGACGGCAGCAAGCAAGAATTTTGCTGCTAAAGCCAATCACGATTACGTTTTTTCTGTTGAAGTCGAAACCGGAAAAATTACGAATCAAAAGAAGAGCGGACGCTGCTGGCTGTTTTCAACGCTCAATACGCTTCGTCAGCAGGTGGCAAAAGATTTGAAGTTTAAAGACTTCGAATTTTCGCAAAATTACGATTCCTTTTATGATCGTTTGGAAAAGGCCAATATGTTCTACGAAAAGATGATCAGACTCGCCGAAAGAGACGACGATGATCGCGAATATTTGTTTGAGCTTGAATGGGGCGATGAAGACGGCGGCCAGTTTGCCAATGCAGCGACTTTGATCAACAAGTACGGCCTTGTTCCGAAGAGCGTGATGCCCGAAACGTTCGTCAGCGAAAATACGAGCGAATTGAACGATGTTTTGAACCTTAAAATCAAAAAAGATGCGCTTGAGATCCGCAAGATGAAAAAAGCCGGCAAGACTGAAGAAGAAATGCGTGCTTTCAAGCTTGAGAAGATGAAGGAAGTTTACCGCATGCTGGTTTACGCATTCGGCAAGCCACCGGTTAAGTTCGACTTCGAATATCGTGATGACGACAATCAGTACCACATTGACAGAAATCTGACTCCAAAAGAATTCTTCGACAAGTATGTGCACGTCGATTTCAGCGATTACATCGATTTGACGAATGCGCCTGATCACGAAATGTACAAGCATTACAGTCTTTCAAGTCAGGATTATCTTTTTGAAGGCGAGCACGTCACGTACGTCAACGTTCCGATTGAAGAACTCAAAGCTGCCGTTATTGCCCAACTCAAGGGCGGCAAGGCTGTGTGGTTCGGATGCGACGTCTCAAAAGACATGGACAGAGAAAACGGCGTGCTTGACACGGATTTGTTCAAGAAGGGCGAGTTGTTCGATATCGATCTGAACCTCGACAAGGCCGGTCGTCTGGCCACGCGCGTCGGCGAATGCTCGCATGCGATGGCGATTACCGGAGTTGATCTTGTAGACGACAAGCCGGTCAAGTGGAAGGTCGAAAACTCATGGGGCGAAAAGAACGGCAACAAGGGCTACTTCATCATGACGGATGCCTGGTTTGATGCTTACGTCTATCAAGCCGTCGTTTTAAAGCAATTTGCAACCGACAGGCAAAAAGAAATTGCTCAAACGAAGCCAGAGCCGCTTAAGCCGTGGGATTCGTTGGGCTAAAAGATGCTCTTAGCTTAAAATTGGCAACGTTCTTGCTGATTTTAAGCTTTTTTTGCTTTAAAATGCAGAGCTTGAATCGACTTTGCCAATTTAAACGAATTTTGAGCAACGTTGACGACAAGGCATTATTGATTGGCAAAACGAGCAGTTTCTTTTGATATTTGAACAGTTTCTTTCAAGAAAGAGCAGCATGCCTTTTAATTTTAAAGCTTTTGATTTAGCCGCGTCCGGAATAATCGAAAGCAAATTTCAACATTGTCTCGCTCAAACAAAGGCAGCGTGAATTTCAAGACGAGGAATTTCATTGTCGGCTCAGTTTAGGCTATAATGTAGTTACCATTAAATTGAATCGGGGGGATCAAGTTGGGTTTAGGATTTATTTTAGGCAATGCCTCAAAAGATCATCAGCAAAAAGATTTTGAACAGCTTGCCAAGTGGCGAAAAGAAAACCCGAACCGGATGGTTTATTATATTGTTCCGAACCACATCAAATTTGAATCTGAAGTCAATGCGTTAAAGTACATGCGGCAAATTTTTTCTCAAGATGAAAAAATATTTGCGGCGCATGATTTGCAGGTCTTTTCGTTTACGCGTCTGGCTTGGTATTTTATGAAAGATATGCCTGCATATCAGATTCCAAGAATTTCTTCAGCGGGATCAAACATGATTATTTACAGAATTTTGCGTGATTTGAAAGATGAATTGCAGGTTTTTTCCGGTGAAGAGTCACAGCCCGGATTCATTACCCAGCTTGCCAAACAGATGACGGAGCTTCAAAACGGATGCATCATGCCGGAAGACGTCATGAACATGGTCGAAAAGCTTCCGAAAGAATCTTTGGGATCCAAAGCATTATTGAGGTCCAAACTGCATGATCTGGCGCTTGTCTATACACGTTTTATCGAAATGACTTCCGGCCGCTACCTGGCCAATACGGAAATTTTGACCGAACTTACGCAATATCTGGAGAAAATCGACCTTCAAAACAGCTGTTTTTTGATCAGCGGCTTTAACCAAATGACCGCAAGAGAAATGCTGTTGATTGAAAAGCTGATTAAAAATGCAGAAAGCGTCGTCGTCGATCTGGTTTTGAATCATCCTTACGTTGACGAACCGCCAAAGTCAGGCGACTTGTTTTATCGTGCCGGAAATTTGTATTATCAGCTTTGTGTCCATGCTCACAAGTCCAAAAGCCCCGTCATGCTTGATACCTATGCAAAAAAAACAAGGGTTTCGCAAGATTTGTGCAAGCTTGAAGACTACTGGATCGATTCCGTTGCCGGATTCTCGGCAAAAGAAAAAGCAACGTTTGAAAATGATTCGGTCAAAATCTATGGTGCCAAAACGCGGACGGAAGAAATCAGGTTTGCTGCGGCAAAAATTCGCCAAATGGTTGCCGTTGAAGGCTATCGATACAAGGATTTCTTAATTTTAACGAGACACCTGGACTTGTATAAAAACGTGTTGGAACCGATTTTTGCCAAAGCCAAAGTGCCGATTTTCGTTGATTTGCAAAAAAAGGTTTCTGATCATCCCCTGGTCGAACTGCTGAATGCGTTATTTGCGGTCAAAAGGCGTCATTATCGCTATAATGACATGATGCGACTGCTTAAGACCGAATTGTTGATTCCAAAAGACTTAAAGGTTGAAACCTATCGCAGGATGCTAGATCAAACCGAAAATCTGATTTTGAAATTCGGCTACGAAGGAAGTGCCTGGCTGAAAGAAAAAGATTGGATCTACTATCGTTTTGGCGAAAGCGACTTTGGAACGAGAACCGATACCGAAGATCGCATTACAAAAGAAGTAAACGTTATCAGGCACTATGTCAAAGAAATTTTGCCGCCGTTTTTCAAGCAGATTGACGAAGCCGAAAACGGGCGAAAAGCCGCAGTTTGCCTGGTAAATTTCCTGGTTGACAACGGAGTCAAAAAAAGACTTGAGGATTGGCGGCAAAATCTGATGGAACAAGGTCTTTTGCAGGAATCGGAACGTCCGGAGCAGGTTTGGAATCTCTTTTGTCAGATGATGGATGAATTTGTCGAAAATCTCGGTGATCTGCCGTTTGAAGAAGAAGATTTCCTGAACCTGCTTCAGACCGGGTTTGATGCTGGCGAATACAGAAGGGTGCCGGCCTCGCTTGACGAAGTGGCGATTTCTGAAACCGGGATGGTTCAGCCGACTGACCGCAAAGTCGTTTTCATGATCGGCTCAACCGATCTGGTCATGCCGGACAGGATTCAAAACAAGTCGCTGCTTTCTGACGGCGATCGCAGTCTGATGCTTGAAAATGCGCTTCTTTCTGAGGACCAGGTGCTTGATGAGACTTCGGAAAAAAGCATGCTGTCGGAACCGTTGCTGAATTATCTGGCATTCCTTTCTCCAACTGAAAAACTGATTTTCACGTATCCTCGCGGAAACGATGCGGACGGCGGAATAAAAATGTCGCCTTACGTTGAGCGAATCAAGCAGCATTTTTTGCTCGAAGAGCTTGAAATCTCTGAATTTGACAAACTCAGCACGCCGAAGGGCACGATTGAAGATTTGATTTGCGAAATCAGACGTCATGCCGATGAAAAGAATTCCGTGCCGGCTTTTTGGAAGCAGGTTTATGCGAAGATGAAGACGGTTGACGCCGAAATGACTGAAAAAGTCATGAGCAGCTTGCGCTATCGCAATATTCCGGAACAGCTGACCGCACAAAATGCGCGCAAGCTTTATGGCAAAGAATTGAACACGTCAATTTCAAAACTTGAGACTTTCTACAAAAATCCGTATGAATACTTCTTAAGATACGGATTGGGGCTGATGGAACGCGACGTGTTTGAGATGTCCGCAGCCAGTACGGGGAGCTACTTTCATGCCGTGCTTGACGCGTTTTTCCGGCTTCTTTTTAAAAACAACCTGACGCTAAGAAATTTGTCGTCAGAACAGTTTAACGAGATTTTTGAAGAAACGACCAGTCTGGTTTCTAACGATCCGCAGTTTACGATTTTGAAAAGTTCCAATCGCATGGGCTTTATTGAGCGGCTTTTGAACGACACGCTGTCACAAACGCTTTGGGCCGTGCGCAATCAAAGAAATTATGGTCACGTCAGGACGATCAGAACCGAGGCCTTGTTTGGCCACGTCGGCGTCGAAGAAGGACTCAAAGGGCTCGGAATCAAGACGCCGAAAGGCAATCAGGTCAACGTTCGCGGCAAGATTGACCGAATCGACGAAACGATCGGTGCGGGAGATAAGTATTTGGGCGTCATCGATTACAAATCGGGGGCAAGGAAATTCAATTATGCTCAGGCATATTATGGAATCGCGCTGCAGCTTTTGACGTATCTGGATGCGTTGGAACAAAACGCTGAGCTGGTTTTGCCAAACGAACAGTCCAAATTGGCCGGAGCCTTGTACCTTCACCTTCAAAATCCGCGGCTGAAGCCTTCCGAGGTAAAAGCAGATGAGCAAAAAACGCTCATTGCAAGCCACGGATATCAGGGCCTGTTGGTGTCTGATCCTGATTTGTTGAGCACGCTTGACGAAACGGTCGAAGAAAAAAGCTCATCGCTGTTTTTGCCTTTCAAGCGTCTGTCCGGCGGGACCTACCGAACGACCAATTATGCGCAGGAAACTTTGATTGAACCGGATAATCTGGAACTTTTGCTCAAGCATAATCGCAAGATGATCGCCAATGCCTGCGACATGATTTTTGACGGCAGAATTGATCTTTATCCTGCCAAATGGTCTTCAAGCGTTACGGCCTTGCAGTATTCTCCGTTCAAATCGATCATGCAGTTTGATGCAATGCTTCCGGAAAATCGTTATTTCGTGATTCCTTCCGTTGGCGCAACGGAAATTTTGAAATCAATCAAAGAGGGGGATTAAGATGGCTTTTAAATTCACTCAAGGGCAATCGCAAGCGATTCATGAAAGTGGACATGACATTTTGGTTTCGGCTTCTGCCGGTTCCGGGAAAACCAGGGTTTTGGTTGAACGGGTGGTTGACAAGATCAAGCACGGCATCGACGTTGATCGTCTGTTAATTTTGACTTTCACCGAAGCGGCCGCCAGGGAAATGAAGGAACGAATTCAAAAGGCATTGAGGGAAGCTTGCAATCAAACGGAAGATGAGCATCAAAAAGGTTTTTTGATCAATCAGCTCGTTAAGCTCAATACGGCAGACATCAGCACGATCGATGCCTTTTGCCTCAAATTCATTCAAAATTACTACTACAAGGCATCCCTGGATCCGTCTTTTCGACTTTTAACCGATCAGACCGAAAAAAGATTGCTGAGAGAAGACGTCTTAAACGATCTGCTTGAAAAATTATACGGTCAAGATGACGCAGACTTTATCGAACTGGCAGAAAACTTCTCAAACGATCGCAGCGATGACGGCTTAACGGAACTCATCATGAGGGCCTTTGATTTCGCAAACGTCAATCCTGATCCGGAAAATTGGATCAAAAGCTTGCCTCAAACGTATCAGATTGGCACGAAGGACTTTACCGAGAGTTCATTTTTCAAGGAAAATCTTTTGCCGATGCTCGTTGAAAAATTGAGGATGCTTGCGATCAACATGGAAAAAGCACGAGTCACGATGCAGGAACAAGACGAAAGTTTTTTTGCAAAGCAGATCGCGCTTTTTGAAGATGAAGGCAACCAGTATGAAAATTATGCGAAAATGCTGGAAGATGGCGCAGACTATGCCACGCTGCAGAAAACTTTTGCTGAAATGAGCTATGCGCGTTTTCCGAGCACGAAAAGAACTGACGATTCGCTGCTTACGGAAACAAAAGCAAACGTCAAGCTGATTCGCGATGAAGCCAAAAAAATTTTTACGGAAAAAATCGTTCCGGAATATTTCGCCGTTTCAAGCACCGATTTGGAACAGGCCTTGAAGCAGGCATACAGGATCGTCAAAAAGCTCAGCGAAGTTGTTTTGAAGTTTGCCGCTGCCTATCAAGCGGAAAAAAGAAGCAGACGGGTGCTTGAATTCAGTGATCTGGAGCACTATACGCTTTCGATTCTGCAAAAAAACGATGACATCAGGCAAGATCTGGAAGAGCGCTATGCGGAAATAATGGTTGACGAATACCAGGATACAAATCAGCTGCAGGAAACGATTTTAACGACGATTGCAAGAAAATCTCCCGGCAACATGTTCATGGTGGGCGACGTCAAACAGTCGATTTATGGTTTCCGTCTGGCCGATCCGGGATTGTTCCTTGAAAAATACAGGCGCTACGCAAATGACGATTCGGATGGGCAACGCATTATTCTGGCGGAAAATTTCCGCTCCGTCAAAAACGTGGCGTCAATTACCAACCTGATTTTCAGTCAGATCATGAGTCGAGAAGTCGGCGAAATGGATTATGACGACAATGCGCAGCTCGTGTACGGTTCGAGCGATTATCCGGAAAAACAACCGACGGCGGAAATTTTGCTGTATTTTGACAAAAGAAACGAAACCGCGGAAAAGACAACCGGAAAGATGCGCTGGGACATGACGTCAGAAGATCACGAGTCGATGGATGCGGACTTCACGATCGAAAGCGCAGCGCAAGGACAAATGCTGGCGACGGCCGAAAAAATCAAGCAGTTGGTTGATTCAGGGTTTGAAATCTATGATCGCAAGCAAAAGAAAATGAGAAAAATCAGCTACGGAGACATCGCCGTGCTGTCCGGAACTCACGGCAATCATTTGATTTTGTCGGAAGAATTCAAACGTTTGGGAATCCCTTACAAGGTCCAAAAATCCGAAAACTATTTTCAGACGACGGAGCTTCGAATCATGCTGGCATTGCTCAACGTGATCGACAATCCGCGCCAGGACATTCCGCTTGTTGCCGTGCTTCGCTCACCAATCGTCGGGCTGAATGAAAATGAGCTGGCGCTTCTTCGAATCAATGACCGCTCAGGCGACTATTACCAGGCATTATTGAAATTTTACGAAGAATCTCCCGGTCAAAACCGGGAATTGCATGATAAAGTCAAAAAGTTCATGGAAATGCTTGAAAGATTCCGAACGTTGGCTCGTCAAAACGAGCTGTCGACTTTGATCTGGAAAATTTACGATGAGACGCATTTTTTGGAATACGTTTCCGGAATGCCCGGGGGAAGCCAGCGCGCGGCCAATCTTCATGCGTTGTACGAGCGTGCTGCAGCATACGAAAAGACGAGTTTCAAAGGATTGTTTCAGTTCATTCGCTTCATCAACAAGATGCAGGATCAAAACGAAGATCTGGCGTCCGCGTTAAACGAAGCAAGTGATGACGTCGTCAGCGTCATGACGATTCACGGCAGCAAGGGCCTGGAGTTTCCGGTGGTCTTTTTGGTTGATGCGACAAAGCGTTTCAACACTGACAGTCTGAAAGGAAAGTATCTGCTGAATGAAAAGGACGGCGTGTCGATCACGTGCCTCAATCGCAAAACGCGTGTCGAAACCGTCACTCCGATGCAGTCGTACGCAAAGGAAAAAACGGCAAGAAAGCTTTGCGCAGAGCAGATGCGCCTGCTTTACGTCGCTTTGACGCGTGCCGAACAAAAACTCTTCATCGTGGCCGGATACAAAGACGAAGATGATGCCTTGAGCAAGTGGAAACAGGCAAAAAAAAGCGAGGATCTGCTTTTGAGTGCTGACGTGCGCGAAAATGCCGTTTGCTTTATGGACTGGATCGGTGCTGCCCTTTATCGCGAACGGAATTTTTGCAAGAGGTTCGATTGTGATGATGACGTCAGACCGTGTCATTATCTTGACAAATTCAGTGCCGAGTATGAATTTGAAAAAATCAGCTTCGATGATCTGTCGAAAAATGCCGACAATCAGCCGCTTGATTTAAGGAAATGGATGAAAGATCAGGCTAAAGAAGAATTGGATGCAGATGATGCCGACTTCATCAACAAAGTGCTGACGTATCGCTATGAGCATGAGGGTCTTGTCAAAACTGCGGCATACCAGTCGGTTTCTGAAATCAAATCGGCATTTGCAGATCCTGACGAAAAGGTGATGAGCAAGCTTGACCCAAGCGAAAATGAAAAGGAAAAGGCCAATCGATTCGTTTCAAAGATGGAACTGCCAAAATTCATGGTGCATGAAGAAAAAATCAGCGGCGCAGCGATCGGGTCTGCCGTTCACTTGGTGATGGAAAAACTGGATCTGACAAAAAAGCCGAGCGAATCTTCAGTCAAAGAAGAAGTTTCCGAATTGGTCGAGGACGGAATTTTGAATGAGGAGGTCGCAAAGAGAATCCGAATCAGCGATATCTGCCGCTTTTTTGAAACCGATCTGGGCAAGACGATTCTTGAAAAACATGAATTCGTCAAAAGAGAAGTTCCGTTTTCCTTGCTGATTCCTGCAAATGAGATTTTTGTCGGCTTGAGCGAATCGGACCCGGTGCTTGTGCACGGAATCATCGACGGCTATGTCGATGACGGGAAGAAGGTCATCTTGTTTGACTACAAGACGGATCATGCTGCTGAAGAAAACGTTCACGAAGTCAAAAAACGCTATGCTGGACAAATTGAGCTTTATTCAATGGCGTTAAAGAGCATCTTGAACAAGCCTGTTGATGAAAAATATCTGTATTTGACGCAACTGGGCAAAGCAGTGGACTTGTAAAGAGGTGAAGAAATGAAAAAACTTAAAATTACGGGCGCAGTCATCTTGCTTCTGGCAGGTCTCGTGATGATTTTTAATGAGCAGATCAAGTGCTTAATCGTTGACTGGATGACGAATTCATCGCTTAAACAGCCCGTAAAAGATGATGATTCAAAAGGAAACTTTGATTTCGAAAAGGTAAGGGCCGTTGACAACAAAATGGTTGCCAAGGCGGCTTTTTCAAAAAATCATGATGCGATCGGCAAGTTGTCAGTTCCAAGTGTCAAGGTCAAGCTCCCGATTTTCAAGGGATTAGACAACTATAACCTTGTTCGCGGTGCTGGAACCATGAAGGAAACCGAGCGGATGGGAATCGGTAATTATGCTTTGGCGGGTCATCACATGAAAGACGGTTCGCTTTTGTTTGGGCCATTGGAAAACGTGAAGAAAGGCGACAAGATTTATTTGGCCGACAAGCATCACGTCTACGTTTACGAAACGATGCTGAAGACCGTCGTTGACAAGCATGATACCAATTATATCGACGACGTTCAGGGGCAAAAACTCGTCACGCTGATTACCTGTGCTTCCGGGATGACCGGTGAAAGCAGGCGCGTCATCGTTCAGGGCGAGTTGCTTTTCAAAAAGTCGGCAAACAAGAAAAATCTCAAAGTTTTCAATAAATAGAATTTTTTGGGGAGGCTGGGAAAAAATCTTCCTCAAATTGAAAAACCGGATGGTTTGCCATCAATTGCAAATCTGATCCGGTTTTTTTGCGTATGCATGACGATTCTCATGCTTATGATCGAAACAAGCAAAAATAGTTTGGAGGTAAATTTGACTTAGAGCCTGGTGCGCCTGATTTATCAGGGCTGCATTTGGCAAAAGCTCTGCCGTTTATATGGACACAGCGATGAAAATTGAGCCTTTGTCGTGAACGGCCTGTTCGAAAAATGGCGATTACGGACAAAATGGATAAAAATGGCCGTTTGTCCGTAAAATTTCAGCTCGCGCAGCCTCGGAAGCAGAACAAAATCACTAAAATTTGAAAAAATGTTCTACCGCCGACTCCAAATCCGGCTCGCGCGGCTCCGAAAGTAGAACAAAATCTCCAAAATTTGGAAAAATAGTCTACCTCCCGGTCCAAAATGGGAGCGTGCGGCCCTGAAAGCAGACCAAACCGCTGACCGGAGCATCGTTGCTTTATATTTCGGAATATAACAAAATCTTTGCTGCCAGTCAAAACTGCATTTTTCGAAAATTCCGCGAAGAGGGCGAAAGAGCAGATTGACGGTTGTTGGAAAATGCTTTATACTAAAATTGTTTTCATGAGCATTAGATGAAAGAAAATAATTTTCACAACGGAAGCGAGGTTTCGACATGCTGCAGGAAGCAATGAAGATGATCAAGCCTGAGATGACCGTGAGTTTTGGCGGTGGCAGCACGGTTGTCAGGCTTGCAAAATACTTGTGCGATGAAGATGAAACTTTAAGGAAAACGCTGAAGGTAACGATTCCTTCGCTTGAAACGATGGAAATTTTGAATAAGCTGAACTACCAGATCGTGGCGTTGGACGATGTTGAAAAAATTGACGTGGCGTTTGACGGTTGTGACTATGCGACGCAAAATTTGAATGCCCAAAAGTGCATGGGCGGCATCCACGTTGATGAAAAGAAGGCGGCCAAAAAAGCCTTGCGGTACGTCTTGCTGACAAAGCCTGAGCGTATCGGAAAAACGTACAATGCCAAACTGCCGATTTGTGCAGAAGTTGAACAAGACAAGGCGGATCTTTTTTTGAAAATGGCAGATCAAGCGGGTTTTGAGGCTAAAAACCGTCCTGGAATCAAGACGAGTCGCGGCAATCTGTTGTTTGATCTGCATAATGAAAAATGCACTCAAGCAGACGCCGAAGATGTTGAAACATGGCCGGGAGTTGTTGGCACGTCATCTTTTTTTGATTTGTGCACGGACGTGATTTATGAGGAAAAAGGCAAAACGATTCACTTAAGAAAGGAAGATCTCAAATGACAAAATATAATTGGGGAATTATCGGAACCGGCTGGATTGCGCACGACATGGCAGATGCCTTGAATAAGACAAATGGCGAAATTTATGCGGCTGCCAATCCGAATGAGGCGCATTTGACGGAATTTGTCAAAGAAAAAAACGTCAAGCATGCCTACGTCAATCCTTACGACATGATTGCAGACGAAAACATCGACATCATCTATGTGGCATCGCCCAACAACACGCATTACGAATTCGTCAAGAAAGCGCTTGAAGCGGGCAAGAACGTTTTTTGCGAAAAATCGCTGACGGTCAACGCTAAAGAATTTGATGAACTGGAATCAGTGGCAAAAGAAAAAGGCGTCATCCTGACGGAAGGATTTACGCTTTATCACATGCCGATTTATGACAAAGTCAAAGAATTGATCAGTTCGGGAAAACTTGGCGAGATCAAGCTCGTTCAAGTCAACTTCGGAAGCCTGAAGGATCCCGATCCGACCAAGCGCTATTTTTCAAAAGAGCTTGCCGGTGGGGCGTTGCTTGACATTGGTTGTTACGCAACTGCATTTGCCAGAATGTTCCTTGATGAACAGCCGAATTCGATTACGACGTCCGTCAAATTTTATGAAACGGGCGTTGATGAGCAGTCGGGCATTATTTTGAAAACCCCGTCTGAGCAGATGGTCGTCATGGCGCTGTCGTTTCGGGCCAAGCAGCCGAAGCGCGGCGTGATTTCCGGCACGAAAGGATATGTTGAAATTTCGAACTATCCGCGTGCGGAAGAGGCAATCGTCACCTACACGGAGGATGCGCACACGCAGACTTCTGAAACGATTGCTGCAGGAGATACGAAGCAGGCGCTTGAATATGAGATTTTGGACATGCAGCGTTACGTTGAACAGGGAAACGATGAAGGACGTCTCGGCTGGAGTCGAGACGTGGCCCATATTTTGGACGGGGTTCGCAGTTCATGGGGAATGAGATTTCCGTTTGAGAAATAAGGTGTCGTGATGACGATTGTCGATAAAATTTACGATAAGCAGCCAGAGTTGTCCACATGTGATCAAAAAATTGCGCACGTGATTTTGAAAAATCCAATCGAGGTTGTGGATAAGACGATTTCTGAATTGGCGGAAGAAGCGGGTGTCAGTTTGGCCTCAATTTCGCGCTTTTGCAAGACGCTTGGGTTGGCGGGATTCCACCAGCTGAAAATTGAGCTGGCGAGGGTCAGTGAGGAAAATACGACGCAGGCTGTGGAAAAGGAAAACTTTGGCGGTCAGTTGAGTGAATTTGTCAAAGACAAGGAAATTGAGCTTGAAAAGACTTTTTCACAGATTTCACAAGAAACGTGTGAAAAAATTTGTGGAAAACTGCTGCATGCTCGGGCGATTCAGGTGATTGCAGAGGGAAATACCTATGCCAACGCCGAAGATGCCGTGTATAAATTCAGTCAGATCGGCCTCTTCGCTTTTAGTTCAGCGTCGTGGGAGACGGCATTGGCACAGACGATGAACCTGCAAAAAGAAGACGTACTGCTTGTTTTCAGCAATTCCGGCGAAGCGAAAAGCCTGCTGGTTCAGATTGACGAGGCCAAAAAGAGGGGGATAACGGTGATTTCGCTCACCAACCATGAGAATTCGCCGATTGCGCAAAAGTCAGATCTCCACTGGCGTACCGTTGCCCGGCCGAAAGTTTTAATGTCCGAGTACTATTATTCGCGGCTTGCGCTTGTTTCCGCAATTGAGGCGATGTTTATTCTGATTTTGAAAAAAGAGCCAAAAAGACTTGAACGAATCAAGTTTCATGAATTGTTGATGGCGGATAAGAAGATTTAAAAAAACGACCAGGGTTTCCGATTTTAGGATCCTTGGTCGTTTTCAGTTCATTTTGAGATTGCAAAATTTTTGGGGGTTACGGGCAAAACGGCGCTTTTTGAGATTTGCCCGTAAAAGCCAGTCACCCGTTACGGGCAAAATGGTGATTTCTGAGATTTGCCCGTAAAATCCAGTCACACGTTACGGGCAAAACGACGATTTTTGAGATTTGCCCGTAAAATCCAGTCACCCGTTACGGGCAAAACTGCGCTTCTTGAGATTTGCCCGTAAAATCCAGTCACCCGTTACGGGCAAAATGGTGATTTCTGAGATTTTCCCGTAAAATGCAGTCACCTGTTACGTGCAAA
>Ga0256405_10008286_pt1 | contig 15010 bp, 9 predicted proteins | sample RumenRJG_02DNA_FD_189096 | JGI IMG/M metagenome (GOLD analysis project Ga0256405, IMG submission 189096) | Bovine rumen microbial communities from Lethbridge, Alberta, Canada - RJG_02 | ecosystem: Host-associated > Mammals > Digestive system > Stomach > Rumen | place: Canada: Alberta | collected... | reverse complement strand
CCGTGAAAGCTAACCACGTACCCGAGACACATACCTTAAACGGATTATACTCATAGGTATACGTAGCCTTTCCTCCGCTCATACCGGTAATCTTGCAATAGATACCATTCGCTGCTGTGATGTCATAGGTCTGATCCCATTTGTTGTCCCAATTATTCTCCGTCGTAGCACCGTTCATACGGCAGATGACATAACTCGTATATTTCTTGTCCACCTCAGCCTTGTACAGTGTACCTTCACATCCGGCATCAAAGGACGTAAAATCATACCAAGTATCACCGCTTCCGAAACAATAAATAGCATAGCGCTCATCACCCTTCGACCAGTTCTTATACTCATTCGGATTCAGATAAACAGTTCTGGTGGTTACTACTGGTTCTGCTTGAGTAATAACGATACTTTCAATATATTGACTGCCATTACCGGATCCACTTCTTCCTAAGTATAATACATAATTGCCTGCTGCGGGAGGAGTGTATGTCAAAGTATTCGTATTGCTTGAGGGAGAATAAGTAGATGGGCTATTAAAACTTGGTGTAGCAGGTAAACTTCCACTAACCCATTTATACTTTACCGTTCCGCCTGATTTTAACGTAATTGTCGCAGTTACCACGTTTCCCTTCGTCAATGTCATAGGAATAGCCAGACATTGATAAGCTTCGCAGTTATTACTTTTAAAGTTTATTCCTGTCCCATTGGTAACGTCTGTATCCTTACCGGACTTCACACCAAATGACATATTGTAGCCATCATAAGTTTTAGCTACAAACGCTGCACCGGAACTGGATGTGCTTATCGTTTCTGATGCTTCATCTTTGAAATTGACATCAAACAAAGTTACATCACCCCACGCAGTCCCGGCGCAGAGCATAAACAAAATGGTTACGAATACTGAAAAAAATCGATTTGAACGATGTATAAAATATTTCATGGTAGTGTTGTGTTTTCAAAAGTCGCGCAAAGTTAATCATTTTTCTTGACTTATGCAAATAAAAAATAAAAAGTGCGCCATTTTTTACGCACTTTTCACTTTTTCCGACAATTTTTACACCCTTTTACCCCTCTAATCCTCTAATCCACTCACCCACTAATCCTCTAATCCACTAATCCACTCATCCGTTCATACTCCACCGCCGCCATGAGGAACGAACCAAGCACTTTGCCTTCCGCATTGTCCTGTATCGGTACATCCTTGCCGATCAGGTAATATGCCGCACTGCCGTTTCGGTCGTGACTCAGCCCTGCCGACTGACAACTGCCAAGAATCCGATAGTTGCCTTCTTCGCCGCGTACGAACGTCCGAACGATACCTTCAAATCCGCGCTTTCCGGCTGCTGCATGATCAATCAACCCAAGACGCGAACCCTTCAGCAGCGCTGCTGTGATGAGGCACGAAGCGGAGGACTCCAAGTAATTGCATTGCGTACCGCCTTCGCTCACGTTCGTATATTTCTTTGAACCGGTATCGTCAATACCCTGCGTAGCGCATTTCGTACTGTCGTACGCCAATAACTGATACCAACATCCGGTCTCTTTATCCTGCCGAGCTACTAATCCGTCTGCCATCTTCGTCAGGTACTCACGCAGTGCATCGAAGTTCTGCGCCGAAGGTAATTCCTTTGTACATCGTACATCGTCCCTTTGTACATTAATCAAATAGGCTTCCAACACGTCCACTAACGCCAACATATACCATCCTGCCGCACGTCCCCAGTACTCCTCGGAATGATAAATGGCACTTGGTTTTTCGTCCATGGTACATTGTACATTGTCCCTTTGTACCTTATACAAGTGTCCGCTCTCGTATATCGCGCGCGCGTTCTTATTAGTAGTTATATCCGTGAAAATCACGTGGTAAGGCAGCTGTTTCTCCTCATCCCAGAGGTAAGGCCACGAAGCGTGGAACTGGTCATACACATCGTTCCAGCCCAGACTCGTTCCTTCGCAAGCACCAACCGCCAACAACTGTGCTAATAACGCCGGTCCCATATATGCCCCGTCGCACCACATCTGTCCCCAGTAACTCTTGGTCGGATCGGGTGTCGCCTTGTGCATCCATCCGCCAGCTGCACCGCCTTCGGCTATCGTGTACTTCGCAGCATGATCTGCCAAACCGCGTGCTCCGCGACGTAACTGCTCCATGAAATAGGCAGCATTCTCCTCGTTCTCAAACCGTCCGCCGGGTTTGGCTCCTTCGTACAAACCAAGGAACACCTTCGTGCAGTTGAGGTCATCGAGGATACCTCCTTCGTCGGTAGCCTGTTGCTGCAAACCCCACTCGCATAGTCCTTCGTACCAAGCGTCCGCCCAAGCGGAGTCCTGATAGTACTCCCAAACGTCGAGTATTCCTTTCGCCACCACGCCGGGCACGTAGTCCCAACTCGCCGCTACGTCCGGTTTCACGATGCCGTTGGTGCTGTTGGCATTGGGAAAACCCACCTGTGCATCTTTGTTGTACCACGCACTCATTCGCGCGTTGATCATCGCGCGGGTATCTACCGCGACCACCTCGCGACCATTACGGACGTCTTTGTTGGGTGTCTTCCCCATCCATTTGCATCCGCTCAGCAGCCCCGCTGCCAGCAATGCGATTCCGATGTATATCTTTGTTTTCATATATTCATTTTCCGTGCAAAAATACTGCTTTTTTTTCATTTGAACAAATATTTCGGCAAAAAAACGAAATATGCTTGCTTAATTTGGTTGTTTTGCCGAAATAAATACCCTTCAATTTTAAATTTAGTATCTCCAAGTACTAAAAACGAACAAAATTTAGTACTTGTAAGTACTTTTTTGAACACAAATAACAAAAATCGCATCAATTAGTATCTAAAAATACTAAAAATAGCCAAAATTTAGTACTTAGAAGTACTTTTTTGAGAAAAAGTTTGCTCAATTCAAATATTTGTTGTATCTTTGCCGCAAAATTTCAGATCACTATGGAACAACAAGACGTACAATCCATTATCAAGACCTATCACAACTTCCTTTCAACGGTGAGTTTGGATTATCAGCGTCCTCTCATTCACGCCATTAACTGGGAAGATCGGTTGATAGAGATCAAAGGCGCTAAAGGTGTCGGCAAAACTACACTTATGTTGCAGCATATACTGCAAACATTCCCCAATGTGGATGACACCTTATATGCGTCTTTGGATAATTTATGGTTTCAGTCGTATTCGTTGAAAGATCTGGCGGATTGGTTTTACGCGCAAGGCGGACGGTACCTTTTCTTGGATGAGGTGCATTATTACCCGCATTGGCAGACTGCCATCAAGAATCTGATAGACGAGTACGCCGACTTGCACATCGTTTTTACGGGTTCGTCCATGCTCCAATTAGAAGCCGGAGAAGGCGATCTGTCGCGCCGATTGATGGACTATCATCTGCCGGGTTTGTCTTTCCGCGAGTATCTGCGCTTTGAGAGAATAGCAGATTTCCCGAGTTATAGCTTGGAGGATATATTACATCAACATGTGCAGATCTCTTTTGCCGTAAAAGAGCAACTGGGCAGTATTCAGCCTCACTTTAATGCCTATTTGCAGCATGGATACTATCCTTTCTACAAAGCCGTACAAGCCGGTTACGAGATTCGTTTGCAACATGTGGTCAATCAAGTGTTAGAAAGAGACTATCCGTTGATAGACGACGTGACGGTCGCTACCATTGAGAAGACCAAGAAAATGCTGATGGTCTTATCGCAGAGTGTGCCTCAAATGCCGACCATGAGCGCGTTGTACGGCCAGTTGGAAACAGGCAGAAACCAAGGCATGAAGATGCTGTATGCCTTAGCTCGCGCGGACTTACTGATGTTACTAACCGATAAGACGAAGAGCCTCAAAACGCTCTGCCGACCGGAGAAGATATTCCTCCATAACACGAATCTGATGTATGCGTTAGGAACGAATGCCGAAATCGGAACGGTGCGTGAGACGTTCTTTTTGAATCAATTATCGGAAGTAGTACCTGTTCATTATCCGGCTAAGGGTGATTTTTTAGTAGATAATAAATATCTGTTTGAGGTGGGAGGTGCCAATAAAACCTTTGAGCAGATCAAAGATATACCGGACTCATTCTTGGCGATAGATAATACAGAGACGGGATATAAAAACCGCATTCCGTTATGGATATTTGGATTTTTGTATTAAAGCAACAAGAAGCGGGGCAATGAGCTCCGCTTCTTGTTTAAAATCACTTTCAGTTGAAGTTCCACCGATACCGAATATCGAACCTTTTTCATCTGAATAAGGAACGGATATGCGGTTCAAGACGCTGCATCAACTCATCAGCAGTCAGATACTCTTGGCTTCCTCCAGCGCGAGACGCGTCTAAAATTGGAGACTCGATTATGTCTGGATTCGTTCTCATAATTCTTTTTTAACTTTTGCGATGCAAAAGTACTGCTTATTTTTCATATATGCAAATATTTTGACAAAAAAATGCAAAATTTCTTCTTTTAGGGACTATTTTGGCTGTTTTAGGTAACACAAACAACCACAACCAGCATCTAAGCAGGCTGTGATTGTTTAAAAATTTCACCTTTCAATTTCCACTAATCCTCTCATCCACTCAGCCATTAAGCTGCGGAGCGTTTACGACGGAAGTAAACAAACATTCCAAAAGCGATGGACATAAAGAGCAACGGCAGAACGGCATCGCCGAGGGGGTCAGTATGGATAGGAGGCGCTTTGTGTATCGTACCCGGTTTTTTAGGCTTAGCCAGAGAATAACTTGCACCTTCCAGCGTAGCCGTACCATCTGCATTAAGTTCCGGGTTAGCGCTATACGTACTCCCTGAGCCGGACATACTGCTCGTCGATTGGAATGCCGCACTCGGAGCCGAAGCTCCGAATGCGTTTTGTTCCTCCTGCTGAGTAGGGCCGGCTATCTGTGCCACCGCCGTGAAGCTGATGGCCAATAACAAACTGCTAATTACAATTACTCTTTTCATATAAATCTTGTTCTTTAAATTATAAATTATCAATCATTTTACCAACTGTCCATCTGCGCTGAATACCTTTCCACCTCGGATGATATACAGTTTGTCATTGTAGATCACTTTCTGTACATCCAGCGTCTCATCGTCCAGATTAGTTACTCCGGTTGTGATTTCCGTTGTGGTATATGGTATCTTGCTGATGACGAAGCGAGCCGCATTATCTCCTGCATTCGATACGAACGGATAAGTTGTCTCGTTACTGATGAGCGTTGACTTTTGCTCCTTCACGTCATTAAGGTACCATGTCTCATTGCCATTATAGACAAACGAGAAGGTGTACGTATTATCAGCTCTTCCCGGATGGAATGCCATCAATGTACCTTCGATCTCCGGAATACAGTTAACCACAAAATAGCCTTCATTGGTTACAGAATAGAGTTGTGGAGCAGATCCATCGCCTTCCATATACTCACCATCCCAACCGTCATCATATCCGTTCGTAAAGTCTTCACGACCCAGGATATAAGCGTTCGCAGTCCATCCATTTTCGCCGCGAACGCGCAGACGCATTGCATCGGAATGTTCGCTTTCTGCCTCAGCTCGTTTCGGAGCACGAGTAGGTTCAATCTTCGGATTCGTCGTTGCGGGTGTATAAACCAAACGATTGAAGTCGAGTGTCAAGCATGGAGAACTACTCGTAGCCAATACCGAGAATGCCTGCATAGAAGGAATAACGGTCGTCAGTGCTCCTAACTCTTCCAGTTCTGCTGCAGACTTTACGGGAATAACCGTATATGTACCGGGAGCTGCATTATTTGCGTCACTTCCATCATCATTGCCTAAAGAGTTTACTCCTACTCCATAGACTGCTTCATATTGCTCCGGAGTACCGGCATTGAAGAGATAGATGACTTTCTTCACATTCACAAAGTCTGCATCCTCGAATTGATCAATATGAATCGGAGCTAACCAACCATTAGAGAACATATTCTCCGGCCACGACTCATTATAATACATCATACCATTGCCTATAGTCATTGTCTGATTAGTACTTGCATTCAATCGACCTTCTCTTCCGTTGAGATTAACGAATTCAATACTCTTGTCATTCGTCAGTAAGTTATAGCCTTTAAATGGCGACATCGGATCTCCATAGCTTAACTTTTTCCACCATATATGATCACAATTTCCTGCTGGACAGAACTCATATATCTGCAACGAATAATCCACATAAGGAATTTCATTGCTGAACGGAGAACCTATATATTGGTTCACATCGCCTGATTTACAATTCACCTTTGATTCGAAGTTGACGGTCGCGGCATTCGAACCATTATGCGAACCCATTACCAGCGCACCAACACCTGCTGCACGTGTCGAGTTGATGATCACATCCGCTGCTGCAGTTGCAATGCGATTACTTCCGGTTGTTGTCTTCTGCATCTTCTCAGCAATGATCAATGCCTTGCCGGCACTAACAGTTATCTTACCTGTCGCGCCGCTATATTGATTAACCAGCACATCTTTCGCCTTGGCATCAGCAATATCTACTGTTACAGGTTTCGAAATAACTACGCGGTCATCAATTGTCGGCAGGCTTGCTCCTCGTCCATCAGAACCAATCCAGTTAGCCGTTGCATTCCAGTTTCCGCTTGATGCCGTCGGCAAGAACTCTTTACTGTCAGGACAGACGTAGCGTTTAACCTTAATACCATCTACTTTATGATTTTGGTTATCACTAGTACGGTACATTGTAACGGAATAGGTATTATTCGGAACGTTACTCAACGTTATTTCATTATCTCCTGTTCCCGGACTTGCTTTTGTACCGATCTCTGTACTTCCTGAAGTTGTTCCTGCGAAGAGATGAATAGCACGATCGCCAATATCTCCAACCGTATTGAGATTAATCACAACAACATCACCATCTTGCAGAGTTGTCCCTGTTAAGGTAATATACATATAGTGACCATTTGATCCTAACTTACCGCTCGTTTCGCTATTAATGCCAGATGCGCTATAGTATGCACCCGTACCATTCTCCATAACGCTTCCGCTACCACTCTTACGGGTTGCACTTGCCAATACTACTTCACCGCAACTTACGTCCTTTACCGTAATTTCGCACGTAGCTGTATTGCCACAATAATCTGTTGCTGAATATGTTGTTGCTCCAATCGTCGCCGTAATTGTTGCCGTACCACGTTTCAGAGCTGTAATAGCACCCGTGCTGGAATTATCCACACGTACTACGGTCGGATCGCTCGATGCATAACTAATCGTCGGCGTTCCATAATAACCCGTCAGTGTCGGTGTCGCCGTTAACGCCGCATCGTCCATCCAGAACGTCGACTTACTATAGGACAGGCTCGGAGTAATTTCGTTACAATCCTCGCATCCTGTTACATTAATTGTATAGAGATAAGTATTGATGCTACTGGTTGATACACGAACAATATTAAACTTGCTTCTTCCTGCAATACCATCACCCGCCGTAATAGTATAAGATTGAGATCCGCTTCCTACATCCGTTCCGCTGCTTAAACTTGCAGGTGTCATACTATTACCACTAACAGTAAAGCCATACGTACTTGCAGACGCACCGCAAGAAGTAATGGTAATTGTTCCTCCTGCACCGAAGACATGACCTTCCGCCAACTGAACTACCAACGTATCATTTATATTATCGAAGATTAGACCCTTACTACTATTACCACTAATCGTACCGCCGCTACGGCTCATATATGTCAGCGTACCGCCTGTTATAGTACCGTTAATCATAGCGTCAGTAATCACCGTTCCAGAAGGACGACTATCAGTCATAGATTTCTTCGTCGCATCACTTACTTTAAAGCACGAAGCCTCATTAACCGTCACAGTTGCAATAGACGAATAAACATCCGCACAACCACCGGAAACCTTACAGAAGTAATAGGTCGTTGCTGCTGCTGCTGTCGAAGGTTTGTATGTACTCGTTGTGCAGTTCTCCAAAGCTGTCGGAGTCGGAGTAGTAGTACTCTTTGATGTATTACTATACCACTGATACGTCAACGACTCACCGTGATCCGGAGTAGCCGTCACACTTAGATTCGTTGCAACATCCCCAACTTCATATTCAGCATCAGAAGAAGGCCCTGTAACAGTCGGATTTCCGTACTTAGTTGCAGACAAAGCAGAGGAGGTAACAGAAGTAGTGATCTTTCCTGCTTTGCTAACAGTTACCGTGACGGTATAATCGGTACCATCTGCATCTGGGGTATAGCTTGCAGTCGTTGCTTTCTCCGTTGCACCTTTCTTCCATGAGTACGAAATGCTCTCACCTGCTGCTGTAATGGTCGAAGCATTGCTCGGCGTTGCATTCCATGCACTATAACTACATCCTGCCTGATTACTCAAACTCGGCAACGTCGGAGTAGTACACGGCGTAGCAGACTGACAGTTGGAAATAGTGATTGAATACAATTTTGTAGAACCCTTCTTCGAAAGAGTTAATACATTCTTTCCTAAAAGTTCTGTATCAGTATTCAAGACAGTATAAGTTGTGGTAAAGTTACCTTCAGCTCCCGTTCGATTAACAAGGTAGGAAGCGTAACCGTTTATTTTAACACCATTATTACTTGCAGCATAACCCGTTACGCTAATAATAGAACCGGCTTTGATGATATGAGCAGACATGGTTATGGTGATGACATCCTTATTTGCATCAAAGTACCAACCGTATTGTTGTCCGCTATTATTCGGTTTTTTAACTGTCATGGACTTTGAATCTCCATCCGCATTCGAGTATACCGCCGTACCTCCTGTCAATGTCGCACAGTTCTTCGAGCCCTGCGATATAGATTCATTATTAGCCAACGTAGCATCACTTCCTGCACTACTATTGGCTATCATCTGGAAGTTAGCAGGAGCTGTATAGTAGCAAGCCTGACTTGCGATCTCAGAATCCGTGCAGTTGCTCTGATATGCAATCGCCTTGACTGTACAATCTGCAACTATGCTAAATGGACTGCTATAAACCGTACCGGTACTGCTACTCGGATCGGTACCATCTGTCGTATAACGAACCGTCGTTCCGCTCGGAACAGTGATACTAACCGTGTTGTCGCCATTATCCGTAATGGTCGGTGTGTTACATTTCCAGTGCGGGAAGAACTCTTGTGCCGCATTCGTGGTATAACTACCGCTCAGCGCATAAGCTAATGCACCGCCGTCACTCGTCGACCAACCGTCTTGCGCGTGCCCACCATAAGTGAATGTGCTGCCCGGCAATGTGAAGTTTACACCGTGTGTCTTGGTTTCACTGGCCTTTGAACCGGTTCCGTAAGTTCCTTTATTATAGGAAATAGTATAGGTCTTCAGTTTGAAGCTTGCAGCAATAGTCGTATTGTCGGTGACAACATAGTTGGCCTCATAAGCCTCGCCGTTGATAGTCAGCGGGTCATCAATCTCGTATCCTTCCGCAGGCACAGCCGTAATTGACGTCAACTTCACCGTGTGGGCCAGATCGGCATAGCCACTGGTAAGCGTAGATGCTACATTCGACGTGTTCGTATAGTTAACTGTAATCGTACCATTCGAATACGGACTAATCGTCACGCGGTCGGTCTTCATACCATCCGTAATGGTCTTGCTGTAGAACTCACAGTTATCATTCTGAGCATCTCCTCCCGTTGAGTGATCAACACCCGGCGTCACCGTCACAGCATCAGCCGTTACTGATGCACCTTCATAAGCAATTGAGGCAGTAATAGCTGAGGTGTTTTTAGTATTGTATATCGACCCATTACCACCTGCGGCATTACCAATCTGCCAAGCATAGAAGCCATTATACTCCCTTGTCGTCATTTTGTAGAGGTTTGCAGTACCATGAACCAAGGAGAGTTGATCCGCTTGGCTATGTGAAGAGTGACCTATACGGTAGTATATACTGCTTCCTGTCCATTTAAGCACATTATTATCGAAATATATCACTTTGCCCACAGCTTGGTTGACCACTGGGAAAGTGACTGAGGTAACTATTGCACCCAAATTCGAGTAGTTGATTGTAAAGATATAGGTAGCGGCATTCGTAGTGGTCAAACCGCAGTCCGTACCAGAGACATTGGTTGTCCAATTGGTACAGTTATTCTCTTGCATCGTTCCCACATTACCGTAATAATGCCCACAACCATCAGCAATATTAAATCCATATGTCCAGTTAAGACCAAGACTAATGGAAGCAGTGGCTGTGGTTGCATTCTCCTTCACAAAATCTACATATCCAACATGTTCTCCACCCTTTGAACCATTGACATACAATCTCAGAATCTTTACATCATAGTTCTCATGACTATTTGTTACAGCCCAGATAGACGTGGCATTACATGTCACCTGGCAATAGTACGAACCGGCATCATCAAATGTGCAACTGTTCTTTGTATAGGTTGGACTCGTCGCACCAGCTATCCTATTGCCGTCAGCCTTTCCGCCTTTGTACCATTGATAGGTCGTCGGACCGTTATTGCCACTCGGAGTACACGTCAAGGAGATGTTATCTCCCGGGAAATAATGGTACGTACCACTTATCACGGCACTCGAAGGAGCAGAAGGTACAGAATTCAACGTAATAACGATATTTCCGTTGATCTTATTCGCAGGAATAGTAATTGTTCCCACACTGCCATCAACCGACCACGTATAATGTGTTCCGGAAGTAGCCGCATTCCCGCCAATCGTTACTGTCGGTGTTGGCATCGAATAGCCGGAAACCGCAGCAAATACCGCCGTATAATCACTACCGCCGGCAGTTGTTGCACCGCTGGTCTTCGTCACATTCGTCAATGTATGCGTTACACTTACGGTCGAAGTAGTGAAATTGCCACCAGAAACCCAGTCACTCTTATTACTTGCGCTACATTTAGAGCGAACCCAAGCATAGTATTTTGTACCTGCTACAAGATCTGTTACAGCCTTTGTCTTGCTTGTTGAGGTGTATGTTGCTTCTGTTTCTGCCGTAGGAGCAGTGCTTTTCTTCGAAACGTAGAACTCATAATTATTCGTATTCGCTCCGTCCGTTATAGTAAACGTCGCACCTTTTGCGGTCAAACTACCTGCTGACAATCCCGTCGGAGCCGTACAACCAGCCGCCGGTAAACGAAGAGAGAAACCATACAATTTATCACTATTACTCGACTTAGATCCCAAACACTCAACTTGAATTATTGTAGATTCATTGGGGTCGAGAACTATTTCTCTCACCGTCAAAGAAGTACTTGTACCTGTCGTTGCATTCTCCCCATTCTTATAAATTTTAATTATATCAGTTGAAGATGCATTGTCTGACGCAAATAAATGGAACCTATCATACCCAGTTACGAAAATTGTATAACCTTGCCCCCTAAAGCCATTAGACGTCCAACAATTCATGTATTGTGTGGAACCAACCGCACTAAACTCTTTTTCTGTGGATGAAGCCGAAGAACCGGTATTATAATACCCACCATTATGCAAAATCCAGCCTAGTTCTTTAAAAGAATATGTCGATGTTTTCCCAACTTGTAATATATTATGCTTATCAGAAGTATTCGTTGTTTTACTTTCTCCTGCAAAAATATGAATTGTTGAAGAATTTTCTGCATAACGATATATTTCGAAATTATAACCTTCATATGATTTTAATTCCTTATTGTATCCACTGGGGGATTCATAAACTCCAGGTTCATGCACTGCTAAAGCATGCACTTCTAAAGAAGAACGAGGACTAGAGCCATTATTATAGTTGAGGTTTGTCGCCAAATCCATGGTTGCATAGATATAATACGTCTTTCCGATAGTTAATCCAGAAAGCGTTACATTATTTCCTGATGTATTTCCCCACCAAATGCCCCATGAGTCACAAAGCTTAAAATTATACGATGTCGCAGTTGCAGTAAATTTAAATCCATAAAAGAACTTACCATTTCCGACATGCTCCATTGTACCTATCGCAGAAGCCCAACCATTTGTAGAACCATATAAGTCAAACTTATAGGTCTCTCTAGGAGACTTCCAACCGGAATTGGCATTTCCTGTACCATCGGAATAAAGTGTATTATACGCATCACTACTTCGATTAGATTGCTGGATGTCCCCGTTAAAGTTCCAGTTGGTAGAACAGTTGGATGCATAACGATGCAGGCGCAATTTATTATATGTTGTTTTATCTGTAGGAACAATTATATAAAACAATTTACCACCATCTTTATCAAACATCCAATGCGTATCTACTTCTTTTGCATTGTTGCCGCTTACACTAAACTCTGCTTTTACACACGCACTACTTCCCCACGCGTTACCGCCACTAAAGCCATTCACATACAGAATCTCTCCTGGTGTAAACGCACTATTCACCGCCCACACTTGCGGGATAGCCATTAAACACATTACGAGTACCATCCCCACTCGTCTTAGGGTTCGGCTATGTTCCCATAGCTTCTCAAAAAAGTTAAAAGTTTTCATGATTTAAATAGGTTTTTGTGTTTATATTAGATTATTTATAGTATTTACAGATAGACAATGGGCATTGTATGTTTCCCTTCTTGCTTGGGTGCTCATTGTTAATGAGTTTCGCCTTCCCTCCAAATCTATGATATAGCAAACATTCTATCTCAATAGCTTCTGTATCATTCTTCGCATAACGATAAAATACATGCGACACTTGTCGTTCGTTAAATTTTTTATAATTATTGTCGTTAGGATCTAATCTGTGTTGTATTCTCTCCCGCAATTCTTCATCTGTACAACGCCCCACATAATCTTTTATAAAATTTTCTTTGATATCAAAATGTCCATAGATATAATTGCCATTTTGATGACCTTTATTAATTTTTGCCTCGATTACCTCTTTCTTAATTTCTATTGGGCCATACCAACCATTACGATATTTGGTATATAATTTTTCAAATTCTTCATTGAATTCAATCTGATTAAATTCCGGATAGTAGCCATAATTGTCAAAGAAATCGGATAATCTTTCGCGGTGTTTATAATCAGCATCCTTCAGCGGAAGAGGTTCGTTATTTAGTTTACTCCACATCTCTCCTCCTCTCAAAAAAGTAAAATACTTAATTGGAGTTCCCATACGATAACTCAATTCATCTACTATGCCTACATAAACGAGTCGTGAAGCGTAAAATATTTCAACTGCGTACCAAAGCAGTTCTTTGTTCTGGGTGTCTTTGATTGGTATCATAATTATTTAATTTTTATACAATTATCTTCATACGCGTACACGTACGCGGGTTAATTATATAAGGTATTCATTTACAACATTTTTTTCTAAAGAAAACTTTTATTGCCTCCCAGCATTTGCATACTTGGCAAGGTTCTTTTGATGCTTGAACAAATTTTGCAAACGACGGGGATAGTCGCTGGCATAATTTCTTCGCGTTTTGATAATCTTTACAAGAAAACCACTGCAACTCCCATTTAGCATTTGGGCAAATAGCTTTAATTTTGTTAAAATATGGCCAATCTACTTCACCATAGGAATGCCCTATTACTATTATCTTCCTTATATTTTGTTGACTCAATTCTTGGAAATACTGAGTTTGGCTGTGTATAATACCATCCGCATCCTTGCATGTTTCATTCAAAATCTCTATAAGTTTATCTACTGAATCTCCTCCATCTGCTGGCAATTCTGCATCAAGTAAAGCCATTAAAGCATTTCTGTCTAACCTGTAATCCTTACTATGCCCTACGATAATCTTTGAACCTTTCTCGCGAGCATATCCATGGATATGCATGATCCGCTCATTGGGTATGTGATAGATATTTTCCAACGTATCAGTATAGTTAAAGGTGAAGAAATAATTATCTTCGTTATTTAACCCTACATATTCGAGCTCTACCCCATCAGTATCTATGTCTCTCGCCCAATCACAAAAGGCATCGATGAGTTGATTATATTGAGTCCTAATTATAAACTCCAAATCTGCGTATACTGCATCTGATTGAGCAATCCAATTCTCATCCTCTTGTTCACTCTTACAATCGGCAATTAGACGTTTAAGATATTCAACAGAATTAATAGAACCTAATGCATTTTCAAAGTCACTCCATAGATTTACTCCATTAGTCAAGCCCTCTATTGAATCAACAAAATCACTCGCATCTGAGTAATTCTTTTTGTGATTTCTAAGCCACTCATGAAAATGCACGTAACTCGTTTCTAATTCATGAGCTCTATCAAATCCATTTCCTATGATGTAGAGTGTTTTCATAAATCTACCTTTATGTTATTGTTATTTTTCTTTTCAAATTTATCACCAACCTTCAATCAATTAGTTATTTCGGTTGCCCATCGGTCATTGAGACACAATGGACAAAACGGATCCGGTTTTTCCCGTATCTCCCACTCCGAGATTAGCTATGATCGTTTTTTTCATGGTTGTTTGTTTTTTATATTATTGTTCTTTTCTTTGTCCCTTGCCCCGGCATCGTATGCCGGTTATATTTTTTGCATGACACTCTTGACACTTTTGGCACTTTTAATCATACTGATATACAGAAAAAAGCAAGACACGAGATCTCTCTCATGTCAAGCAAAAAAGAAATATGTGTTAGGAGATTATTCCTTGAAACGCGCTACAAGTTCTTCGGGGCTCTTACGCGTATCCCAAACATCTGCAATCTCAATACGCTCCTCAGATTCTCGATAGATGATTTTTGTCAAATGACCAATTAACAATCGGCGAAACTCATATCGGCTACCTTCTAATAAGGGTTCTATCTGACCCATCTTAGGGTTCTCCGGCAACTTGCCAACGGTCTCATAAACTTCTTTCATATATCGTTTAGCACGAGTAGCTCCAAATTCATCAGCCACATAGTCAATTATCTGACCATATGCTCTCTCGGCTCTATCTGACCAAGCTATCTTCTCACTCATACAGCAACTGCGTATTTATGCTCCAAACGTTGGTTCATTCTATCAAGCACCTCGTCATTCGTATAGTACTCGCCACGTTGAATCTCAGCGATGCCTTCTTCTGCATTTGCAATCAGTTGCTGACGGATAGACTCATCTACATGGTTTATCTGCCGCACATT
>Ga0256405_10008285_pt1 | contig 15015 bp, 9 predicted proteins | sample RumenRJG_02DNA_FD_189096 | JGI IMG/M metagenome (GOLD analysis project Ga0256405, IMG submission 189096) | Bovine rumen microbial communities from Lethbridge, Alberta, Canada - RJG_02 | ecosystem: Host-associated > Mammals > Digestive system > Stomach > Rumen | place: Canada: Alberta | collected... | reverse complement strand
CCGAGAAGTCGTCGGCCGAGATCCAGCCGTACTTCTTGAGCCCCGTCTTGTTCGACGGCTCGAGGTCCGCGCTGCCGCCGACAAGTTCGGCGCACCCTTCGGCGAGCGCGTTCATGACCATTCCGCAGGCGGCGCGCGTCGCCACGGTCTTCGCCGAGTCGAACGCGGGAAGAAGCGCCGCGAGCTTCGCGACGTCACTCGCCGGCGCCTCGCAGGCACCGCGCGCCGACGCGTCCTGCGCAACTGCCGCCGCACGGCGCGCAAACAGGTCGTAGGCCTGCTGCGGAACGGCGAAGGACTTGTCGGGATCGTAGCCCAGAGCCCTTTTCGTCGCCGCGAGCTCCGCCGCGCCGAGCGGCGCGCCGTGAACTCCAGGGGTGTCGTGCTTCGTCGGCGCACCCTGTCCGATGTGCGTATGGGAGATGACAAGGACTGGCCTCTCCGTTTCGGCCATGGCCGCGTCAAATGCGCCGCGGATGGACGCGAAGTCGTGTCCGTCGCACGAAAGGACCTTCCAGCCGTAACTCTCGAAGCGCTTCGCCGTGTCGTCCTTCATCGCGAGCGTGGCGTGGCCCTCGATCGTAATGTCGTTGGCGTCGTAGACGACCACGAGGCCGCCAAGGCCGAGCGTGCCCGCGAAGGAGCACGCCTCGTGCGAAATCCCCTCCTCCATGTCGCCGTCGCCGCAGAGAACCCACGTGCGGTTCGCCTTGCCCTTCATCTTCGCGGCAAGTGCAAGGCCGACGCCCATCGCCAGGCCCTGCCCGAGCGGACCCGTTGTCACCTCGATGCCGCGGATGAGCTCGCGCTCGGGATGGCCCGCCGTCCTGGAGCCGAACTGGCGGAAGTTCTTCACCTCGTCCAGGGAGAGACCGTCCATGCCCGCGAGGTGGAAGAGCGAATAGACGAGCGGACTGCAATGACCGCCTGAAAACACGAGCCGGTCGCGGTCGGGCCAAAGTGGATTCTTGGGGTCAACCCTCAGATATTCGAGCCACAGCGTCGCCGCGACGTCCGCCTGACCCATCGAACCGCCGGGATGCCCCGAGTTCGCCTTTTCGACCATGTCCGCGACAAGTACGCGAATCGCGTCCGCCGCAACCTTCAGCTCTTCGTTCTTGAATTTCATGCGCGGAATTATACCTTATTTGCCCAGTGCGCGACATCCCCCATTCGGGTCATTTTCGGGCGGACGGACCTTCTACCGGCCAACGGACGAATCGCCGCCGCAAGAACCGGCGCGAGCGAAAGTAGCATCCCTGTTTTCATGGCACGGCAACTCCTGTAGGCGGTACGGGCGTGCGCCAACGGCCCCTGATGTGGTTACGGCAGCGGCTTGACCTTGAGCGAACGCAGCCAGGTGCGCCCGCCGGAGGGAGCCGAATCGTGGTGAAAGAGGTACCAGTTCCCGTCGACTTCCGTAACGCAGTGGTGCGTCGTCCAGCCGACCTGCGGCTCCAGGAGCACGCGCTCGTAGCGATAGGGCCCCTCAAGCGCATCCGAGACGGCGTCGCAGACGAGATGCGTATCGCCGGTCGAATAGGCGAAGTGGTATTTCCCGTCCCTGATGTAGAGCCAGCTCGCCTCGAAGAAGCGCCGCGCATGGTCGCCCGCCCTGAGGGGCTCTCCGTTTTCGTCCACGATCACGAGATCCACGGGCGGCCCGGCGAAGGAGCGCATGTCGTCCGCAAGGCGCGCGATCTTCGGGCAGAGCGCCGGTTCCGCATCGGCGGGCTCGAGCGCGCACCGCGTGCCGTCGGGAAGCGTGTCCTCCGCCGCCGAAAAGACCGCCTTGTTGCCGCGGTAGCGCTGGAGCTGTCCGCCCCAGATGCCGCCGAAGACAAGGTAGTGCGCACCGGTCTTCGGATCCCTGAAGCAGCACGGGTCGATGGAGTAGCTGCCGGCGATGGGCTCTGGTTCTGCGACGAACGGCCCCTCGGGGCGCTCCGCTGTCGCCACGCCGATATGGAAGACGTCGTCCTTGTCCTTCGCGCAGAAGTAGAGGTAGTAGCGTCCGTCCTTCTCCGCCACGTCGCTGTCCCACAGCTGCCGCTTCGCCCACGGCACGCCCGCGAGGTCGAGGATCACGCCGTGGTCCACGACCGCGCCCGTCATGGGGTCGAGCCGGCCTTCCGCGTCGGGTTCGATGGAAAGCGCATGGTAGTCGACCATGTCGAAATGGTCGCCGTTGTCGCGCTCGGGAATGCCGCTCTCGCGGTCGTGGCTCGGGTAGATCCATATCCGGCCGTTCCACACGTGCGCGGCGGGATCGGCCATGTAGTCGGCGGGGAATAGATAGCGTGCGTTCACTTTGACCTCCTGACGTTCAGTTCGAGCTGCATCTCCCTCTCAGTGCGCTTCGAAATCGGATAGAAGACGAGCGCGACGCAGCCGACGGCGAAGAGTGCGGCGGGAATCAGCGAGACGGAGAGCCGGATCGCCTGCTGCGCCGCGGCGGTCTGGGACGCAGCCTCCGGATCAAAGCCGGCCGCGCCGAGAATCCAGCCGCACACGGCGCCGCCGAGGCCAAGCCCCGCCTTCAGCGCGAAGACGATGCCCGCGAAGACAAAGCCCGTCGCGCGACGGCCAGAAACCCATTCGCCGTGGTCCGCCACATCGCCCATCATCGCCCAGAGAAGCGGAATCGTAGGCGCGTAGGCGAGCGACTTGAGCGCGCCCATGGCGAGAAGCCCGTAGCGACTTGTCGCGGGCACGAAGTAGAACCCGGCGGTGAAGACGGCCGTGAGCGCCAGGCAGACGAGGTATGTCGTCTTCTTGCCGAAGCGGTCGCTGAGGATCCCGGGAAGCGTCACGACGGCGACGAACGTAATCCCCTGGCCGACGCCGTTGAAGAGCGAGAAGTCGAGCACATCCTCGGGAACGGCGTACTTGAAGTAGTAGGCGGACGCGCTGCCCCAGAGCGCAAGCGTCACGAAGAGGAAGAGCGTGAGCGTGAACATCGCACGCCACGGCACGTCGCCGAACACGCTCCTGAGGTCCTCCCTGATCGAGTTCTTCTGCGTAGCGGGCGGCGCAATGCGCTCCTTCGCCACGCATCCGCTGACGACGAGCATTACGGCCGCGAAGACGGCGTAGATGCCTACCGTCACGGACCATCCCGTGCGCGGGTCCTCGAACATCTTAACCATCGGAAGCGTCGCCACCTGCACGACGATGGTCGCGACCGTGGCGGCGACGAAGCGGACCGTCGCAACGGAAGTGCGTTCGCGTCCGTCGTCCGTCATCACCCCGCCAAGCGAGGAATACGGCGTGTTGTTGAAGCTGTAGAGCGCCATCAAAAGCGCGTATGTACCAGCGGCCCACGCGGTCTTGGCGCGCACGCCCCAGTCCGGCGAAAGATACGAGAGCGCAAAGACGAGCGCGAACGGAACAGCCGTGCCGACGACCCACGGACGGTACTTGCCCCATTTCGTGGAGGTCCTGTCGCTGAGTATCCCGGCGAGGGGATCGACGAAGGCGTCGAACACGCGCGCGCCGAGCAGCACGAGCCCCGCAGCGCCCGCACCGATGCCCAGCACGTCCGTGTAGAACATCAGCTGGAACATCATCATCAGCTGGAAGACGAGGTTCGCCGCCCCGTCGCCAAGACTGTAGCCGACCTTCTCTAGGAATGGAACTTTCATACGCCAATTATACCACATCGTCTCCGCGGCACAAATCGCCCATTCGGGCTATATTCGCACGGCGCGTCACTCGACGCGGAGGGTGCGCTTCAGCCACACGGCGGCGAGCTCTGGCCACGCGTCGTTGTCGCGTCCCGTCCTGCGGCTGCCGTAGCCGTGTCCCTTCGACCCGTCGATCCAGAACTTGCCCTCCTTGTCTTCAATAGCGCCCGGGGGCTACACGCCCTCCTTCGTCTGGGGGATGAACGGAATCGTCCCGTCCTCGTTCCACTTGAACTCCTCGACGCAGGCGGAGCGCTTGAAGCCTCCGCCGCCCGGCAGGGCGCCGTTGTGGTAGAACATGTAGCTGCGGCCCTTGAACTCGATGTTGCCTCCGTGTATCGTGAAGCTGTTGTGCGGCGTGTCCATGATCTTGCCGCGGTAGGTCCAGGGTCCGTTGATCGTCGGCGCGGTGGAGTACGCCATGTGCTCGGGAACTCCGCCCGCGGCGTAGGAGAGGTAGTATGTTCCGTTGCGCTTCATCACCCACGGCGCCTCCTCGTAGGAGACAATGGGCTCCTCCTTGCCGTGGGCCCAGTTCATGCGCACGGACTTCGGACCGAAGCACTTCTCGTCGTCGAAGCCCGGTATCTCGCGCCATCCGTCCTTGAACGAGACCATGTCCGCGTTCAGCTCGCCGTACCAGCATCCCTTGTTGCCCCAGAAGAGGTAGGCGCGTCCGTCGTCGTCGACGAAAACCGTGGGGTCGATGAACGACGCGCCGACGGCGAGCGGCTTGCCGATGGGGTCGCGGTATGGTCCCTCGGGGCGGTCCGCCACCGCGACGCCGATTGCGTCACCCTGCGCGCAGTTGCAGCAGACGTACCAGTACCACTTCCCGTTGCGCTCTACGGCCTGGCTCGCCCACGCCTTGTCGTCCTTCTTCGCCCAAGCGAACGTCTCGAGGCTCAGCGGCGCGCCGAGGCTCTTCCAGTTGACGAGGTCCTCGCTCTCGAAGACGAACCACTCCTTCATCTTGAAGAACTTGGCGTCGTTCTCGTCGTGTCCGGTGAACATGTACACCTTGTCGCCGTGCACGAACGGCGCGGGATCGGGCGTGAACACGCCCTTCACGAGCGGATTGCCAGCGATGGCAGACAGGGAAACGGCCGATAGCGCGGCGAAAGCCGCATGTGCTGTGGTGCTTTTCATGCGGACATTATACCATCTGCCACGCCACGGCGCCATCACCCTATCGGGCGGGCACTAGAGCTTGTATTTTCTTGACGAACTTGGGAAAGAATCAAGTCGAGTTGGGGAAAAGACGCGAAGGATGGCCGTCGTCAACCCGTTCGCCGCGGACTGACGGCGAGGCGAAGAATCTGAAATCCTATTTGCCGTTCTTGGACTTCTTTTCTGCGGTCTGCTGCGCGAGACGCCATACGGCCTTTGCGCACAGCTTCATCTGTCCGTCGCGACCGAAGAACAGCGGATAGTCCGTGCGTCCCCTTACCGGGAAGTCGTTCAGCCAGGAGTCGCCGTCCGTAAGCCCCCACAACGTGACGCGGTCTATTACGTCCGCGTGTCGCAGGTACATCTTGAAGAGGTCGAAGTAGCGTCTTGCGTGCTCCTTCTCGATGTCCTTCGGCAGGACACCGTCCTTCCACGGATTGTACTTCTCGTCGTAGTCGTGCCTGGACGTGATCTCGGCGGTGAGACCCCACGCGCTCGGCAGCGCGCTGACGTCGAGTTCGGTGATCATCGCCTTTACGCCCACGGAAGCGAGCGCCTCGATAGTAGCCTCGTACTCCTCGACCTTCGGACCCTTGAGTCCGGCGTGGCTCTGGAGTCCGACGGCGTCGATTCGCACGCCCTTCTCCTTGAATTTGCGCACCATTTCGACTACGCCCCTGCGCTTGCCGGCGGTGAACATGTTGAAGTCGTTGTAGTACAGTTCCGCATCGGGATCTGCCTCGTGGGCGAATCGAAACGCCAGCTCGATGAAATCCTCGCCGATTCCGTCGCGCCACGGCGAGGGATGGAGCCTGCCGCCGTCGTCAAACGCCTCGTTAACGACGTCCCATCCGTGGATGCGTCCCTTGTAGCGTCCGACGACCGCGTGGATGTGCGCGCGCATCCTTGCGATCAGCGTCTCTCGGTCGGCATTCGATCCGTCCGCGTTCACGAAGAACCAGTGCGGCGTCTGGTTGTGCCACACAAGGCAGTGTCCGATGATCTTCATCTTGTTCTTCTCGCCGAACGCGACGAAGCGATCCGAGACATCCCAGCGGAACTCGCCCTCCTTCGGCTGCAGCGAGGCCGGCTTCATCTCGTTCTCGGGCGTTATGGAGTTGAAGTGCCGCTCGACGAGGCGCGACGAGTCGTTCGGCGCGCGCATGAATATTCTGGCAGGGATCGCGACGCCGAACTTGAACGGCATCGCGTCCTTTATTCCGTCAGCTCCGAAGATCGCGCCGACCGACAGCACGACCGCAGCCGCAAATGCTAATTTTCCCATCTCATCTCCTGTCGCAGGTGCATACCTTGAGTTTCTACGCGATTATACCATTTGGCGTCGGTGCCCGTCCATCACCCTTTATGGCTAGTGAGTGTTGGAGACGCGGCTTCTATCCGCGTCAATTCCGCCGCGATGCCCAAGGGGGTCCGTCGCGCGGGGCCTTGCGGCACCACTCTAGTGACTGCCTTCGGCAGCGACCTACGGTCGGTGGATACGCTTCGCAGTTCGCGCTACGCGCTCACCCAACCCGACGCCTTCATATCCCCCGGCCGACAGGCCGTCCGCGAAGCGGATGCCCTAGCAGGGGTGCGCGGGCGCATCCCGCGACGGGCAAAGAGCAGACTGATTTTCCCGTTCATGTTCGCTCCTTTCGCTTAACGTCCGCCCTGTCCGTAGTAGGCGTTTTTGCCGTGCTTGCGCTGGTAGTGCTTCTCGCCGACGTAGGGGACGAGCCCGGGCGCGGGGCGCGCGGCGCAGACCTCCTCGGTGAGCCGCGCCATCTTCGCAATCGCCTCGAGCGCGATCGCGTGGTCGACCGCGTCCTGCGGACCCGTGCCCCACGTGAACGGCGCGTGGCCCGCGACGAGTACGCCCGGAACGGCAAGCGGCTCGAGGTCCCTGAAGCGCTCGACGATGACCTTTCCGGTGTTGAGCTCGTAGGCAGAGTTCACCTCGTCCTCGGTAAGGACGCGCGTAACCGGCACGGGGCCGTGGAACGTGTCGGCGTGGGTCGTCCCGTAGCAGGGGATCTCGCGGCACGCCTGCGCCCATGCCGTCGCCTCGACGGAATGGGTGTGTACGGCGCCCCTCACGCCACTGAAGCTGCGGTAGAACTCGAGGTGGGTCGCCGTGTCGCTCGACGGACGGAGCTTCCCCTCGACGACGTTTCCGCCAAGGTCGACCACCACCATGTCGTCCGCCGTCATCTTGTCGTAGTCGACTCCGCTCGGCTTGATGACCATGAGCTTCGACTCGGGGTCGAATCCCGAGGCGTTGCCCCACGTGAGGACCACGAGCCCCGACGAGACGAGCCTCTGGTTCGCCCGGAACACGTCCGCCTTGAGCGCCTCAAGCATGGATGGCCTCCCTGAAGTTCGCGGCGTAGCGGTCGAAGCCCGCCATGCCGTCCTCCGTCGGCGCGAGCGTTTCGCTCGCGGCGTCCCTGAAGACCTCGCGCGACAGGAATTCCTCGAGCGGCTCGGCCTTCCCGCCTTCGGCTCTGCACCTTGCGCCCCGCGCGGCGTACGCCGCGAGGACCGCCATTCCCCACGGACCGCCTTCGGAGGCCGTGGACATGCAGGTGACGGACGTCTTGAGCGCGTCCGCGAGATACTGCTGCGCGATCCCCTTGTCCCTGAAGATGCCGCCGTGCCCCATGAGGGACTTGATCGCGACGCCCTCCCGGGCGAGGATTTCCATGCCGATCTTGAGCGAGACGAACGCCGAGTAGATCTGCGCCCTGAAGAAGTTCGCCAGCGTGAAGTCGCTCTCGGGCTTCCGCACGACCTTCAGCATCGCGTCCGCTACGCCTGTGACGGGCTCGCCGGAGAGGAACGGTACGACGACCACGCCGCCGCAGTCCTTCGCGCCCTTCAGCGACGCGCGGAAGAGCGCGCCGTAGTCCCCCCCGAAGATCTTCACCCACGCGTTGATCTCGTTCGTGCAGTTGTTGCAGTGGACCATCGCGACCTCGCGTCCGGCCGGCGTCGTGAGGACGTCGATCTCGGGATAGTACCCCTTCATCGGCCTGTCGAGGACCACCATCGCGAAAATGGAGGTTCCGGCGGAGACGTTGCCCGTTCCGGCCGCGACGGCGTTCGTCGCGACCATGCCCGTCCCCGCGTCGCCCTCGGGAGGCGCCATCACTGCGCCAGGAAGAAGCGTTCCTGTCGGGTCGAGCCACTTCGCGCCGCGCTCGGTGAGGACGCCCGCCTTCTCGCCCGCCTTGAGCACACGGGGAAGCTTCTCCTTTAGCGAACCGCCGACCTTCGCGTCAAACGCAGCGAGCATACGCTCGTTGTAGTCGCCGGTCGCCGGGTCTATCGGAAACATTCCGCTCGCCTCTCCGACGCCCATGACGTTCTCGCCAGTAAGCGAATAGTGGACATAGCCCGCGAGCGTCGTAAGCCAGCGCACGGACTTGACGTGCGGCTCATTCTTCAAAATTGCCTGGTAGTAGTGCGCGATGCTCCATCTCTGCGGAACGTTGAACTTGAAAAGCGCCGAAAGCTCTGCCGCGGCCTCGGCCGTCATGACGTTGCGCCATGTGCGGAACGGCACGAGGAGCTTCCCGTTCGCGTCGAACGGAAGGTAGCCGTGCATCATGCCGGACACGCCGAGCGCGGCGAGCCGCGTCAGCTTCGCGCCGTACTTCGCCTCGGCGTCGGCCGCGCACTTAGCGTACGCGTCCCTGACGCCGGCCTCGATGTCCTCCAGCGAATAGCTCCAGACGCCGTCCACGAGCTTGTTCTCCCAGTCGTGCGCACCCTGCGCGACGACCCTGAAGCCGTCGTCGACCAGAACGGCCTTGATGCGCGTCGAGCCGAACTCGATGCCCATCACCGCCTTGCCCGATTCAATGAATGCCTTCATCACCGCATCTCCCATATTCGTCAAACCCCTATCCGAGCAGCCGCGAGGCGAGTATCGCGCCGCCGAGCGCGGCCGAGTCGGGAACGTCGAGCGTCTCGACCTTCGCGCCGAAGACCGCGGCGATTGTGTCGCGGATGCCCTTCGAGCGGCTTGCGCCGCCTGTAACGCGGATCGTGTCGAACGAGCCGATCCAGCGCGTGCGCTCGAACATGTTGAGCACCTGCCCGCGCACTACGGAGACGACCTTCTCCGCGTCGGACGCCGTTTCCCAGTCGAAGTCGGCCTCGATGCCGGTCGCCGCGTGCTTCGGGGTTATCTCCTCCTCGAAATACGGGAACGCCCTTCCTTGGAACCCTGCTGCAAGCTCAAACGCAGTTTCGTCAAAGAAGCGGTAGTCGCAGCCGACCATCGTGCGCACCTTCTCGCGGGCGAGCGAACCGTTCTTGAAGCACGCGAGAGACATGAAGCCGCCTGATGGATTTCCGAAGACATGTCCGCATCCGCCCGGATCAGTCCTGAAGTCGGGCATTGCGGCGAAGAAAGTGTCGCTCGTCCCGAGCGATATGACGGCGACTCCAGGCTTGTCTGCGCCAGTCCCGACGAGCGAGGCGGGATTGTCGCCGGTGAATGCCGCGACTGGTATACCCGTCCTGAAACCGTATCTCTCGAAATATGGCGCGAGCGATCCAGCACGTCCGTTGCGGACGCCGGGGAGACGGTCAAGCAGACCGGGCGCGGCAAACGCGCATATCTCATGATCCCACGCGATCTTCCCGAGATCAAGAAGGTTCATTCCCGCGCCGTCGCCAGTGTCGATGGGAGCGTCCGCGCCTATGAGCAGAGAGCAGAGGAAGGAGCTCACGAGATGAATGCGCTTCGTCGCGGCGAACGCCGAAGGATCTTCCTTCGCGAACTTCATGATCTGCGGACCCGTGAAGCGCTCGATCGCGGGAGAGCCCGTGCTAAGCCTCAGGGTCTCACCGAAGCGCGCATCGAGAGCCGCGACTTCGGCGTGCGTCGACGAGTCCATCCAGATCGGCGCAACGAGGCGCGAGAAAGCGCCGTCGAACCGTTCGACGAGCGTCCGCCCGTCAGCAGCATCCGATAGCGAGGCGAGCGCTTCAGACCAGCCGGCGCCCAAGTACACACTTCCGTGCTGCTGGCCGTCGCCGCCGATTGCGTCGATCTTCGACGTGTCGAAAGAATCCGCAAGCTTTTGAAGAACCTTTTCGAGCGCCGCCACCCAGAGTCGCGGATCCGCCTGCCTAACGAGCTGGTCCTCGTTAGGGAGGAATCCGTCGGGACAGCCGAACTCCGGAAGCTCTTTCCCGAAGTTTACGGCGACGGTAGTGACTACCGACCTGGCTTCAGTGTCATAGACAAGCGCCTTGACGCTCTGCGTACTCGAGTCGATTCCAAGCGTATACATCTCGTCACCTTCACATCCTTTGCCAGTTATATCGCGAACGGGTTCTCGCCAGGATAGAGCTCGCCCGCGGGCTTCGGAGTGTTGATGTCGTCGACGCCAAGGAGCTTCAGCGCCTCGAAGAGCGTCTTGCCCGCATGCTCGAATCCGTACGCGCCGTGGTGCGGGAAGCGCTTCTGGATCAGCACGTGGCGGTAGAACCTCGCAAATCCCGGGATCGCCGCGACGCCAAGAGAGCCGAACGAGCACGGATTCACGTCGAGGAACGAGCCCTCCGCGATGTAGGAGACGAGCTTCGAGTCGCTGTTCGACTGGATGCGGAACATCGTCGCCGCGCCGGCCTTTATCTGCCCTTCCATCGTGCCGCGCGAGATGACGGGCTTGCCGCCGCCCTCGAGCCCGCGGTTCATGATGAGCTGGTACTTCATCGACGGCTTCTTGAGGCAGCTCATGCAGGTGTTGCCGCAGTGGAAGCCCATGTAGAGATCGCGTTTCTCCGCACCCGCGAGCTTGATGCCCTTGGGGAGAATGTCGTCCGGAACCGAGTTGTTGATGTCTAGAAGCGTCGCCGGCTTTTCAGTCGCGCACTCGACCATGTATTCGGAGACCGCGCCGTAGAGATCGACTTCGCATGCGACGGGGATGCCACGACCGGTTAGGCGGGAGTTGACGTAGCACGGGACGAAGTGGAAGCTCGTCTGGAACGCCGGCCAGCACTTGTTCGCGAAGACGGCGAACTCGGACGCGCCGCGCTGTTTTTCGTACCAGTCCAGAAGCGCGAGCTCGAACTGCGCGAGCTGCGGCAGGAGATCGGGGTACGGGCACTTGGAGCCAAGCTCCTTCTTCATGTCCTTCGCGATCGCGTCGATCTCGGATTTCCTCGACGCCATCTTGTGGAAGTGCTCGAAGAGGTCGAGCTCGGAGTTCTCCTGGACGTTCACGCCGAGGTCGAAGAGCGGCTGGATCGGCGCATTGCAGGCGAGGAAGTCGTAGGGACGGGGGCCAAAGCCGAACACCTTGAGGTTCTTGATGCCGAGGACGACGCGAGCGATCGCCGTGAAGTCCTTGAGTTCCTTGACGGCGCCCTTCGCGTCGACGACGGGATACTCGGGGATGTAGACCTTGAGGCGCCTGAGGCCGACGTTGTAGCTGAAGTTCAGGACGCCGCACAAGGCATCGCCGCGGTCGGACTTGAGGACGGCCCTGTTCTCCTCCTTCGCGGCAAGAACCATCGTGGGGCCGCCGAACTTTTGGACGAACATGGTGGTCGGGCCCTCGGGGCCGAAGTTGCCGAGGAACATGCAGCAAGCGTTGACGCCCTCCTTGCGCGCCCACTCGAGCGCTGCCATGGCATCCTTCTCGTTCTCGATCGTGACCGGGCAGTCGACGACGGCGAGCTTTGCCTTCTTGGCCTCCGCCATAACGGCGGCGACGCGCTTCTTGGTGAGCGACGCGGGGAAGCAGTCGCGGCTGACGCCGACGAGGGCGAGTTTGACTTTGGGCTGGTTGATCATTGCTTTGCTCCTTGATTGATTGTTTCTTAAGCTTGGATTGTCAGAAGACGACATCAGCCGACTTCACGTTCTTCGCGAACCCCGGCTGCCCGCCGCCGACGAACACGGTCGTCGCGCCCTGCGGAACGAAAGTCGAGCCGTCCTCGCGGAAGACCTCGAACTGACTGCTCGAAAGCCGGAAGGCCACTTCTCCGCTCGCTCCCGGGTCGAGTCTGACGCGACTGAAGCCCTCAAGGTGGTGACGCCTTCTGTCGCCGGCGGTTTCGGGCGCGCGCAGATAGAGCTGCACGACCTCCTCGCCCGCGACCTTGCCGGTGTTGGTCACCTTGACCGTGACGCCGACGGAGTCTCCCGTCTTCTCGACGACAGGGTCGCCGTACGCGAAAGTGGTGTAGGAAAGACCATGACCGAAGGGATATTCCGGTGCCTTCGTCGCGTACCTGTATGTCCGGCCGGCGAGCGAATAGTCGGTGAACGCCGGCAGGTCGTCGTAGGACTTCGGGAACGTCACCGGTAGGCGCCCCGAAGGATTGGACTTACCGAAGATGGTGCGCGCGATCGCCGTGCCGCCGGCCTCGCCCGGATACCACGCGACGATTACGGCGTCGCTGAGCTCTACGATGGGCTTCAGGTCGAAGGGACTGCCGCCGAAGACGATGGATACAACGCGCTTGACGCGAGCGTTCTTCCTGCGGCACTTGCGGAGAATCGCAAGCTGGCTGTCTGTGATTGAATAGCGCGAGCGGTCGCCCGACTGATTGTCGGAGCCACACCCCTCCTCGCCCTCCTCCTCTGAAGTGATGCCGAGGCAGACGATCGCGGTGTCACCGTCGTCCCACTCGTCGACTACACGCACCGCCGGGCCTGCTTCCGCAGTGACGGCGGCAATGACGGAAACCGGCGCGGCGGCCTGTCCGTTGTAGTTGCCGCGCATCGGCAGCTCGCTCGCCGCGAGCGGCCCGACGACAGATATCGCGCCGGCGTCGGGATCAAGCGGCAGCACACCGTTGTTATGGACGAGCACAAGCGACTTCTCGGCCATTTCAAGCGCGACGGCGCGGTGTTCGGGCGTCGCGATGCGCTCTGCGCCATAGTCGTCCCACGGCGTCTTGTCGAACTCGCCGAGGAGAAAGCGCGTCGTGTAGAGGCGCACGAGATGCTCGATGACGTCCTTCTCGTCCAGCAGCCCCTGCTCGTTGGCGGCCGAGATCCCGGTGAAGTTCCACTCGGACTGCAGATCGAGACCGGCGGGAAGCGTCTTCGCAGTCGCCTCGGCGTATGTAGCGGCGTAGTGATGGCCGGAGAAGATGTCGTCTACCGCGCCGACATCGCTGACGATATGCCCGGCGAAACCCCATTCTCCGCGGAGAAGATCGGTGAGGAGCCATTTGTTGGCGCAGCAGGGAACGCCGTTCAGACGGCTGTAGGCCCCCATGAACGCCTCGACCTTGCCCTCCATCGCCAGAGCCCTGAATGCGACGAGGTAGTACTCGGCGAGATCGCGAGGCGAAACGACGGCGTCGAAGCCGTGCCGCAGGTTCTCCGGGCCGGAGTGCACGGCAAAGTGCTTGGCGCAGCCAGCCGCCTGGAGGAAGTCAGGATTGTCGCCCTGCAGGCCCTTCACGAAGGCGACGCCGAGACGGGAGGTAAGATACGGATCTTCGCCGAACGTCTCCTGCCCGCGCCCCCACCGCGGATCGCGGACGAGGTTGACGTTCGGGCTCCAGTAGGTGAGGTTGACGTATCTGTCCTTCGTACCCTTCGCCCTGTGCAGGTTGTACTTCGCGCGCCCTTCCTCGGAGATGATGCGCGCCATCCTGTATTCAAGGTCGGTGTCGAAAGTCGCTCCCGCTCCGATGGACTGAGGGAACACCGTCGCGAGACCCGTGCGGGCGACGCCGTGCAGCGCCTCGTTCCACCATTCGCGGTGGCGTATGCCAAGACGCGGGATTTCGCGGGAACTCATGAATATCTGCGTAAGGCGCTCCTCCGGCGTCATCTTCATGACGAGCGCACGTGCACGCTCGGCGCACTGTGCGCGCCGAGCAGGTCCGGGCTGGGCGCACGCGGCCACAGCCATGACGGCGACCGTCGCCGCCGCGAATGTTCTGGCTTTCATTTTTCCTCCGTGTTCTGCGTTCATGTCAAATTGCCGGGCGCGGCGATGTCAGTCGAGCCATGTCCAGAAGTACGCGTAGGCAGCGATCACGCAGCCGACGACGAAGATGGACGCCACGACGTCGATCCAGTTCCAGCTCGCGCGGTTCGCCTTCTTGTACTCGGGCGAAAGGCAACTGAAGTTGAGTCCGTCGAGATGCGCGTAGTCTGGCGCAGGAGCCGTGAGCGACGCGACGATGACGATGACGAACGACGTGACGAGCAGTATTCCCGAAAAATAGAAGTCCTGGATGAACGCTGCTTCCGTCGGAGTGCCCCATATCGCGTTTGCGGCAAGCTTCGCCATGCCGAGGACAAAGCCGAGCCCGAGGCCCCAGCATGCGCCGCGCAGGTTCATGCGCTTCCAGAGAAGTCCCGTCAGGAACACCGCGACGATCGGCGGCGCGAGGAACGCCTGCACCGACTGGATGTACTGGTAGAGCCCGCCGCCGGAGATCGCCTTCATGATCGGGAGCCACAGAAGTCCGAGCGCCGTCATGACGATGGTCGTGGTGCGCCCGATTACGACGAGCTTCTTCTGCGAAGTCTCGGGCTTGAGCTTCTGGTAGACATCGACGGTGAAGAGCGTCGAGACGGAGTTGAAGAGCGACGCGAGCGAGCTCATAAGCGCTGCAATCATGCCAGCGACAACGAGCCCGCGGAAACCAACTGGTAGAAGCGTCTGCACGAGCGTCGGGAACACGGTGTCGCCGTTCAGCACGCCGCCCTCCTTGAGCGGAATCGCAAAAGCCGCGCCGTTGATTACGACGTGGTTGTGGTGGAGCGCGAAGCCGAGCATGCCGGGGACAAGGAAGAGGAACACGGGCGCAAGCTTCAAAAAGCCGCCCCAGATCGCGCCGCGGCGGGCGTTCGTCATGTTTTTCGCGGCGAGCGTACGCTGGATGATGAACTGGTCAGTGCACCAGTACCAGACGCCGATTGTCGCCGAAGCGACGACGACGCCGAGCCACGGGAACGCCTTGTGCGAGAGCGAGTGCCAAAGCCCGAACTGCTCGACGTTGCCAGTCGACTTGATCGTCTGCTTGAGGACCTGCCAGCCGTCGCAGATGCTCTGCGCCGCCTGCCCGTCGGGAAGCGCCACGCCGGAGTGTCCGAGGTGGTAGAGCGCGAAGCCGGTAACCGACAAGGTGCCCGCGAGAATGATTCCTGTCTGGACAAGATCGG
>Ga0256405_10008284_pt1 | contig 15015 bp, 17 predicted proteins | sample RumenRJG_02DNA_FD_189096 | JGI IMG/M metagenome (GOLD analysis project Ga0256405, IMG submission 189096) | Bovine rumen microbial communities from Lethbridge, Alberta, Canada - RJG_02 | ecosystem: Host-associated > Mammals > Digestive system > Stomach > Rumen | place: Canada: Alberta... | reverse complement strand
CACTATTGTACATAGGGAACATTCCTCCTTGTTTGTGTTGGTTTTGTCGCTAAACACTTTATCACAAGGTGGGTGTTCCCTTCTATATTTCTTTATTTAATTTTCCGAATAAAACTTTACGCTAGCTGTTATATTTCCAGTTATTGATAAAGCCTGAAGCATACCTATAGATGCTGCTGAACTCTGAATAACAGCTGTAACTATTAAACCAGCCAAAACTGCAAGTATTGGATTCTTAAATGAACCTAGCAAGGAGCGGCGAGAAGCTTTCCGGCTTTAACATTTTTACGAAAACATTGTCACTTGATAAGCCAACAAGACTCATAAGCCACGCAGTTATAGTAGTTCCTATGTTTGAGCCCATAATTATAGCGACGGTATTCCCTATATTCATCAGTCCTGAATTAACAAGTCCCACAAGCATTACAGTCACAGCAGAAGAGCTCTGGATAGCTACAGTGATGACACATCCCATTATCAGCCCTGACAGCCTGTTCTGCGTCATCTTATTTATAACCTGCTCCATCTTATCTCCGGCGATTCTCTCAAGACTACGAGACATCTGATTCATTCCATATATAAAAAAAGCAAGCCCACCAAACAATGTAAATATCGAAAATATATCCATATAATTCCTCCATACAATGATTCACACACGAAAACAAGGCGAACAATTTATTGTTCACCATAAAATTATGTATTATGTATAAAGGTCTAGAGTTTCATTCCATCTTGATTATGAATATAAGACATGATTAGATGACGACTTGAAATCAAAGTCTTAAATGAATAAATACCTAGAATGGTACATATATTAGACGATACCCAGTTTAAGGATATCATAGAGTTCATAACAGTCTTTCTGGAACTAATACTTTTTCCAGAACGAATATTTCTGGAATTAGCATTTTTAATAAAGACAATCGATACGTCCTCATTACTTAATATGTTGTCTGAGTCAGCATCCAAAGATTCTATAAAACTAAAATCTTTATATGCATTATCTGAAAATGAATATAAATCACTTTCAACGTCAAGAGCACATAAAACAAACATGCATATAAATATGTGACATAACAACGTTTTGAAATAATGATGCATTTTATTATGTGCAGCGTCTGGCATTTACTAATATCCTCGCTCGACTTTGTTTTTCTTCTGATAAGTATGTGAAGTTAATGTAACTTGTTTTATTGTAGCAGTCAATATAATTTTTTCTTCTTCTATCTGCAAATTGCAAAAATCACATCTGCCACATAAATCAAAACCATTACCAGGCCTTCTTTTCTATCAATGGAGTTCTTGGTAATCGAAAAGATAAGCGTAATACAACTGACCACAACTAAAATAATCATATCCAGGAATGAAGCTACATTCACGGAAATTGGAGATATAAATGATGATATACCCAAAATGAACAGCATGTTAAATATATTTGATCCAACAACATTACCAACTGCCATCCCTGTTTCTCCCTTCCTGGCTGCAACTATCGATGTTACAAGTTCAGGAAGTGACGTTCCAACCGCCACTATAGTCAGTCCAATCAGAGTCTCAGACATTCCAAGTACTCGCGCAATTTCTTTAGCTGAATAGACTACAGCCTGTCCTCCCCCAATGATCAGCCCGATTCCAATTAGTATGAACAGTATAATCTTCCAAAATGCCATTTTCTGCTTATCATCTTCAGACTCCTCAGAAGATTTCTTTTTCGAATCGTATATCAGATAACCTATGTAAAATACGAACGATATTATTAATATTGCAGATATCCATCTACTGACATTACCCGCTATATCATACATTTTCATATTCGTCAGGCGCCCATTTATAACCGTTCCGAAGCATGATCCAATCATGACTATAATCACCGCAATGATAGAGATAGGGAAATCTCTTTTGTTTACCTCGGACTCTACCGGAACCGGATGTATCAATGCACATACTCCAAGTACTACAAGAAGATTAAAAATGTTCGAACCGACAACATTACTAAGTGCAATCTCATTGGAACCTTTCAAAGCCGCCACTGTGCTAACTGCAAGTTCAGGTGCACTTGTACCAAGTGCTACAATAGTTAGACCTATAATAAGTCCCGGAACATGAAATGCTTTCGCAAGAGCAGAACTTCCTTCCACAAACATATCCGCACCTTTAATAAGCGCAATAAAACCAACTATAAGAATCACTACATTTACTATCATATTTTTATACTCCTTTCGCAAAATAAAAGGGACTTTACCACAGCAAAAAACTGTGGTAAAGTCCCGCTACTTTTGATATATTCCGGAGATGATCGCAACTATACTGCATGCATCAATCTCGTGCTGACGAAACATATCACATATTTAACATATGTGAGCTACTCCCTAAACCAGTCAAATACTATCATATATCAGAAGAATACGTCAAGCTATAGTTTTGCCCCGAAGCTCATCTTCAACAAATAAGTTGTTAAACTTAATGACAAACAAATAGTGAAAAAGTACAATGATACTAATGTACGAGTTGGATGTAAAGATATCCCAAAGGATATGATCACCTGGGAAGAAGCTCGTGAAATCAATCGGAAACATATTTCAAAAAAAATTATATTGTCATTTTATTGTCACTGGACATAAAGAAAGCTCAGAAACGGTCTATTTTAGCCATTTCTGAGTTTGTGTGCATTATAGGAGTTCTTTAGTAACACCTATATATAGTATCTGTCACTTCTATTTGTCAGCAAATCTGGTATATATTTTCCATATAATCCAGTTATTATTTTGTGTTTTAGGTCTTTTTATAGACATTTTGTAGACATGAGCATTTTTCAGCTCAACTATATTATAGGTAGCTCTTTAATCCCAGAACTGTCTGATCATCCTCTTTTCGAGAAGTCAGTTCATACAGATTCTCCTTGGTCGTGAAGAGGTTCTTCGGATTCCTGCCAATGATCAGATACTGATTCTTATCATCAAGTGCAATGTACTTTCTGATATTATCACTCAATAGAACATCTGCATTATCTATGACAATAAGCTTTCCTGTTACTGACTTAATCATCTCTCCAATATCCTTTTGATAATCCAAATAGTTTATACAAAGAATATCAGGATTCATTGACATACACTCTTTTATAAAAGAATAGGATGCAGATTTTCCGGTTCCGGAATCCCCCATAAGAATTGTTATATTGTTTTCAAATATAAAATCTATCACAAACGAGGTATGTACTGTCGAAAAATGATTCATAACAACCGGTTTACTCTTCATTACTCCACCACTCCTTTAACTCCTCGTAATCAGATACTACCTTATCCTCTGAAGCTGTTCTGACATTAACAGATTCCATATCGAATGGAATCATCGCATAATCTGAATATACATTTCCTTGATTAAGACCGTATACAACCTCTAACGCATTATTTCCACATTCCTTCAGACAGAACACCTTGTCAGGGTTATATAGAATGTTCAGAACCGTCTTACATCCGGCGGAGAGCTTATCTATATCAAGTATTATATCATCAAATCTTGATCTGATTTTATACTTCCCCACCTGCTTAGAACCGTCAATATCTTCAATAATCTTTTCAGCCCTTTCATCTAGTATAGAGGCAGTATTCTGATTAAAAAACACATCATTTAGTTCAATATACTCCATATTTGGGGGAATATCTTTTATATCCTTATATATTGTAATCATTAAGCTACCTCCAGACCAAGTCTTCTAAATTCGCTACTCAAGCAGGTTTCTGCCAATATATGTTTCATTTTATCATATAAATCAAGTCTGCTATTATCAAGACCACATATATCATCATCCTGCCTTCCAGACCAATCACAACAGGAACGGATCCAACATTCACCAATACTGCTCTTTGATACTTCAAATCCGGTATTCCTGGTAAGTTCAAATAGAATCTTTGCAGAAAGCTGCTCTATGTTATAATCCTCTATATTATCGCAATAGTCTTTTATTTCCTTTATTTCCTTGTAGCTTGAATCACCATTACTTATAGCACTGAGAAGCTTAGTTCTCGCACTTATGATATCAGCTCGTTTCTCCAGGAATTCATCATCCGGAGTAAACACCCAATCAATAAGCTCTTTAAACTCAAGAAGTATATACTCAAAACATATAATGTCTAGTAATACAACATTATCCTTTTCCTTTGTTGCATCTGTGATTATCTTTAATTCCGAAAGAACTTGAAGATTATCAAAGGAATTATCAAAGACCACAATATATCTGTTTTCCTTATCTTCGAGCTTTTTAACAGCCTTTACTAATTCACTGTTATTTTTTTTGCTTTCAACTATCACATCCGGAAATAACTGTTCCATAAAAGTCTTCCAGAATGTATATCCAGATTTTTCTTTCTTATCCTCAATCCAAAGGAATACTTTTTCTCCTGTATTTATCAATTACATTTTCTCCTCTGAAACCTTTATAAAATGTCACTTAATCAATCCGCTGTCCAGCGACTTTCGAAATCTTCTTTATCCATTGACAAACGTTCACTAAGTTTTTTAACTATATCTTAAACTCCGGGCTAATCCACATTGCAAACTCAAAAGCAATATCTTTATGTGCATATGTTCCACCATATCGCCCAGCTTTAGCTTGAATACATATAGCATTAGTCTTGGCAACAAATTCTTTAACGCTTATCTTAAAACTGTTAAGACCGGATTGATTTCTAATTGTGGCGAATTCGCCATAATTAAAATTCGGGTTATAAACCTTTTCCCAAATACCAATATACTCAAGTGTATTTCTATTTCTAAGCCAATCAGTAATAAAGAAATCTCCATCCTTAGCTTTTATCATATCTGTGAGACAAATATAATCCTCTTCATTTATCTGAACTACATTTATTTCCGTATCTTTTACAATGATTTTACTCATACAAATCCTTTCCTATTTTGAGCATATTTAAACGATAATTTAGCAGCCTAAATATCCACATCAGAGACATCAAGTTCGCCAGACATAAGCTTGGGCAATAGAGTGTTTCGTAGAGCTTCAAGCCTGAGATTTTCGGATTCATTGGCTGTAATTGTGTCAAACATAGGCTTGACTACTTCATAAAATGATCGAAGCTCTGCAGGATTTGGAATTCCAATTGGAAATCCTGCGATGTCTGATATAAATAAACACTGCTGAACAGCTCCGTGGGCTGCATTTATTAGTTCAGCCTTTTTAGCTACAAGGGACTCATATACATACGCTGAACTGACAAGTTCAGGATTAGGTTTTACAATAGCTACGCTTCGCTGGAATTCGTAGTTTAATGGTTCAGTATTAAGCAATAAAAGTTTCTCTTTATTTATAAGCTCTCAAAGAACCTGCACTTCTATATTTTAACATACTTACCTACATCAATAAATCCAGAAATATAATATTAAATCTATAAAAATGAGGCTACTAAAAGTAGTAATACTACTGATAATAGCCTCATGACTGTTTAATATCTATACTATATCATTAATTATGTAAACCTATAACAACTCGATTGTTCCTGGTGGCTTCGAAGTAAGGTCATACATTACTCTGTTTACTCCCTTAACCTCATTAATGATTCTGTTCATTACCTTCTGAAGTATCTCAAATGGGATGTCTGTACAATCAGCAGTCATAAAGTCTGAAGTATTGACTGCACGGAGCACTACCGCATAATCAAAGGTTCTGAAATCGCCCATTACTCCGACTGAGCGCATATTTGAAAGTGCTGCGAAGTACTGATTTGGAAGGTGCTTGATTCGTCCTGATGCAAGGGCCTTGTCCATCTCTTCGCGGAAGATGGCATCAGCATCCTGAACGATATGAACCTTCTCTTCTGTTATCTCATCTATGATTCTTACACCGAGACCTGGTCCTGGGAATGGCTGACGGAATACTAGATACTCTGGGATTCCAAGCTCAAGTCCTGCCCTACGAACCTCGTCCTTGAATAGCATTCTAAGTGGCTCTACAATTTCCTTAAAATCAACATAATCAGGAAGTCCACCTACATTATGATGTGACTTGATAGTAGCTGACTTTCCAAGTCCTGACTCTATAACATCTGGATAAATTGTTCCCTGTGCTAGGAAGTCAACAGCACCTATCTTCTTCGCCTCTTCCTCGAATACACGAATGAACTCTTCTCCAATTATCTTTCTCTTTGCCTCTGGCTCAGTAACACCTTCAAGCTTTTTATAGAAACGATCCTGAGCATTTACTCTAATAAAGTTTAGTTCATAATTACCATTTGGACCGAATATAGCTTCGACCTCATCTCCTTCATTCTTTCTAAGAAGACCATGATCTACAAATACACAAGTAAGCTGCTTTCCGACTGCCTTTGCAAGAAGAACAGCCGCAACTGATGAATCTACGCCACCGGAAAGGGCACATAGAACACGGCCTGAACCTATCTTCTCACGAAGTGCAGCTATAGTGGATTCCACGAAGGAATCCATCTTCCAGTCACCCTTACATTTGCAGACATTATATACGAAGTTATGAATCAGCTCTTTTCCCTGCTCAGTATGCATTACTTCAGGATGGAACTGAGTCGCATAAAATCCTTTTGCCGCGCACTCCATAGCAGCTACAGGACAATCCTTTGTATGAGCTGAGATAGTGAAACCATTTGGAACCTCAGCGATATAATCTGTGTGACTCATCCAAGTCGTTATCTTCTTCTTTATTCCTTTAAAGAGAAGTGATCCAGCTCTTGAATCAGAATCTTCTGTCGCACCATCGATATATGTTTCTGTTCTTCCGTACTCGCTAACTGGTGCAGTAGCAACTCTACCACCAAGAAGATGCGCCATAAGCTGTGAGCCATAGCATATTCCAAGTACTGGAATACCTGCATCAAAGATTTCCTTTGTATAGGAAGGTGATTCCTCAAGATATACACTATTAGGACCACCTGTAAATATGATTCCCTTAGGATTCATTTCTTTTATCTTCTCCAGAGGAAGAGTATATGGATGCACCTCTGCATACACATTACATTCTCTTACTCTACGAGCAATCAACTGATTATATTGTCCACCAAAATCAAGGACAATGATTAATTCCTTATTCATATATACTCCAATTTATTTAGTCTAATGTATCAAGCGCTTTTTGAAGCTGATTATCTTCATCATGTTCTATAGTGACTTTCTGCTTCAAACTCTCATCAAGTTCTTCCTCAACATCTGGAACAATTCCTACTTGATGAACTACTTCACCTGATGGGCGGAAATACTGTGCTATAGTAAGCTTTATAGCAGAACCATCTGATAATTTAATTACCGACTGAACTATGCCCTTACCATAAGATGTAGTACCAACAACTTTACCAAGCTTGTAATCCTGTACCGCTCCAGCAAAGATTTCAGAAGCACTTGCACTATTACCATTTATAAGAACAGCTACCGGAAGATCAACACTATGTCCATCCTCACAACTATAATTCTCCAGAACCTCATCATTCTTATCCTTTGTCTGAAGAAGAAGTCCCTTACTCTCTGCTCCATCAGCAAGAGCATCGTCATCTATCAGATAATCTAACATGGAAATAACTGACTTAACTAATCCACCAGGATTGTTACGAAGATCTATCACGAGTGCTTTTGCACCCTGTCCCTGAAGATCATCAACCGCATCCTTGAACAGATCAGGTGTATTCTCTATAAACTGTTCAACCTGAATGTAACCAATATTATCATCCAGCATTTCATATGCAACAGTCTTTGTTTCTATCTTATCTCTTGTAACAGTAAATGTTAGATAATCAGGTTCGCCTTCACGGTAAACTTCTATCTCAACATCTGTGCCCTTTTCACCTCTGATATGTTCAACTACAAACTCTAGTTCCATATCAGTTGTGAGCTCAAGATCATCAACACGAAGTATTACATCTCCAGGAAGTAAACCAGCCTTCTCAGCAGGGCTATCCTCAAGTGGTTTAACTACGTAAATGGTTCCGTCGTCCTGATTCTTCGAAACTGTAGCACCAATTCCTTCAAACTCTCCAGAATCGTCCTCCATCAGCTTCTCATACTCGTCCTTTGTATAATAGACAGAATATCTATCATCAAGACCTTCCATTAAACCATCATAGTAGCTTTCTTCACGCTTCTCATCGTCGATATCAAAGTAGTAGAGCTTATCAATGTACTGCTCTATTTCAGCAGTTTTCTTCTTTACATCCTTTGAATTCTCATCGAATCCATCTTTGGATTCATCTGACTTGGCTGAATTAGCAGGTTTTCTGTCAGAAGCTGTATCATCTGTTACTCCTGCTCCGGAGCCGCAGCCTGCTGATACCAGCATTGCTGCTGCGAGACCAAGACACATAAGTTTCTTCATCTGCCTTCTGTCCAAAAGATTCTCTCGTCTCATTTTATCATATTCTCCTCTTTATAAGTTTCCTTGCAAAAGCAGTGGAAAACTACTCTCCACCTTCTGTATTAGATACAGTGGATTTATCTGTAATCATAGTGTAGTACTTCAGTGGGTTTACGTACTCACCATTTTCACGCACTGCGAAATGAAGATGAGGTCCAGTTGATACTCCTGTATTACCAGAATAACATATCGTCTGACCTGCTTTTACTGTATCGCCAACTGCGCAGTTATATGAGGACAAATGGAAGTAACATGAACATATACCACTACCATGATCTACAATAACCGCATTACCACCATTTCCAAGATAACCTACATATATAACCGTTCCATCTGCTACAGCTATAACATCACTACCCAAATTACAAGGAATATCTATACCTTTATGGTAAGTAGTTGCTCCAGCGGTAGGTTGAGATCTAGGTCCATAGTAAGATGATATAACCGAACTAGATGGCATAGGCCATAAGAACTGAGCACCTGTATATACAGCATTTCCCGTGCTTCCGCTAGTTGAGTAGCTAACAGTAGCCTCAGCCGCAGTTATCTTAGCCTGTACCTCAGCCTCTATGGTCTCAAGAGATTTAACCTTGGAATTCATAGTATCTATGGATTCCTGATAACTATTAATCTGAGCCTCCTTCTCGTCAGAAAGAATCTGAAGAGATTCCTGTTTATTTGTATAAGCCTCAGCTAAAGAATCCATATTAGTGTTAAGCATGGTAAGAAGCGCATTCTTATCAGCAAGTACCTGCTTAGCTTCTGTATAATCAGAAAGTATCTTCTCATCATAGGCTTCTATAGCCTGAATATATTCTGCTTTACTAACTACATCACTATAGTCTTCAGCGTTAAATAACGCATCCATAAATGAATATGATCCATTTTCATATTCTTCTCTAATATGAGACTTTAAAAGTTCATACTGTGCATCCTGTGCTGCTTGAGCATCTTCTATCTCTCCGCTTAACTGAAGCATCATGGTCTGAGCTTCACTTTGTTTTTCAGATATCTCATCAAGCTTATCCTGATACTCAAGTATCATATCATCAAGTTCATTTAGCTTTGAGATAAAGTCATTCTGACTTGAAAGAAGCTGATTAAGTGTTGCCTGAAGTTCATTCTTCTCCTGAAGTGTAGTCGAAAGCTGTGCTGTAAGTGCAGCGAGCTCTTCAGCAGATATACTGCTACTAGAACCAGAAGTGGAGACAGATTCATCATCAGAATCCGAACCTCCCTCAGGATCTACAGTTGGAGTTTCTGTTGCATCTGTAGGCGTACTATCAGCAAGAACATCATAAGACATGCCCCCTCCAATTGCCGCCCTGCAAGCAAGAATCATTAGAAGAAATATTACAGTAGCTAATATGAAATTGTCCCTAATATCTTTTTTATTAATCTTCATTATCATTTTCATATTTCTTGTCATAAAGTGCATTATAGGACCTACGGGCTACGTAGGTCCTTAATATTATATCTCCAAATGTTTCCTTGTTGTTATAAGACTTCCGAAAAAGCCGATTCCTATACCGATGAGAAGTGTTATAGGTATAAGAGTTTTGAACATATCAAATGGTGCTGTAAACTCAAAGAGATTCTTAAGAATAGAGAACTTACCCGCAATGTAATTGATAACAAGATCATAGAGATAATACAGAAGAACAAGTGGAACTACTGATCCAACAAGTCCTATGATTATACCTTCTATAATGAATGGAGCTCTGATAAATCCATTTGTAGCTCCTATAAGCTTCATAATTCTAATCTCTTCACGTCTTACAGTAATACCGATAGTAATAGTATTATTGATAAGGAATATCGATACCAGAAGCAGTATGAATATGATTCCAAATGAAGCATAACCGACAAATGCATTAATAGCGGATATACTATCAGCGGTGTCCCCTGAGCTGCTGACCTTTCTTACACCCTCAATACTTTCAAGGAACTGTACGAAGTCAGCCTGCTTACTTGAATCATTTAATGTAATCACATATGAAGCTGACTTTGCAAGTGGGTTATCTGCTCCAAATGCAGCTCTTGCAGCTTCAGGATCATCATAAGTCTGTTCAGAGAAACTCTCCCACGCCTGTTCCGGCGATATATATTCTATAGTATTAACTTCTTTTCTAGTCTTTATCTGCTCACCTATAAGGTTAATAGCTTCTGCAGATAGATCCTCATTAAAGAATACTGCGATGGAGATACTGCTCTCAATCTTGTGAATAGCACCTCTAAAGTTAACAAGTACGCAGTAGAACAGACCAAATACGAATAGACAAGCTATAATAGTACCTGTTGAAGCAAGTGAGAACAGAAGATTTCTTCTGATATTCTTAAAGCCCTGTCTTACGCTGTAACCAACCGAACTAATCTTCATCGATATAACCTCCCTTCTGGACGTCACTTACAATGACACCCTTCTTGAGGGTTATAACCCTTTTCTTCATAACATTTACTATCTCTTTATTATGTGTAACTACGACTACCGTAGTACCCTTTGAATTAATCTCGTCCAGAAGATTCATAACATCCCAGGAATGCTTTGGATCGAGGTTACCAGTAGGCTCATCGGCAAGGATGATCTCTGGTTTATTAACAAGTGCTCTGGCAAGAGCAACTCTCTGCTGCTCACCACCGGAAAGCTGTCTAGGATAAGACTTATACTTATCTTCCAGACCAACAAGTGCAAGAACTGCAGGCACCTGTCTCTTTATATATCGCGAAGGAGTCTCGATAACTCTCTGCGCAAATGCTACATTTTCATATACAGTGCGGTCCTTCAGAAGACGGAAGTTCTGGAATACAACTCCTATCTTACGACGAACCTTATGAATTCTGTTCTTCTTAAGTCTTGCAAGGTCAATACCTGCAACTTCAATACGCCCCTTTGTTGGAACAAGTTCTCTTAGGAGAAGCTCAAGAAATGTTGTCTTACCTGAACCAGTTGATCCTACGACGAAGACGAACTCTCCTTTTTCTATCTCAATGTTGATATCCTTAAGCGCTACTGTGCCAGTTGGATACTTCATTGTGACATTTTCCATCTTAATAACTGACATAATTTTCCTTTTATATACCTTTCACTAATTCTCCAAAAACTAGAAATCAAGGCTTTCCATATACTTCATATACTTTACAACCATGAGTGCAATCTTAAATGTTATCGCATCCTCAAAGATTCGAAGGTCAAGACCTGTTGACTTCTCAATCTTATCAAGTCGATAAACAAGTGTATTTCTATGAATATATAACTGTCTTGAAGTCTCTGAAACATTCAGACTGTTTTCAAAGAACTTATTAATTGTAGTAAGCGTCTCTTCGTCAAACTCATCAGGTGACTTGCCGTCGAAGATTTCCTTAATAAACATACGGCATAGAGGAATTGGAAGCTGATAGATAAGACGACCTATACCAAGGTTGCTGTATGCTATGATGTTCTTGTCGCTGTAGAATATCTTGCCAACATCAAGAGCCATCTTAGCTTCCTTATATGAACGTGAAACTTCTTTAATCTCATTTACGATAGTACCAAATGCAACATGAACTGAGATCATAGCTTCAGTATTCAGCATATCGACGATAATGCTAGCCGTCTTGTTCAGATCCTCGTAAGTATCTGTTGACTTAACTTCCTTTACAAGGATGATATTCTTCTCATCTACGGCTGTAATAAAGTCGTGAGTCTTAACTGAGAATATATTTCTTACAGTCTCAAGTGCGTTGTTATCTTTCTCTGACTTCGTCTCTATGATAAATACGCATCTCTTAACATCAGTATCGATGTGAAGTTTCTTAGCTCTGTTATATATATCTACGAGAAGCAGATTATCGAGAAGCAGATTCTTAATGAAGTTATCCTTATCAGATCTCTCCTTATAAGCAACCAGAAGACTCTGAATCTGGAATGAAGCCATCTTACCAACCATATAGGTACTATCAGAATCACCCTTGGCAAGAATAATATACTCCAGCTGTTTATCATCCATTACTTTGAAAAACTGATATCCGAGAAGACTCTGGCTTTCAGCCTGAGACTCTGCAAATGCTATAACAGCATCTTCGTAATCAAGCGGACCATCCTCAACAGTCTTAGCAAGGAGTCGTCCCTCAACATCCATTACAATAAGATCCACTTTTGTAATAGCCTGGATCCCTTCAAGTGTTTCTTGTAAAATCTGATTTGAAATCATTTTCTCACTCCTGTTCTCTTTATAACCCCAGTATTATATTAAATCATAAATGCATAAAAATACAATCTATTCACGCACAGAGTCATTATACCAAAATTTTCATCTATAAAAAAGAGGAAATGTAGATTAATTCTACATTTCCTCTTAAAATATTCACACTACGGAAAACTCTTCGAGTTTTCCTACTGTCGTCGATTTGTTACACAAATCGATGACTAGTTTACAATGATCTCCTCTGATTCCTTATCGAAGATATGAATCTTAGAAAGGTCAAATGCGAACTGAACTGTATCGCCAGGTCTAGCTGTTGTACGAGCATTAACTCTAGCTGTGATATCGAACTGATCGATTGTGAAGTACAGATATACTTCAGCACCGAGCATTTCGTAAATGTTGATACGAGCGTCAATAACTGACTCAGGTGATGACTCGATGAAGAGCTGCTCATCATGAATATCCTCTGGACGGATACCAAGAACAACGTCCTTATCAATGAATCCACCAGCGATAAGCTTGTTAGCCTTAGCTTCTGGAACCTTGATTGAGTGTGAACCGAACATAAGAAGTACGTCAGCTCCTGACTTAACAACCTTGCAGTCGATGAAGTTCATAGGTGGCATACCCATGAAACCAGCAACGAAGAGGTTGCATGGATGATCATAAAGGTTCTGAGGTGTATCAACCTGCTGGATGATACCATCCTTCATAACTACGATACGTGTACCAAGAGTCATAGCCTCTGTCTGGTCATGTGTAACGTAGATAATTGTTGTCTGAAGTCTCTGATGAAGCTTTGAGATCTCAACACGCATCTGAACACGAAGCTTAGCATCAAGGTTTGAAAGAGGCTCATCCATAAGGAATACCTTTGGCTCACGAACGATAGCACGTCCCATGGCAACTCTCTGTCTCTGACCTCCTGAAAGAGCCTTTGGCTTACGATCAAGAAGGTGCTCGATCTCAAGAATCTTAGCAGCCTCATGAACCTGCTTATCAATCTTCTCCTTTGGAACCTTTCTAAGCTTAAGTCCGAATGCCATATTATCATAAACTGACATATGTGGATACAGAGCATAGTTCTGGAAAACCATCGCGATATCTCTGTCCTTAGGCTCTACATCGTTACAAAGCTTGTCACCGATCCAGAGCTCACCGGAGCTGACATCCTCAAGTCCAGCGATCATTCTAAGTGTTGTTGACTTACCACATCCTGAAGGACCTACGAAGATAATGAACTCCTTATCCTCGATATCAAGATTGAAGTCCTTAACGGCATTGAAACCATTTGGGTAAATCTTGTAAATGTTCTTTAACTGTAATCCTGCCATTTTAATTATCCTCCTAAATAGCTTTTACAATTTGTGTTTAATTTCAAACTTGTTATATAATACCGCTTTTCATTTTATTAAACTATGTGTTTGTTGCATAAAGAATTGCGAAAACTTTTGTTCATATTGCATATTGATTTAGTAAATCTATCACTTTTTAACAAAATTTAAGCGGATATAACTAACATTTCACAATCAGATTTGTGAGAAAATAACCAAATATATTACAATTCTATTAACAAAAATCTATATATAGTGGTTTTTTAGTCAGTTTATACATTACTGGGCTAGTATATTGTCACTTCCACCAATAATTACGTAAGCTTGAACGCCCTCACTAGATACATCACAAGGTACATCTTCTGCACTTCCCTGCTCGACTGTAGCATTTGATACAGCACCTTGTATAGTATCAGCTGAAATATCAGGAGATAATAGAACTATCTTAGACGTATCAAGAGTTCCACCGGTATAATTACCCGTCTGAAGATTTGTAAAGCCCATCTCTGTCAGCTTATCTCTCCAGGCTGCAGCAAGCCCAGCTGTTTCAGTAGCATTTAATACTACTATAGAAGCATCCATAGCTATCTCTGACTTTATAGCTCCGGCATCTTCTCCTTGTGCAGACTCATCTTCAAAAAGGACTGCATCGTCCTCCGTAGCTTCTGCTGTGAGAAGTTCATCACTTTGATCATCCTCGAACGCATCTCCCTCAGAGATTTCATCAGACTCAGACTGCTTAGTAGATATGACTGCTTTTATCAGAAATGCACTCATCGCTAGAATCACGAGTCCAAGTATTATAACAATGGCTTTAAGAAAAAATGAGAAAAACAGACCTACAGCGGTTTGCTTTTTCTTACGCTTAGCCATATATCCTCCTCCTTTTATACATCTATATAAAATCCACTAATTATCTTATAATTCGAAAGTCAAGTATAGCAAAAAGCAGTGTGCTTTTCAAGGAATTATGATAAAATGTAACTAGGGTTATAAATCATTTTTGATAATGTCCTATTAAACCACAAATAAAAATGTCCCAATGTGGTATACTATCCTCTCACTTGAGAGGAGGACATGATGAGGAGAATTGACTTAAATATGGATGAACAAAAGA
>Ga0256405_10008283_pt1 | contig 15016 bp, 14 predicted proteins | sample RumenRJG_02DNA_FD_189096 | JGI IMG/M metagenome (GOLD analysis project Ga0256405, IMG submission 189096) | Bovine rumen microbial communities from Lethbridge, Alberta, Canada - RJG_02 | ecosystem: Host-associated > Mammals > Digestive system > Stomach > Rumen | place: Canada: Alberta... | reverse complement strand
TTGACTACGTCTCTCAGGAAAGCACTGAGGCCGGAAAAGCGGCAGCGGAATACATCCGCCGGGAGTCCTTTAACGGAAAGACCGTAGCGGTTCAGGACGGAAACGGCGTGCGCGGAACCGTTCCGCAGAAGATCCTCCTGGATGAGGACAAGAAGGTCAATCTCATGTTCCGTCCCTCCGGCGTGTTCGAAAAGGCACAGGCCATTGTCACGCAGGGGGATACCGTTCTGGTAAAGAAGCGTGCCCAGATCTTTACCCCGGGTGAGATGGTGGTCATTCCGCTGGATACGACAAAGCTGGCCGGCGAGGACCCGGTTAAAGTCAGCATTGAGAAGGTGTAAAAAGATGGAAGAAAAACAGATCGTTTGCATTAACTGTCCTCTGGGATGCCGCATTACGGTAACCATGGATGGAAATGAAATCAAAAAAATCGAAGGCAATACCTGCAAGCGCGGAGAAGTGTACGCGAGACAGGAAGTGCTCTCTCCGGTTCGTGTCATCACCGCGGTTCTCCCGGTAGAGGGAAGTCCTGTTCCGGTCAGCGTGAAAACCGCTGCTCCGATTCCGAAAAACAAGATTTTTGAGTGCATGGCCGAAATGGGGAAGACCAGTCTTAAGGCGCCCATTCATATGGGTGATGTGATTGTTCCCAATATTCTGGGAACCGGGGTCAACGTGGTTGCCACAAAGTCTGTCGGCTAACATAAAACAGTACGGGCTCAGTCTCTGACTGAGCCCGTACTTTGGCAGATCATGATCAGGCCTGTGCCTTCATTTCATCCAGCAGTTTTTCCGCACTGACCAGGCGGACACACAGCGTAAACAGCTTCGCGGCGGTGGTCAGTTCAGACAGCGTCGGATAGGTCGGCGCAATCCGGATATTGGAATCATTGGGGTCCTTCCCGTAAGGCCAGGTTGCGCCTGCACCGGTCATGATGACGCCGGCTTTTTTGGCCCGCGCCACGATCGCCTTTGCGCATCCCGGCATCGAATCAAAGCTGATAAAATAGCCGCCCAGCGGTTTCGTCCAGGTTCCGATGTTCAGTTCCCCAAGATTCTTCTCAAGGGTTTCCTCCACAATTTCAAACTTCGGGCGAATAATATCCGCATGCTTGCGCATATGTTCCACCATTCCGTGAATATCCCCAAAGAACCGCACATGACGCAGCTGGTTCACTTTATCGTGTCCGATGGTCTGGTGACGAAGCTGGCGCTTGATATCCTCCATGTTGTTGGGCGATGTCGCCAGCGCAGCGATGCCGCTGCCGGGAAAGGTGATTTTGGAGGTGGAGGCAAATTTGTATACCAGATCCGGATTTCCCGCGCGCTTGCACTCGGCCAGAATTTCGATCAGGTAATCCTGATGATCATCATACAGATGGTGCATTCCATAGGCGTTGTCCCAGAAAATGCGGAAATCTTTTGCCGCGGGTTTCAGTCTGGCAAACCGCCGGACCGTTTCATCCGAGTAGGAATACCCCTGAGGGTTGGAATATTTCGGCACACACCAGATGCCTTTGATGCGGTCATCTTCCTGAACGAGTTTTTCAATCATGCTCATATCAGGACCCGTCGGAGACATGGGAACGGGAATCATTTCCGCACCGAAATACTCGGTGATGGCAAAATGACGGTCATAGCCGGGAACAGGGCAGAGGAAACGGACTTTATCCAGCTTGCACCACGGTGTACTGCCCAGAACGCCATGCGTATAGCAGCGGGAAACCGTGTCGTACATGACATTGAGGGACGAGTTGCCATAAATGATAATATCATTCGGATTGTTTTCCATCATGTCGCCCAGCAGAACCCGTGCCTCATCGATGCCGGTTAACTGACCATAATTCCGACAGTCTGTCCCATCCTCACAGGTAAGATCTGAATTGGAATCCAGTACGTCCATCATCGCCATTGACAGGTTCAGCTGATCCTGACTGGGTTTGCCCCGGCTCATATCCAGATGCAGTTCGAGTGACTGAAAATGCTTGTATTCTTTTTTCAGTGCAGCAAGTTCACTGGTCAGCTCTTCCTGTGACATTTCGGTGTATGGCTTCATCGCAATCATCCTTTGCATTTTGAAATTGGCTATTGCCCAAATTGATGGTTGAATTCTATCATGTCACCTCAAAAAATGCAAGTTTGACATCAAAGAATTTCACAAATAGTCTAACCTTTACGCAATTGTATGGGCAGGGCTGCACGAAAGAGCAGTCGCTGCATATGACTTTTACCGAAAAAACGCCGTTACTAACCGGCGTTCAGGAAAGGAAAACCGGATGGAGTGGCTTGTTTCAAACCAGGGAAATGGTTTACCGCTTTCGGAATACATCCGCCGCTGTGTCGATGATGTTCCGCAGCGGGTGATTCGTGAAATGATTCAGAAAAGGGACATCAAAATCGACGGCACGCGGATTCAGGGAGATGTACCGCTTCAGGAGGGCCAGACCCTTACGCTGTACTGGCCCCGTTCGTACCTGCTGACCCTCATGAGTCCGGACATGCTGCCCGCTGTCGTTTACGAGGACACGCATGTGGTCATCCTCGACAAGCCAGCGGGCCTCCTGTCCCAGAGCGAAAGCCTGTATTCCATCGGAAACAATGCCCTGGACCTGATGCGAAAAGAACTGAAACGCCGGGGCGAGCCGGCGGAGGAACTGGTTCTGTGTCATCGCCTGGATGTCATGACCGGGGGACTGCTGGTTTTTGCCAAAGATTCTGAATCCGCCGAAATCCTTCTGTCCGCTTTTGAAAATCGAACCATTGAGAAAACCTATGTCTGCGATGTAAAAGGCTGTCCATCCCAGCGCTCCGCCGTGCTTGATGCGTGGCTGCGAAAAGACGAAAAGGCAGCCCTTGTCTCCGTAACCGATTATCCCGCACGGGGCGCTGTTCCGATTCGCACCGGATATACCTGCCTCAGTCCGGGGCCGTATGCCCGGCTTCAGGTCCAGCTGTATACCGGGAAAACCCATCAGATCCGGGCGCATCTGGCCCATATCGGCCACCCGATCCTGGGAGATGACAAATACGGCGACCGGGACCTGAACCGAAAGCTCGGCATCCGGCATCAGCGTCTCTGGTCAACCCGTCTGATTTTCCACACAGAGGGCTGTCTCTCCGGTTTAAACGGAAAAATCATTGAGACAGCCTATCCATACGACATTCCCGGAAAAGAAAGGTACGGTTCACATGATTAAACTGATCGCGCTGGATATGGACGGAACCATTCTGTTAAGTGATCATAAAACCATTCACCCGGAAAACATCCGGGCGATCCGCGAGGCCCAGGCCGCCGGCATCCAGGTTTTTATTTCCACCGGGCGTCTGCCTGAGGATGTTTCGGATTTTCTGCACAGAGCCGGCCTTTCGTGTGCAATGGTCTGCTGCAACGGCGCCTGTGCTTACAGCGGCCCGCTTCCGGAGGGAAAGCCGCTCGCTCAGCATGTCTTTTCCGCCGACCTGGCCAACCATGTCATCGATATCATGCTGCCTTATCACATTATGATTAATGCCTTTGAACCTGGACAGGTATCCACCGTCGCCCGCTCAGAATCGCACCATTACCATCTTCTGGAAAGAGGGCTGATCCGTGAGGAAAGGGGAGAGGCGGCTCTGCGGGCCAGTGCCCGGAAAGGCATTCTGAAATTCTATACCATGGAATCGCCGGACACCGCCTCCGCCTTCTCCCCGCTCATGGAAGCGCTTCGGCAGGATCTTGCCCGGAATTGTCACGGCATCCAGATCACCCGATCCTCTCCGGGAATTGTCGAGGTGATGCCTGAACAGGTTGGAAAAGGGCTTACGCTGATTCAGATTGCCGCAGACCTCGGCATAACACCGGCAGAAATCATGGCTGTCGGAGATGAGGAAAATGATCTTGACATGCTTGAGCGCACAGGCTTTCCTGTTGCCATGGCAAATTCAAGTCCGAAGGTGCTCCGTGCCTGTCCGCTGATCACCCTTGACAACGACTCCGCGGGCGCCGCAGAGGCGATCCGGTATGCCATGGGAAAGCAGGGGACGTTCTGCCGAAAGAATGACGCGCATCCGGAGGCGTAAAAATGCCCGGCGCTTCGGCGCCGGGCTGTACGCTGCGTTCTGAGCACTTTGCTTAGATGGCAAAGATGACACGGTTTGTGGCAAGACTGCATTCGATCCGGGCTGCCGCTTTTGTCAGCAGCTCGATTTCAGCCTCATGAAAACGATCCGGCACCGAACTGTCAATGTCCATTACACCAACCACTTTCCCGTCCAGATGAACAGGGATCACCAGTTCGGATCTGGAATTGGCATCACAGGCAATGTGTCCCGGGAAAAGATTCACATCCGGCACGCAGATCGTTTTATCGGCAGCGGCCGCAGACCCGCAGACACCCCGGCCGAGGGGAATGGTGATACAGGCAGGCAGGCCGCAGAAAGGCCCCAGCTGCAGTGCCTCCCCCTGCAGAAAGTAAAACCCGCACCAGTTGATATCCGGAAGCGTAAACCGGATATAGGCGCTGAGATTGGCCAGATTCGACAGCGGGTGTATGGAGAGATCAATCAGCGATTCGATACTTTTGAGCATTTCATCCATTGCTTTTATTCCTTTCTGTCAGTTGAGCCAAAGCCTCCGCGGCGGATTCCGTCAGCGTCATCATCGCCTGTAATTCCAAAGGGAAGAAAGATCCCCTGTGCAACGGCTTCATTCCGCTTGATATCCAGCGTCTTTCCGTTCAGGGAATCATTCGTCATGCGAAGAAAAATGTGCCCCTCATTCTCGGCATGTGAGTAGTCACTGTCGATCACGCCCACACTGTTATCCAGCTGAAAACGGTATTTGAAGCCGAGGCTGCTGCGCGGAAACAGCAGCAGGACGTATCCCGGGTCAATCAGTGCCCGTATCCCGGTAGGAAGCAGAATGGTCTGCTGAGGAAGCAGATGAATGGGGACGGTCGTATAAAAATCATAGCCCGCAGAGCCCACGGTTGCACGGCGCGGCATGCGGATCTCCTCATAGATCCGGTCTGCCTCCCGGATGTCCGGAAACGCGTTCTTCATATCCTCAATAAAACGTTCCCGCGATACTTTTTCAAAATTTGCTACCACCATACGATGTAAACCCTTTCCCTGAAATCAAGTTGAATCGGTGGGAAGCTCCGCTGTCCCAATCGTTTTTACGTTGACAAAACCTATCCTCTGTGTATAATGTATGCGTTCAATCCATGATGATCATGGTACGAAAAACTGACCCTGTGCCTTTTTCTCTGTGCTCCGAATAACATTCAGGCACCCCGGAGGAGCGGCCTGCCGCGCAACGACCGTTTGTCAGCTTCGGAGCAGGACGAGCCATTCCGGCCAAGACAGATTTGACACCCAGAAAGGAGTAACTACGAATGTCTTTATCCTATCATATGACCATAGCAGGTCTCGAACGGGATCTTCCGCTTTGCCCGCTGAACGATGAATTATGCATCGGTGCGTTTGTCATCTTTGGTGACTGCGAACTGACAGAGGCATGCTCAAGAGAGCTCCTCAAGCGCGCTCCCGAATTTGACTACATCATTACCGCCGAAAGCAAGGGAATTCCCATCGCCTATGAAATGGCCCGTCAGATTGGCGCAAAGAAGTGGCTCCTCGCCAGAAAGGGCGTCAAACTGTACATGAAAGATGTCGTCGGTGTCGAGGTTCGTTCCATTACCACGGACCACGTACAGAAGCTCTATATCGACGGTGAGGATGCCAGGCTGATGCACGGAAAGCGCATCCTGATCGTGGATGATGTGATTTCAACCGGTGAAAGCCTCAAGGCACTGGAAGAGCTGGTTGAAAAAGCCGGCGGCAACATCGTTGGCCGCATGGCCATCCTTGCCGAGGGCGATGCACAGGACCGGAAGGATATTATCTATCTTGAAAAGCTTCCTCTGTTCCACAAAGACGGGTCAGTCATTGAGTAAACGAACAAGAGAAAGACGGAACATGTCCGTCTTTCTTTTTTATTTCTTGGAAAAACTGATCTTATTTTCCTGGTGATGCAGGAGACGGTCGATATTCGCCCGATGACGGTAAATCGCCAGAGCGGCCTCAAAAACGGTCAGCAGGAAAACCGGCAGTTCAAACGGCTTCTGCGTCACAAGAACAGACAAGGGAAAGGCCACTGCGGCAAGAATCGAGCCGAGGGAAACATAACGGGTCAGGAACACCGTGACAACAAAGACAGCAAACGAAATCAGTGCAGGCACCGGCAGGGCAACAAGAAGACTGCCGAAACTGGTTGCTATCCCTTTTCCGCCTTTAAAACCAAAGAAAATCGGATAGTTATGTCCCAGAACAGAAAACACCGAGCCCAGCATTGCGCCAAATGTGCCTCCAACCAGCCATTTTCCCAGAAGAGCCGCAATGACGCCTTTCAGCATATCCCCGATCAGGGTAATCGCTGCCGCCTTCATGCCCATGACACGCAGCATATTGGTCGCCCCGGCATTTTTGCTGCCTTTGTTCCGGATATCTCCGCTGCCGCTCAGCTTTGAGTAAATGATGCCGGTGGAGCAGCTTCCCAGAAGATAGCTGATCACAATAGTCAGAACAATTTTCATGAACGATCGGTCCTTTCTTTTTGGCGGAGAATAAAGCGCAGGGGAGTTCCCTCAAAACCAAAGGTTTTCCGAAATGCATTCTCTATGTAGCGCTGATAGGAGAAGTGCATCAGCTTTTCATCGTTGACAAACAGTACAAATGTGGGAGGTGCGACGCTCTGCTGTGTTGCATAGTAGATTTTCAGCTTTTTGCCCATCACCGTCGGCGGCTGAAGTGCCCCGGTGATATCTGCCAGCACATCATTCAGAAGACCGGTGGTAATCCGCCTCTGTGCCTGCTCATGCACCTCAAGGACTTTCTCAAGCACCTTGTCCACCCGCTGACCGGTTAATGCAGAAATGAAGAGGACCGGAACATAATCCATAAACTTGAGATCATTCAGGATCTGCTTGCGGAACGTCTCCATGGTATTGGTGTCTTTTTCAATGGCATCCCATTTGTTGACCACAATCACACAGGCTTTTCCTTCTTCGTGAATGTATCCGCCGATCTTCGTATCCTGTTCCGTGACCCCGTCCCGCGCATCAATCAGGAGGAGTGCCGTATCGCATCGCCGGATGGCCGCCAGTGAACGGATAATGCTGTAACGTTCAATGGATTCATCCTCGATGGCCCGCTTGCGCCGGATTCCGGCGGTATCAATGAGCGTAAAGCGATGCCCGTTCCAGGTGAGGGGTGCATCAATCGCGTCCCGGGTCGTTCCAGCAATGTCGGATACCATTGTCCGCTCCTGACCCAGCAGCCGGTTCACGAGACTGGATTTGCCCACATTGGGCCGTCCGACCACCGCAATGCTGACGGTCTCATCCGTTTCGTCATTTTCCTCACACTCCGGAAAATGCTCAATCAGCGCGTCCAGCAGATCGCCAAGCCCTGTCATATTCGTTGAGGAAATCCCGTACGGATCGCCAAGCCCCAGCGAATAAAACTCATAAATGCTGTCCTGCTGAGCCATTGAATCGATTTTATTGACCACCAGGATGACCGGCTTGCTGCTCCGTCTCAGCAGCGTGGCCACATCCTCATCATCTGCCGTCAGTCCTGTCCGTCCGTCCACAAAAAACAGGATGACATCACAGGTATCGATGGCAATCTGGGCCTGATGACGCATCTCTTTCAGAAAAACATCATCCGAATGGGTGTCAATTCCGCCGGTATCAATCAGGGTAAACCCATGTCCCAGCCATTCACTGTCCGCATAGATCCGGTCACGCGTCACGCCGGGGGAGTCCTCGACAATCGAGATGCGATGTCCGCTGATCCGGTTAAAAAAAGTCGATTTGCCAACGTTCGGCCGTCCGACGACCGCAACAAGGGGTTTTGCCATAATATGTTATTCCTCCGTTCCGCGCAGGGCATAAAGCAGATCTCCGCCGTCATTGGGGACGGGGATCACAGGAATACCCAGACGTTCCTGTAATTCGCTGAGTGTCATATCATCCAGGAAAACATCGTCACCCTTGCGCAGCATATTTTCAGTAATCAATATTTCATCCGCCTGTTTTCCGGACAGCTGTTCAAGCAGATCTCTGCCGGTTAAAAGTCCGGCGACAGTAACGGTCTCACCAAAGAAACGGTTGATCACCGCCTGAACGGTAATTTCAACGCCGGGAAACGGGCAGGTGGAAATCAGTTTTTCCATGAACGGGGCAGCCGATGTCCCGGTTGCCACAATGACCTTCCTGCCTCTGCAGCTCCCGTCCGGGTCCAGACGATAAGCCGCCCGGAACTCAGTTTCAAACCGTCTCAGCAGCCCCACACCGTTTTCGTACTGCGGATAATCCTCATAGGCCTCATCCGGTGGAATGGGGAGACCGGCAATCTGATAAAACTCATCTGAAGGGAAAACAAAACGAGTGCCGTGCTCTCTCAGCATCTCTGTCCGGACCTCGTCCGCAATCCGGATGACATCAGCCGCTTCCTCCCGGGTATACGGTCTCAACGGAAAAAGATGTTCCCTGTATCTGGTCAGGCCCACCGGCACCAGCGCTGCGCTGAGTGCGTGGGGCATGAATCCGGTCAGATCGGAAAGTGTTCTGCGCAGTTCATCCCCGTCGTTAATTCCGGGACAGAGAACGATCTGACAGTGAAAACTGATTCCGTTATCCGCAAACCGCTTCAGATGCTCCATGATTCTGTCCGCATGAACGTGATGGAGCATCTTCTTTCTCAGCTCTCCGTTTGTCGTGTGAACGGAGATATAGAGCGGACTGGCATGGCGCTCAATGATTCGATCCATCTCAACCCGGGGGAGATTCGTCAGGGTCACAAAGTTTCCGGCCATCAGCGAAAGGCGCCAGTCATCATCCCGGATATACAGAGACTCCCGCATCGCAGGGGGCATCTGCTCAATAAAACAGAAGATGCAGTGATTGGCACAGGTCCTCGGGTGACTCATCAGGGAGGACTCAAGTGTCAGGCCAAGGGGCGCCTCTGTCTTCTTGTCGATCACCACCTGACGCCTCGTTCCATCCACGCCCTCTACACGGATGGACAGATGCGGTCTGGCCGTCAGATACTGATAATCGACCAGATCGAGCACAGGAACATCTCCGATGCTGATCAGCGTTTCGCCGGCCTTAAGCCCGGCTTTTGACGCAAGAGAATGAGGGGCTACCTCCACAATTTTCTGCGGCATACCTGATCTCCTCTCCTGTCATTCTTCGGTGTATTATCGCCGATTTACTCCTGAAAGTCAAGGCAGACAGAAGGGCGCCTCTTTACCGCAAAGCCCACTTATGCTAAAATACTCCTGTTTTTGCGGCAGGGGAAACCCATTCAGAAAGAGGACATTGCATGAGCACAAAATCACCATCCCAGATCCCGTCCGGGCAGCCGAATGAGGAGGATCTGGAGATTCATCCGACTTTTTTCCAGCGTATTCTGGCACTGCTCGGTGTCATCGCGCTGATTGGCCTGTTTCTGGCCCTGCTTTATCTGATTCGCAGGATGGCCTGACAGTCCACGGTAAACATATGTCCATTCTCCTGTGTCTGCCTCCGGGCAGAGATCAGACAGGAGCATTTTTCTATGTCAATGAAAACGATTTTTCCGGTATTGGGAGGAAACAAATGTCTGCACGCATTCTGATTGTGCTGTTTATTCTTCTGAGCATTGCCTACAACGCGGTCCTTTCCTTTGTCGCGCAAAAGCAGCGGCAGAAACCGCTGCCCGTCTCGGTCAGCGATGTCTATGATCCAGCACGCTATCAGAAATTTCTCGCTTACAAGGCGGATTACCGCCGCCTGAGTTATCTGTTTCAGCTGCTCGGGCTGCTGGTGGAACTGCCGCTCCTTTTCTCCGCTCTCTATCCGGCAGCGGAGCGGTTATGCGGGGGAAATCCTTACCTGATCGCCCTGCTGACCTATGTGATTTTCCTGATTCCCGAAACGATTCTTTCCGGAATCCGCAGCGGCATTTCGACCTTTCACATCGAAGAAAAGTACGGAATGAACAAAAAGACCGTCCGTGAATTCATCAAGGACTTCTGCATTGAAACGGTCCTTGAAATTCTCATCATGGTCCTGCTGACCCTCTTTATCACGTTTGTGGGGGAACACATGGACGCATGGACCGGTCATTTCAGCATCGGTCTCCCCGGTGCCGCCAAAATCGCTCTGATTCTTTTCGCAGCCTTCTTTCTCATCGTGGTTCTCCTGAATCTGATTTCCTATCAGGCCCTTCGCCTTCAGTACCATTTTACACCCATGCCCGAAGGGCCGCTTCTTGACAAGATCCGCAAACTGCAGGAAGGATCAAAGAAGAAAGTAAAGGCTGTCTATATCTACGATGAATCCAAAAAATCGACCTCGAAAAATGCCTTCCTTCTGAAACTATTCTGGCACCGTGAGTTTGGCATTGCCGACAATTTCATCAATGAAAACGAAGAGCGGGAACTCCTTGCCGTTCTCTCACATGAAATCGGGCATCTGAAACATCGGAAAAACTGGCGCAACTACCTGTCATATCTGAGTATTGTCCTGCTTTTCCTGGTGATCATCGGGCTCATTGCCTGGCCGTCTCCCGTTCTCCGGTTTGTTGACTGGGTCAATCAATCCTTCGGGATATCCGTCACCAACTACACCATGATTCTGAACGTTTTCTCAGCCCTTCTGGGCCCGGTGAGCATTCTTTTCGGCCTCTTCCATAACAGCCGGTCAAGGGCAGAGGAGTATGAGGCCGACCGTGAGGCAGTATCCAATGGATACGGTCAGGAACTGATCGCCACCTTCAAACGCCTCAGCAATGATGAACTGGTGGATGTTAACCCGCACCCGCTGATCGAGACACTCGAATATGATCATCCCGGGATGGCCAACCGAATCGCCGCCATTCAGCGGGAGATGGCCAGTCGCCGGCAAATGGCCGGATGAAACAGCGCCTTCCCGCAGGATACACGGCTTATAGAGGAGGACAGAACCAATGAAAATTGCATTGATATCCGACATTCATGCCAATGTAACGGCACTGAAAGCCATTCTCCGCGACATTAAACATCAGGGAGCAGACCGCATCCTGTCGCTGGGCGATCAGGTGAACCTGGGGCCCTGTCCGCGTGAGACCCTGGATCTCCTCTCGCAGGAACACGTGACATGTCTCATTGGGAACCACGAACGCTATGTGCTTGAGGCAATGGACGGGAAAAGCGGCTATGAAGGGGCAAACTTTGACCTGGTCCGTTTCACGGCCTCCCAGGTCACACGAAATGATCTCCTTCTTCCTGAAACCGCCGTCCTGGGACCGGTCTTATTCTGTCATGCGCTGCCGGGAAAGGATTCCTTTCCGGTTTACGATCCGGACCGTGTACAGAAGCTGCTGCCGGACTGTTCATTCGGCCGTTATTCGCACATCGTGTGCGGTCACGGGCATAACCCGACACAGATCACCTTTAACGGCATCCAGATTGACAGTATCGGAAGCAGCGGATGCATGGATGCGGGGATTCCGGGCGCCGCCATGTATTCCATGCTCTGGCTTTATGAAAACGGCATCACCGTGATCCGGCCGCGCTTTGTCACTTATGATGTCCATGAGGTCATGCGCCAGTTCATTCAAAAAGGCCTTTTCGAGTCCTGTCCGATTCTCTCCCGCATCATCTGTCAGCAGATGACAGACAATCTGAGTGTTCTGGTTCCGTTTGTCGCATTGGCCAGTCAGCTGGCGAAAGAGGCCGGGGAAAGCCATATTACGCCGGAAATATTCGGGAGGGCGGATGAACAGTTTGACTGGGCGGACGGGCTGCGTTCCGCCGAATACTGGGAAAAGGTGCTCCGTAAGCTCCGGTCCTGTTCCATTGATGTGTGATCCATCCGGGAAAACAGCCGCAAAAAGGCAGCGAAAGAACGTCTTTCGCTGCCTTTGTTATTCTCAGCGGGCACAGAGATGGATCTGCTGGGACATGTAATCATTCCACGCAACCTGGAGCGGATAGCCGCGCTGCATCAGTTCATCTCCGCCATACACCAGACCGGTTTCCGTATCCTGATAATCCAGTGTCGGATCAAGACCGGTCAGACGAAGCAGTTTCGGCTTCTGCTGCGGAAACGCCTGTGCATAAACATGTGTGACAATCGCCTCCCGGCGGTCAGCACTGACCGACATCCACGCGGCCTCGTTGCCCTCATACGGATTTTTCAGCCGATAGAAATCCCCGTAGAACAGGGTCTGTTGCCATTCATGCACCCGTTTGTTCATTTCCCGGATCATTTCCAGTTCTTCCGCGGTCAGTTTCTGCAGATCCAGCTCATAACCATAGGTCCCGCACATCGCGACGGCGGCGCGGGTCGCCAGAGGCGTCAGTCGTCCGGTCTGATGGTTGGGTACGGCGGAAACATGGGCACCCATGGCAGAGGGCGGGAAGAGAAGGGAAGTGGAGGATTCGATACGGCAGCGCATCCAGGCATCCGTATCATCCGAGCACCAGGTCTGAGGCATCAGGCAGAGAATGCCGAGATCAAACCGTCCGCCGCCGCTTGCACAGCTTTCAAACAGCACGTTGGGGAACTGACCGGTAATCCGTGTCATGATCTCATAGAGTCCGAGTATATACCGATGGCCCAGTTCCTGCTGCTGATCTGCCGGAAGGTTGGCACCCCACATGGAAATGTTGCGGTTCATATCCCATTTCACATAATCCACATTCCCGCGGGTCAGCGCGTCCGTAATCGCGGCAACGATATAATCCCTGACCTCTTTGCGTGTCAGGTCCAGCACCAGCTGATTTCTGCATTCGAGACGTTCACGCCCCTCCACATGGATACACCAGTCCGGATGCGCTCTGTACAGATCACTGTCCGGTGAAATCATCTCCGGCTCCACCCACAGGCCAAATTTCAGTCCGAGGCCGTGAATGGCATCGCTCAGATGTCGAAGACCATGGGGGAGCTTATTAAGGTCATCCACCCAGTCACCCAGTGAGCTGTGATCCGAGTTCCGTTTTCCAAACCAGCCATCATCCAGAACGAACAGATCGATCCCGACATCCGCCGCACAGGCTGCAAGGCTCAGCAGTTTTTCCTCATTGAAATCAAAATACGTGGCTTCCCAGTTGTTGATCAGAATCGGCCGGCTGGCAGCGGCGAACGGCCCGCGGGTAATCCGTTTGTGAATAAAGGAATGGTAGCACCGGCTCATTCCGCCCAGTCCCTGGGAGGAGAACACCAGATACGCATCCGGCGTATCAAATGAGGAGCCGGAAGTCAGTTTCCAGCGGAAATTGAACGGATTGATTCCCACGGAAGCCCTTGCCATGCCAAACTGGTCCACATTGACCGAGGCAGCAAACGAACCGCTGTAACAAAGCGCAAAGCCGTATGCCTCGCCGCTTGTCTCCGTTGCATCGCGGGAGAGGAGCACCATAAAGGGACTTGTCTGAAGAGAGGACGCGCCCCGCTCCGTGGAAACACCCTGAATGCCCGGATAAAGCGGGCGCCGGAAAGGTTCGCGTTCCCGTGCCCAGGCGCCGCTGAGCGTCAGAAGATCCATATCGGCCGCTTCAAAATCGACCGAAACGCTCATCGCCTGCTCAACAAAAACGGGACTGTCGCCGCCGTTATGGATTCGAATCCGCCTTGCAAGCACATCGAGGTCCGGCCAGATCGTATAAAACAGTTCTACCGAAAGATTGCTGGGATGATCGCGAAGGGTGACAATCAGGGTTTCTGCTCCTTCGCCCGAGGCCGAGGGCATTCCGGGAATCTCCGGTTTGCCGGTGATAATCTTATGCGATTCGTAAACAAGATCCAGCGCGTGCGTCCCGTTGGAATGAATGAGGTGAAGCATTCCGGGGCGGAGATCGCTGCCGCCAAATGCAGGACACTCAAGCGGCAGTGAATCAAGCGACTGTTCATGAAGGGTAAAGCTCTCCTCCGTAAAACGGGTCAGACGGTTTATCATCATATCATGTACCGCTCTGACAGAAGGGCCCCAATACAGGTGAACCGGATATTTTCCGTCGGCCAGTTCAAAGACATAACTGGTATGCTCTGTTTTCAGATGGAAGCAGCCTGTTTCAAATGTAATCGCCATGAACATTCCTCCTCCAGTTTAAAAGTAGAGATCCTGCCTGATGGTTCAGTTTCAATTCCGATTGGCTGAAGTGTACTGAATTGTGATGCCGGTGTCAAGCAGAAAAGCGTTTGAGTCCGGTCCGCTGCTTTTTCCTTTCTGGAAAAAACGCTGAAAAAAAAGAAAAAACATCTGTATCCGTTGACAGAGAGGAAACGGAAAGATAGAATTTAATACGTTCCTGCTTTTTAATGACCAATGAAAGGGGAGCTGACGATGAAGGAATGGACCCGGGAAGCCGTTACAATTTCTGAGCTTCGCATAAACGGAAGAATCGCCTCGGATGAGGGCGGATACCATTTATACTGGCCTCTGTCCGGCGCAAAATTTCAGTACTCCGGTCAGGATCTGCTGGTTCAGATTACATCAGAAACCCAAGTTTTCCCGATTTATATGGCCATACTGGTTGACCGTAAACCTGTCATCCGGTTCCCGCTGCTGAAAGGAAGCTACTGGTATCCGGTTCTGCAGTCAATGGATGGAAGTCTTCATGAAATTGAAATTGTCAGGGAAACGCAGCCGATCGAGAATAACGGGGAATGCGACTGCTATCTGACGCATTTCCGCGGCAACGGCAGTTTCAGAGCCATGAAACCGGCACCTTTGCGAATCGAGTTTATCGGTGACAGCATCACATGCGGCGAGGGGATTGTCGGTGCATGCGGAAATCAGGAATGGAACACCCTGTACCTCAGTCCATCCAGCGCATATCCCCAGCTGCTTTCCTCTGCGCTCGGCGCAGATATTCAGACCGTGTCCATGGGCGGATGGGGCGTTTACTCTGACTGGCAGAACAATAAAGACCGCAATATCCCTGCTATCTATGAACGTACCTGTGCCTTCACACAGGCAGGGAACACCCCCTATGCTTTCA
>Ga0256405_10008282_pt1 | contig 15016 bp, 7 predicted proteins | sample RumenRJG_02DNA_FD_189096 | JGI IMG/M metagenome (GOLD analysis project Ga0256405, IMG submission 189096) | Bovine rumen microbial communities from Lethbridge, Alberta, Canada - RJG_02 | ecosystem: Host-associated > Mammals > Digestive system > Stomach > Rumen | place: Canada: Alberta | collected... | reverse complement strand
CCACATTGCTCAATCCGCCAGTGACGGATCTTGGAACGATTTTCCTTTTTTTTAAAATGAATGTGTACGGCCCCGGAAGGTACTCGCCAATAGTTTTCTTTTGGGACAATGATGCCTTTGCAACCAGATCTATTGCGCCAACATCACTGACAAGTATTGAAAGGGGCTTGAGATAGCTTCTATGCTTGATATCAAAGACTCGCCTAACTGCCTTATTGTCAAATATGTTGGCACCCAGCCCGTAAACCGTATCTGTAGGGTACAGCACCACTCCCCCATCGGCCAGGACGCTTATTGCCTGAGATATGACTTTCCCATCAACTTCATCAATGCTTGTTTTCAATACTTTCATTCATCTTTATATTGTATAAAATCTTTATATATAATTATGCTTCAAAGTTTAAGACCATTATTGACAAAAATATTGAACCCGCTAGCCCGAAATCTGAACATAAATCCGAATATTGTAACAGTTATCTCTCCATTCGTTGCAGTTCTTGCAGCCTATGGATTTGCAAACCACAATCTCATTTTAGGATTTGTTGCAATACTGCTTTCAGGATTTCTTGATGTTGTCGACGGTGCCGTTGCAAGATACCATGACAGGGCATCCCCATTCGGTGCATTCCTTGATTCAACAATGGACAGGTTTGCAGATGCAATAATCTACATTGGAATCATATTCGGAGGATACTGCGACTGGTTTGTTGGCGTTCTGGCAATACACTCAGCGATAACCGTCAGCTATGTTCGTTCAAGGGCGGAATCACAGGGTGCCGAGTGCAACATAGGAATTGCAGAAAGGGCCGTTCGTATGATAATCCTGATGATCGGGGCAATAATCGGCTACTTTGCAGGCGACATCTACTTTACATACATTATCTACATCCTAGTGATATTATCCTACTTTACTGTAGCCCAAAGAATCGTTTACGTTTGGAGGCAACTTAAATGAGTGAACTGGAAAGCCCGGAAAAGATAGCAAAGGATATTGCAAAACTTGAAAGGAACCTGAATCAGGTAGCCCACATCGAGTTTGTCGGAAAGGAAAAGGAAGTCTATGACAGAGCAATTGATTACTGGAACGATTCCAAATATTATCTTGAAAAGGAGGACATGAGAACTGCATTCGGGTGCATCGAATACAGTCATGGTTTACTTGATGCCTTAAGGATGATTCATGGAATCATCTAACTATTTTTTTTGAATTGTGCAATTTCTTCACCGGTTGAACACGTTCAGCTGGAAAATTTCTTTAGACTTAATGAAGAATATTCCATTGGAACCACACATATAAACACCAAAAATTACATGAAATAACTCAAACCGTGAAATAATTAAAATAACAAATGAAATAATTAAAAGAAATAATCCGCTCATCAAAATAATAAAACGTCAAATTAATTAAAACAATATCAAGCAAGAGTCCATTTTCAATTTGTTTTGGTATTTATGAGGAATTTACCCTGAAATACCCTAAAACTACAAAATAAACTATCCAAAAAACTGCTAAAAATTTGGTAAAAATAATTTAAATCAAAAAAAAAGAAAAAAGAGTGGTTTAATTATGCGTCAGAGTATAATAAACCAATAGCCCTATTGTAGAAGAATAGGAAGTATACTGCAAAGATACCTAATAAAATACTACCAACAATATTGTTTAGATTACCAATCCAAGCAATAATAATTGCAGCAACAACTGCAATAATTAACATAACAATAATAGTAGCGATTATTTTAAGAAGGCCTACTCTGGATATATCTCCGATAGCTTCTCCAATAGCTAAAGCTTCACCCATACTATCAGTTTTTGCTAATCTACATTTAGCCATGAAGTTGGCTAAAGCAAATACGATAAATATAATTATACTAATTATGGTCATTAACCAGTCTCTAAGGAATAATCCTAAAACGAATACGATTATTGCAGGAACAACATAGTAAACAACATCAACAACGATTAATTTAATAGTGTTGGAGATTTGTCTTCCAATATCGATTCCAGGTCCATCAGGTCTTCTTTCAATACCGAATTTAATAATGTCTAAGGTATATCCTCCAATTAAAAATAGTATAAGAATAAAAACAATGATTCCTACGATACTTAATCCAGAGAAAGCAAATTCTGTCCATCCGGTTGTACCTAATGCACCTAAAATACTAATTACAGATGCTCCACCAATAATGGCTCCGATTATTCCTAAAATAACATATAATACTAATGATTTAACATTATGTAATGGGTATACAATTGCATCCCCAAGTATTTCACCTAAATCCATAATTTTTCACCTTTTGTTTAATTTTTAAACTCCAAATGAGTTATTAACTATTTATATTGATAGTAATATATAAATATTTTTATAAAATCTTACCACTTTAACAAATAAAAGAAAATAAAAAGAAAACTGTTCAATCCACAAATTGACAGTGATTATTGAATTTTTGGCAGACAATTTATAGCATTTGTCCGCCATGAATTTAACAGCAGACCATTATTTTGCCTCTTTTAGCCAATTAGACAATTAAAGAGAGAGTAACAGACTCTTCGCCATATCCAAAACATCATGAAATGCCTTGCGTGAAGACGGATTCCAATAGCATATAATCCGTATCGGACATTTAGATATTACTCCTCTTCTTTTTTCTTTTTAACAAACTCCTTCATTTCAGAAAATTGGCGATCAACATAATTATTTACTATAGAAACAGCCAAAGTGGCCGTACCGACACCTGATAAGATGAAACCGCTCCAGGCCAATACCAATGAATTAAGTTTACCGATTATGTTTTTTCCTGAAGCATCAAAGCTGTTGCTTGTGAATGCATTGGAAACCATGGTCATGGAGTCCATAGGGGAAACGTTTTCAACAAGGATAGTAAATAAAAAACTAATCAGTATTATTGCAAATAACAATATTATGGTTATTCCCAATCCGTTATTTTCAGTGTAATCTACAAATTTACGGAAGTAAACTTTAATGAAATACAGATATCCTATAATGTGAGTCAAATCCAGTAAAACAACAATGCCTTCCCCAAACAATAATGCAGTTATGGAACCGAATGGAATTAATAGAAACAATAACACCTTATCTTTTCGGGACTCCTTGTCCATTTTAAGAGCAAGATATATGGAAACAACAATGTCCAAAAGGTATATAAAATAAAAACCTTCGTTCCAATCAAAGGTCAGATATAAGCAGATGATGATGATGACCATTATCACTGCCAAATAAAAAACTTGCTTTAACAGGAATACCGCTTCAGAAGGAAAATATTCTAGAGGATTTGAAAGCCTTGACTTTTTAAAACGATTGATTAATCTGCCATTATTAGCAATATATCTGGCAGCATATGCTAAAGCCACGAAAACTCCCATTGCAACCAATATTTGGAAAATACAAAAAAATATCCATCCAGCATCCATTATTCTTCCTCCCCTTCTTCCATCAATGCTTTTAATTCATTAAATTCCTTTTTGAAATGTCTAACTAAAAGTGCAGCAGTTAATGTTGCGGCACCTACACCGGAAAGGATATATCCTCCCCAAACCAGCAATAAACTGTTGAGTTTGCCGGAAACGGTATTACCAAAAGCAGAATAACCATTACCCGTAAATTGATTGGAAACAATTACAAGGGAATCCAAGGCATTCACACCTTCAGAATATTGCGTTATGAAAAATCCTGCAAAAATTACCACAAACAACAGTACTATAGTCATTCCCAAAGCGTTTGAATTAGTATATTCTATAAATTTATCGAGATTGAGTTTTGCAAAGTATATGAAGACAAAAGCATGAAGAAAATCTGCAAAAATTACTAAACTAAGGCCAAATAATGGATAAACAAGAGATCCATATGGAATCAATAACAACCAGAGAACCCTATTTTTCGAAGAACTCATATCCAATGTGATTGCAAAATATAATGAAAGTACAATGTCAAATATTGCAAAAGAATACAGGTCATTATCAGACCCCATAAGAGAATAGAAAATATTTACAACACACAATGCCATCAAAATTAAATAAAAAACCTGTATTAAAGTATGAACTTCATCTTCAGGCAATAATTTACTGAGACTCATGGAGTTTCCATACCTATTTTTCAATTTATGATATATGACTTTGCCCAAAACTGTTAAAACTAGAAAGATAATAATTACCACGGACAATTGAAACAAAGTACTCGCAAATATTTCCATATGTTCACCAATTAACTTTTTTATTCCTAATCATTATTAATATTTTAGGAATTGAAAAATCAAATTTCAGGAGTCTGAATTTTTTGATTGAAATCTGCCCAATTCACCATTTCTTTGTCTTTCTACCTACATCAACGACTAAAAAATGTTACAGTTTAAAAACAACATCAAAATAATTATAAAAACCATTGATTAAAAAGACAGTTAACCAATTATCAATAAGAATTAATCACCCTAAAAATAAAATAAATGATAGAAGATTGTTAACTCCCAGCGAATTTTACTGAAAATTAAAATAGAAAAAAGTAGATAATGAATTATCTACTTGACTTTAACGGTTGTTTTAATGGTGTCTTTTTTGTAAGTCACTTTGACAGCGTATTTCTTGCCTTTTTTGAGCTTTTTGATAACATTCTTTTTAACGGCAATCTTGGCTATTCCTTTTTTGTTGGTTTTAGCCTTGTAGGTTTTGCCGTTCAATTTGAATGTAATCTTTTTGCCTTTGACCTTTTTCCCGTTGATTTTGAGGGTCGCTTTTAAGGTAAATTTCTTGGCTGTCTTTTTGACAGTGACTTTTTTGGCTTTAAGCACCTGTTTTACGGTTACAGTGTTTTTGACTGATTTTCCATCGTAAGTGGTTGTAATGGTGTACTTTTTAGGAACATCAGTTATTTTGATTTTGGCAATACCTTCTTTATCAGTTGTCACAGTTGTGGATTTACCGTTGATTGTGAATTTGACGCTAACTCCGGAAGCAGCCACCTTACCGTCTGCTGAGACGATTTTAACGGAGAAGTATTTTCCGCCATCATAATCCACTTTAATGTCTTTGTTTTCTGTAATTTTACAGGTACTTGGATTTAAGTTTACAGTGACTTTGTTTTTGTAGGTCTGATTGTTATATGCGGTTGTTACCTCATATGTTCCAGGAACATCAGTTATTGCAACTTTAGCAATACCATCTGCATCAGTGAATGCAGTGGTTGTTTTACCGTTGATTGTGAAGTTAACTGCAGCACCTGCACCGACAGCATGCCCGTCAGCAGTCACAACCTTTACACTGAAATAGGACCCTATGTCATAATCCACAGTAATGTTTTCATTTTCGATGATTTTACTGTCATCAGCGACAGTGTATACTTTCAAAGATGCGATTGCTTCTTCAGTATAACAATCTATCCAGTTCTCTCCGTCGTAAGAGAAAAATGAAATATTTCTACTATAATGCAACCTTGTTTCTGTAAAATCAACACCAGGCATTGCATCTGAGGTCATTACTGCTTTAAAGACATCACCTTTTTTGATTGGAATGTATTCATCTAATTTGATAGTGTGATAACCTACGAATGGTGATACTCCTTCCTGAGTCAATCTCAATTCGTCATTTACATAAATTTCAACTTTATAGTTAACATCACTGCGGTTGAAGTATGTTCCGACGGCTGCAATCAAATCATCATCCAATGCTTCAAAGACATTCATATAACTTATAGTTCCATTACTTGGAACAAAAGAACCCGCCCATACAATATCATATTGATAGTTCTTATTGTAAGGTACAGTATTTTCAAATATGATTGCGGTAGCTGATGTACCTATACTGCCCGGTACATACGGCAGGAGTGATTGGTCATAATATGAAACATATAAATATCCGTTGTCTCCCCAGCCAGAACCCCAACTGTTTTTAACAATCCATGCACCGTTGCCCGGAGGAGGGGTTAAGAATTTTTCTTTTGGGAAATTATCATCCCATCCCACAATTGAAACATCATGATTTGGCGCTACAGACACATTAACATACTGCGCATATGTTTCAGTATTATAATAAAGACTTACTTCATCATATCTGGATTGTCCGTAATAACACACTTCTACAGAACCGTATTTAAAGATTGCTTCTTTAAGCTGTGTGCCGTTTGGTACCTCATTGTTAGGTATGAACATCAAATCCTGAACATGAATGTCCTGATTGGTTGTGATTAGGGGTGAAATTTTCCCCATTTCATCATAGGTATCTGCATCCTGCGCAAATGCTCCAAGCCAACTCAACAGATAACTTACTGCATAAGTGTTGCTTCCTCCTTCATATATTCTAGGAGAACCATAAATTGAATATCTTATCATGGTGTTTTGCATGTTGTTTTCTGAAAAGTCGGTTGTGATGCCTGCAGCTTTCAATAATGCTGATTCCATGGAACCGGTTATTCCGAATGTCCAGCATGATCCCATCCATCCTTGAGCTTTAACTGATGAAGTCCATCCCCAGTCACGTGAATCATATTTGGCCGGAAGTTTAGTGACATTAATGGTATTATTAGTCAATGTGATTTGCTTGCCTTCTCCAATTATTATTGTTGCAAAAAATGTATTATTGGTTGAGATGTTGTTGTCATTGCTGAAAGTGTTTGTTTCATCAATAATGGATTGTTTATCGAAAAATGTGTAAATAGGATTTGTATTGTTTTCAAATATTGAATTCGTGATGGTGTATGCTGAATCATATGCATAAACCGCAGAACCTGCACTTGCATTGTTATTGAAGAATTTAGAACCGGAAATGTTATAGGTACCCATGTCCAGCAATATTGCACCTCCATAAGTCGGATAACCTTCAATAACATCAACTCCGTTTGAATCAAAAGTACAGTTATTGATTGTGCCGTTTACACCTGAAAGATAAACTGATCCACCATTATAAGTTGCATGACCATTTATGAATGTTGTATTGTTTAGGAACAGATTTCCGCTTAATTGAAGGAATGCTCCACCAAATTCTGAACTGGTATCCCTGAATACGGTATCAATTATTGTCACAGATCCCAAATTACCATCGTATAGAACATCTGCAAAAATTGCGCCGGCATTTTTAGAGGAGGTGGTGTTTATGAATTCACAATTTTTAACATATAAGTCACCACCCATCCTAACGCCTATTGCACCTGAAGTAATGTTACCTCTTAAATTAATGAATTTAGAATTAATTACTGAAGTTTTGGAATCTCTAAGATACAATGCCGGAGCATAGGAAGAGTTACTATTTGAAAAAGTGGCATTTTCTATGTAAACTATAGAGTTGGTAAGTACTGCAATTTGTGAATACATGTTGAATATTTTTGAACTTAAATCGGCATTGTAAAGATTTAATACGCCTTTCTTAACAAATATTGCTGAACCTGCTTCCGCATAATTGTCTATAAAATCGGAATTGTTGCAGGTAAGGATTACATTGCCATATAGTCCTATAGCTCCTCCCTCTATTTTTGCATAGTTGTTTATGAATGTGACATTGTTCAATGTTAATGATCCGGTGACATAGACTGCTCCACCTTTTTCAGCATTACCTCCGGTTAAAATCAGATTGCTTAATGTTACGTTGTTTGCGGTAATGTTGAATATTCTTGACTGGTTTTTCCCATCAATTGTACGGCCGTTACCGTTAAGTACAAAATTATCCTTGCCAATAACAATTCCTTTTTTGTTATCAGTTTCATTGTTGAAGGTATAGTCTTTGGTTAAATCCAAAGTCGTACCCGCATTTTCTATTTCATCAGTCAGGTTGGTGAATGAATTATCACTTGCTGTGTAGATGTCATTCTGAGTGGTTTCAAGAATATCCGCACTGTCATCAGTTGCGATATCCTCCTGAACCGTTTCTAATATTTCTTTGCTGTCATCGCCCATTGCATCGTCAGTAACGCTTTCTGCTGCACAGACCGCCCCCACTGACATTATCAAAATAAGCATGAAAATCAGAATTTTTAAAACCTTCATAATTATCACAGTTAACTATATGTTAAAAGTTGATATATAAGCATGGTTATTTAATTTTGAGAGGCTTTGAAGACAGTAAATTGTAAAAAAATAGAAAAAAAGTAGATAGTAAATTATCTACTTGACTTTAACAGTTGTTTTTATTGTGTCTTTTTTGTAAGTCACTTTGACAGTGTATTTTTTGCCTTTTTTGAGCTTTTTGATAACATTCTTTTTAACAGTGACCTTGGCCATTCCTTTTTTGTTGGTTTTAGCCTTGTAGGTTTTTCCTTTGAATTTGAATGTAATCTTTTTGCCTTTGACCTTTTTGCCGTTGATTTTGAGGGTCGCTTTTAAGGTAAATTTCTTGGCTGTCTTTTTGACAGTGACTTTCTTGGCTTTAAGCACCTGTTTTACGGTTACAGTGTTTTTGACTGAATTTCCATTGAATGTAGTTGTCATGGTGTACTTTTTAGGAACATCAGTTATTTTGATTCTTGCAATACCATTAGCATCAGTTTTCACTGTTGTGGTTTTTCCGTTGATTGTGAATGTTACGCTAACTTCGGAAGCGACCACCTTACCGTCTGCTGAGACTATTTTAACGGAGAAGTATTTTCCACCATCATAGTCCACTGCAATGTCTTTGTTTTCTGTAATTTTACAGGTGCTTGGATTTAAGTTTACACTAACACTGTTTTTGTATGTTTGGCCGTTGTATGTGGTTGTTATTTCATATGTGCCTGGAACATCAGTGATTTCAACTTTAGCAATGCCGTCAGCATCAGTTGTTGCGGTGGTTACTTTTCCGTTGATTGTGAAGTTGACAGCTGCACCTTCACCAATTGCATGGCCGTCAGCGGTTACAACCTGAACAGAGAAGTAGGATCCGCTGCCGTAGTCAACAGTGATGTTTTCATTGTTGATGATTTTACTGTCATCAGCAACTGTGTATACTTTTAGACAATTTATATAACCTAAGTCATAAGCATCCTGCCAAGGCTGTCCGTCAAATGAAACAAATGAAATGTTTTCAGTATAATGTGTTCTGGTATCAGAAAGACCAATGAATGGAACACCATTTGAGGTAATCACTGCTTTGAAGACATCTCCTTTTTTAACTGGTATGTACTCATTTAATTTGATGGTATGATAACCAAGATATGGAGATAATCCTTCCTGAGTTAGTTTTAACTCATCATTAACAAAAATTTCGACTTTATAGCTGATGCCGCTTTGGTTGAAGATTGTTCCAACTGCTGCAATCAAATCATCATCTAAAGCCTCAAATACATTCATATAACTTGCTGTTGAATTGCCTGTTTTGAACTCTTGACCCCAGAATAGGTCATACTGATAGTTCTTATTATATGGGACTGTATTTTCAATTATTATTGCAGTGGCATATTTAAATATTGCACCATCATACTGCAAGAAAGTCTGGTCATAATATGAAACATACAGGAATCCATTTTCTCCAAAATTAGTTCCCCAACTGTTTTTGACAATCCATGCACCGTCACCCGGCGGAATAATTCCGAAATTCTCTTTTGGATAGTTGTCATCCCATCCAACAACTGAAACAGCATGGTTCGGTGGAATAGTCACATTCACATACTGTGAATGAGTGTCAGGCCTGTAATAAGGAGTCACTTCATCATATGTGGATTGTCCATTGTAATTTACATCTATAGAACCGTATTTCAGGATTGCCCATTTGAGCTGTGTGCCGTTTGGTATTTCGTTGTTAGGTATGAACATAAGATCCTGAACATGGATGTCTTTTTGGGTTGTGATTAATGGTGAAAGCTTTCCCATTTCATCATAAGTATCAGCATCTTGTATAAATGCCCCAAGCCAGCTCAAGAGATAACCTGTGGAAACAATGTTTGCTCCTCCTTCCATAAATTGAGGGCATCCGTAAATTGAATATTTCAGCATAGTATCCTGCATGTTGTTTTCTGAAAGGTCAGTTGCAAGGCCTGTTGCTTTCAATAGTGCTGATTCCAGTGTGCCGGTCATTCCGAATGTCCAGCAGGCACCCATTGATCCCTGATTTCTGATTGGTGAAACCCATCCCCAGTCACGTGAGTCATATCTTGCTGGAAGGGCAGTAACATTGATTGTATTGTTGAGTAATGTTAACTGCAGTCCTTGTCCAACTTGGAATGTTGCATAGAATGTATTGTTGGTTGAGACATTTTTATCATTGTTGAAAGTATTGCTTGTGTCAATATTTGATTCCACATCAAAGAAAGTATAAATCGGGTTTGTATTGTTTTCAAACAGTGAATTTCTAATGTCATATGATGCATCATAAGCATAGATTGCACTTCCGGCACTTGCAGTGTTGTTGATGAATCTGGAGTTGTTTATACTTATTTTAGATATGTCAATGACCATTGCACCACCGTAAGTAGGATATCCTTCAATAATGCTAACACCGTTTGAAGTGAAATTACAGTTATTGACTTCAGCATAATCGACATATGAGATGTAAACTGATCCGCCATTGTAGGTAGCATGACAGTTTGTGAATTCTGTATTGTTTATGATGAGTTTTCCGCCGAATTGGATATAAGCACCGCCAAATCCGGAAGAAGTGTCTCTGAATACTGTATCGAGTATTGTTACATTACCTCGGAAGTTATTATCTCCAGTAATATCTGCAAGAATAGCTCCCGCATTTTTAGCAGAAGTGACGTTGATGAATTCACAATTCCTGATGTATAGCACACCACCCCTTTTAACGCCCATCGCACCTGATGAGATGTTTGCAGTCAGATTAATAAATTTGGAATTGAGTATTGTAAGGGCTTTTGTTTTTTCCATATATATTGCAGGAGTATAGTTTGCAACGATATTTGCAAATGTTGCGTTGTCAACATAACCTTCAGCGCCTTTAATAACAATTTGGCTACGTTTGGTAGGTATGGCTGAAGTGAACTCTGTGTTGTAGAGGTTTAATTTACCATTTTCAACATATATTGATGAGCCGACATTTCCACGATTATCAATGAATTTTGAATTGTTAATGTTTAAAACATCATCAAATAGAAGTGCTACAGCTCCTCCCTGGGTTGCGTAGTTGTTGATGAAAGTGACATTGTTCAGTGTTGCTGTTCCTTCTGTGTATACTGCCCCACCGTTATCAGCATTACCGTTGATTAGGATTAAGTTGTTTAATGTGACATTCATTGCAGTGACAAATATTCTTGATAGGTTTTTACCATCGATTGTGTGGCCATTACCGTTGATGACAAAGTTATGCCTGTCAATGAGAATTCCAATTTTGCTGTCTGTTTCATTGTTGAATTCATAATCATCATATAAATCCAGATAGTCTTTGGTTGAGTTTTTAATTGCTTCCTCCAATTCTTTAAATGTCATTGCAGGAGTTGGGACCTGAATTACTGTAACGGTATTGGTGTAGTCCTTGCCGTTGATGGAGGTTGTCATTGTATATGTGTCCGGAGTTTCTGAAATCTTTATTTTGGCTATTCCGTCTTCATCTGTCAGCACTGTTGTTGTTTTTTCGTTGATTGTGAAGTTGACTGCTGCGCCTGCACCGACAGCATGGCCATCAGCGGTCACGATTTTAACAGTAAAGTAGGAGTCACTTCTGTAATCAACTGTGATATCTTCATTGTCAACGATTATGCAATCATCAGCAACTGTGTAGACTTTCAGACATGCAATATATCCTAAGTCATAGGAATCTACCATGGATCCTCCATCGAAGGATATGAATGATGTATTTTGGGTGTAATGTGCCCTGCCATAAGTTAAGTTAACGGTTGGTGCGGCATTTGAAGTTATCACTGCTTTGAAAACATCGCCTTCTTTAATCGGTATGTATTTGTTTAACTTGATTGTGCGGTAACCGAAGTATGGTGACACTCCGGTCTGGGTCAATTTCAATTCGTCATTTACATAAATTTCGATTGTATAATCCATACCTTCCTGATCGAAGTATGTTCCGACAGCTGCAATCAAATCATCGTCCAATGCTTCAAAGACATTCATATAACTTACATTTTGACTGCCTGATTGGAAATCGCCTCCCCATATGAGAGTACGTTGGTAGTTTTTATTGTATGGTTCGGTATTTTCAATTATTATTGAAGTGGCATAATTTGTCACGTCTTCACAGTTCAGTAATGTCTTATCGTAATATGAGATATAGAAGAATCCATTCTCTCCCCAGTTGGTACCGTAACTGTTTTTGACAATCCATGCGCCGTTGCCTGGAGGTGTGATTAGGAAGTTGCTTGCATCATAACTGTCGTCCCATCCTATAATTGAAACCGCATGACTTGGTTCTATGGATTCATTAACATAATGCGCATGGGTTTCTGGATTATAATACTCATTTCTCTCCTCAGATGTGGCTTGTCCGTAAAATGCCACGTCTATGGAACCGTAGTTCATGATCGCCAATTTAAGTAATGTGCCCTGCGGTATTTCCTTGTTAGGTGTGAACATCACATCCTGAACATGGATATCATTCTGGGTTGTGATAACCGGTGAAATTTTTCCAACTTCATCATAGATATCCACATCCTGTGTGAATGCTCCAAGCCAGCTCAACAAATAACCTGTGGAAATAACGTTGGCTCCACCTTCCGTCATCATATTGCATCCATAAATTGAATATTTCAGCATGGTATTCTGCATGTTGTTTTCTGAAAAGTCAGTTGTGATGTTTGCAGCTTTCAGCAGTGCGGATTCCAGTGTACCTGTCATTCCGAATGTCCAGCATGCACCCATTCCTGCCTGATTTTTAACGGATGAAACCCATCCCCAATCACGCAAATCAAATTTCTTTGGAATGGTGTCGACACTGATGGTATTGTTGAGCAATACCAATTGCAGGCCTTCTCCGATTATTATAGTTGAATAATATGTGTTGTTTAGTGAGATGTTGCCGTCATTAATATAAACATTGTTTTCTAAAACAGATCCCTTATCGAAAACAGTGTAGATAGGGTTTGCATTGTTTTTAAATATTGAGTTTTTGATGCTGTATGAGTTATCGTATGCATAGATTGCGCTTCCGGCACTTGCCACATTATTGAAAAATTTAGAGTCTGTTATATCTAATGTGCTCATATCACAGTATATTGCACCGCCATATGTCGGATATCCTTCAATAATGCTGACGCCATTTGAATCAAAGGTACAATTATCGATTTCGGTATTTGTATATGAAACGTAAACTGCACCTCCATTATAGTTAGCATGAGAGTTTATGAATTCTGTATTCTTTAACGTGAAATCTCCGCCCAATTGGACGTATGCTCCGCCAAATTCAGAATAAGTGTCCTTAAATTTGCTGCCGATTATGGTCACATTACCTGTAGCGCCAGTACTTCCGGTAACATCAGCAAAAATGGCACCTCCATTTTTGGAAGAGGTAACGTTTTCGAATTCACTATTTTCAATATATAGCTCTCCACCGGTTTTAGTGGCAATTGCACCTGCGGTAATATTGGCTGTTAAGTTAATGAATTTGGAATTGACTATTGAAGCTTTAGACTGTCTAATATTCAATGCCGGCGCATAAGATGAAATAATATTGGCAAAAGTAGTGTTTTCTATATATGCTTCAGTGCCGGGAGTAAGGTAAATTTGGGAACCCTTAACGAAATTTTTTGAGGTTATGTATGAATTGTAAAGTTTCACTTCACTTTCCATAAGAAGGATGGCCGGCCCATCTTCAGCATAACTATCAATAAATTTGGTATTATTACAAATAAGGGTTGTAGTATCAAGTCCTATAGCTCCTCCTTGATTGTCTGCATGATTGTTGATGAATGTAACATTATTTAATGTTAGTGTTGATCCAACAACACGCATTCCAGCACAATTCTTGTTATAACCGTTGATTAAAATCAAATCATTTAATGTTATATTTTTTCCGCTAATGGCGAATAGTCTTGATTGGTTGTTTCCATCGATTGTGCGGCCGTTACCGTTAAGGACAAAATTATCCTTGTTAATAACAATTCCGTTACTGTCATCAGTTTCGTTGTTGAATTTGTAGTCGTGGGTTAAATCCACGACATCATTTCTCGCTATTTCATCAGTCAAATTGGTGAATGAATCATCACCTGCGGTGTAGATGTCATTCTGAGCGGTTTCAAGAATATCCGAACTGCCGTCAGTTGTGATATCCTCCTGAACCGTTTCTAATATTTCTTTGCTGTCATCGCCTATTGCATCGTCGATGATGTTTTCCGCTGCACACACAGCCCCCACCGACATGATTAGAACAAGCATGACAATCAATATTTTTAAAGCTTTCATAATTATCACAGTTTAATATATGTTAAAAGTTGATATATAAACATGCTTATTTAATTTTTGGAAGTTTTAATGACAATTTTTCTAAATCGTCTAGAAAAAATGAACGAAATAATGGATCGTAAAAAAATAAGAGTAAAGTAGATAAAATTATCTACTTGACTTTAACGGTTGTTTTTATGGTGTCTTTTTTGTAGGTCACTTTGACAGTGTATTTTTTACCTTTTTTGAGCTTTTTGATAACATTCTTTTTAATGGTAACCTTGGCGATACCTTTTTTGTTGGTTTTAGCCTTGTAGGTTTTGCCGTTGAATTTGAATGTTATCTTTTTGCCTTTGACCTTTTTGCCGTTGATTTTGAGGGTTGCTTTTAAGGTAAGTTTTTTGGCTGTCTTTTTGACGGTGACTTTTTTGGCTTTGAGCACCTGTTTTACGGTTACAGTGTTTTTGACTGAATTTCCATTGAATGTAGTTGTCATGGTGTACTTTTTAGGAACATCAGTAATTTTGATTTTTGCAATACCGTCTTTATCAGTTGTCACAGTTGTGGATTTACCGTTGATTGTGAATTTGACGCTAACTCCGGAAGCGGCCACTTTGCCGTCTGCTGAGACTATTTTAACGGAGAAGTATTTGCCGCCATCATAGTCCACTGCAATGTCTTTGTTTTCTGTAATTTTACAGGTGCTTGGATTTAAGTTTACACTAACACTGTTTTTGTATGTTTGGCCGTTGTATGTGGTTGTTAT
>Ga0256405_10008281_pt1 | contig 15016 bp, 1 predicted proteins | sample RumenRJG_02DNA_FD_189096 | JGI IMG/M metagenome (GOLD analysis project Ga0256405, IMG submission 189096) | Bovine rumen microbial communities from Lethbridge, Alberta, Canada - RJG_02 | ecosystem: Host-associated > Mammals > Digestive system > Stomach > Rumen | place: Canada: Alberta | collected... | reverse complement strand
TTGGGCCCAATCCCCAATCCCCAATCCCCAATCCCCAATCCCCAATCCCCAATCCCCATGTTTTTGTTTAATATAATTTAATTAAATTAAATTAAAAATTTAATAATTAATATTCAGTTTTAAAAATAATATATTAAATTTAAACTTATTAAATTAATTTAAATTTCTTAAATATAAATATCTTATCTTCGTAATAAAATTAATTAAAAACATGAAACCTAAACGAACCAAAGAGAAAACTCAAGATAATTCCAAAAAAATAAAAATCACCCAATTTTTAAACATCGCTGATAACAGTCTCCATCCAAATTGTGCCGTATCAGTCGATGAACCAATATTCCAGCCCGAGCCTGCCCAAATTATTTTCGAAGATTACGAGCCTTTACAAATCCTGACTAAAATACTCCGATTAAGGAATAGAGATAAAGTCCCAAGACGTGTAAGTATAATCCATCCAGAAAATCGTCTTTTTCAAGTGCTGCCTTATATAACATCAAACTCGTCCAAAAAAAATCACGACGAAGGTGAATCAGCCAATACGAAAGTTGCTCCTGGTATGGAAGTATCTTATCTAATTAAATTCACGCCAGAATCTAAAACTGATACATCTTATGATTTAACTGTAATCACCGAAAGAGAAAAATTCTTAGTTCCTATAAGAGGCATTGGATGCAAAATAAATATAGAATATACAGATTATATTGACTTCGGAGAAGTGCCTGTCAAATATAAAATAGAAAAGCCTTTTATTATTCGAAATGTCGGCGAGAAAATAACAAAATGGATGCTCAAATGTTTATCGAATAGTGTTTCAATATCGAAAAAGGAAGGAATTTTAGACATAGGAAAAAATGAACAAATCATTTGCACCTTTTGTCCAGAGAAAGAAAAAAATTACAAAGAGAAAATGATATTAACCTACGATGAAATTGATCACACTATTAATATATTTGGAAAAAGTAAAAACGATGCTGTTGATATATCTCCTAAAATATTAGAAATGGAACCGGCTTATATTACTTTGCACACAGAGAAAACTGTCACAATAACTAATGATACTGGTGTCCCTATTGAATTCGTATGGAAACAGTTCGAAAGCAAAGAAAAAGAGGAAGAAGCCAAACAAAAAGTTTTCCAGAATTTATCAAAGCAAGAACAAGAAGAAAAAATTCTAAACGAATTGCAACATACATATGAAGAAAATCCTTATGAGGATGATACAAGTATCGACTTGGAAGATTCATATGACGAGGATGAAATAATAAGAATGAATGAAAGAAACCATTTAAAAAATCAAAATATTATTGCGAGAAGATTCGAAAAAATAAAAAAAAGTTTAAACGAAGATCAAATGTGTTTTGAACATCCTAATTTCATTATCGAAACTTTAACAGGGAAAGTATGGCCTAATACCAAATCTACAATCACAGTCACATTTAGACCAGATGAAGCACGAGATTATAAAGAAATTTTCGCTTATTTAGATGTAACTGGAAGTGAAAAAAGGATCAAATTAGAATTAAGAGGAAGAGGAATAGGACCAAAAGCGCGTGTGAATAATCCTGAATTTAATTTATACGATGTACCAATAACTCATCAAATTTTATTAGAACCAAAATTAATCATATATAACATAGGTGTTATTCCATGTGAATTCACTATAGAAATGCCAGGAACACCTTGTGGTAAACAATTCATTTTCGATAAAGTCAATGGTATAATACCACCAAGGGATGAAAAATCCACTGGAGAACAAATAATCCCAATAACATTTAAAGCAGAACGACTCGGAGAATTCAGTGAGAAATTTAATATCAAAATTGGAAAAAGTAAAGATAGTATACCTATTGTATTCAAAGGACATGTTATAGCACCTTATTGTAGATTTAATTTAGAACGTATTGATTTCGAGAAAGTATCAATGGGTTTCGATAAAAAACAATCTGTAACATTATTTAATGAAAGTGATGTTGATATTGAATATAGATTAAGAATTGCTACAGATAGTCAAGACAATGATAAAGCGATGGAAACCGTATTTGAAATAAATCCAAAAGAAGGCCGAGTTGAGCGAAAGAAAAAACAAGATATTGATATTACTTTTCGACCAGATAAAGAACGTCCATATGATATCGTCGTTTTACTTGATATGATTGGTATAGGATTTGATATGTTAACTTTACCTGTTAGCGGAATTTGTGAAGTGCCTGAAGTAGAAATAACTCCTATGGAATTATTAGACTTCGGAAATGTTTATTTGAAACAGGAAGTAACTTTACCAATTAAATTACATAATACATCAAGTTTATTAAGTACTCAATTTAAAATAAATAAACAAGATGAACAATCCAAAGGATATGGTGAACTCACTTGTGATCAACAAAGTGGACAAATAGCTCCAGAGCAAACTGTGATATTAAACGTCAAATTAATTCCTAAAAAATTAAACCAATTACGACTCAAATTAGAAATCGATTGTAAAACGAAAGGATATAATCCAAGAGAAAAAGATAATAATTATATAACATCAATAACAGTATTAGCTATGAGTAAAGGTCCTGATGTTATTTTCTTGAAGGAAGGAATGGTCATACCTAGTTATAAAGATACCAAAGCAATAAAGGAAATTCAAAGTCAAGAAAACTATGTTGATTTTGGCACTGTGACAACACTCAAAGAAAAACCGATGACGATTCTTTTAAAAAATATATCACCAATAGAAGCCACTTATACTGCGTTTATGAAAACCCCAGGAAGTATTTTCTATGTTAAAGAACCCAAAGGTAAAATAAAAGCTGATGAAAAAAAGGAAGTCGTTATTTATTGTAAACCTGATGAACAACAGAAATTCATTGAGACATTATATTTCAAAGTAGAAGATAGTGACGGATTCGAAGTTACTTTGAGAGCTTCAGGAGAAGGAACAACAATAGTCCCTACACAAGATATGAAAGTAATAGATTTTGGTATTATATTTACTTGCAGAGATGAAAAAAAGACAATAACATTTGAAAACAGAGGTCGAAGTGATCAAATAATTTCCTTTGTGTCAAAGAAACCTAAAAAGAAACCCCAAGATGAAAAAAAAGAGCAACAAAATAAAAAAAAGAACGAACCCGAAGAAGAAATCGAGGTCTTCAAATTTTTCAAGAACTGTCCAAAACGTAGTCTTCCATCAAGAAAAAAAGGTGAAATGGTCATTTTCGCAAATTCGCAAAAACCCGGAGAAATCAAAGCTATATATGGAGTACATTGTTATAAAGCTTCAGATAATAATGGTCCTGAAATATGGGAAGTCGAATTCAGAGCGGTATTTATTGATCCGCATTTAGAATTTAACCCGCCTAAATTATTTTACTCGTATAAAAACGACGAAGATAATGATAAAGATACTATATATAAAACTTTAACGATAAAAAATGCTTCTTTATTAGAAGCTGATTTCACTATAAAAACCGAAGAGCCTTTTAGTATTAAAGAAAACACGTTTAAAATAGCTAAAAATGACTCTGTGCAAATTAAGGTCTTTTTTGACCCAAGCGCGAATAAGAAAAAAAAGAGAATAGAAACTTTCGAAGGCAAACTAGTATTTAAACATAATAATCACGAAAAAGTCGAAGAACTTAAAATGACTGTGCAAATTAATTTCCCAAATATTAAAAATTTACCTAACGAATTATATTTCGGTTGTCTATTAAATGATACTTTTACCAAAAAAACTATCAAATTAGAACGTGATACAAGTTCCGACTTAGATGTTATATATGAATGGGAACTCATCGAATTAGAAAACTCCTATGAGAGTTTAAAACGTGGTAAAACTGTTACAAGACGTATACCATTAAATGAAGTATTTAGTATTGTGCCAATGAATGGACGTTTGAAAAAAGGTGAATTGGAAAGTGAAGAAGTCACAATAACATTTACTCCTGGACCAAATCAAAGATATACTGCTATTGCAAGATGTTTGGTCGAAGGAGGACCTGAATATGATTTGAAATTGATAGGAGAAGCAAGTGAAATAAAATATAAAATCCAAGTTAATGAAGATATATATGACTCAAGTAAAAAAGAATTTTCGATAAAATATGGCGAAGTACCTTTTAATACTTCATCTAAAGTAGAAATGTTTATAAAAAATGAAGGCGAAGTTCCTTTTGATTATAGAATTACTTATAAAACAGATAAATTACGATTTTTATCTTTAACAAATGCAATTGATACTGTGAATAAAGGCGAAAGTAAAAAAATATTAATCGAAGTAATACCAGGTGTTCCTGATAAATTAGATGATGAAATCATTGTAGAAATTGCTCATTTCGAACCACATCATATCAAAATAAAAGCAGTAGGATATTACTCTGGTATTGTTTTATCATCACCTTTATTACGACAAGAAGAAAATTTCCAACAATTATTTGACACAACGAAAACAGATTATGCCGCACGAAGAAAATCTTTAGATGATTATTTCCCAAAAAGTCGTCAAAATATCAAAAAAAGTGTAATGACAATAACAAATCCATCTGAAGTAAATAATGTCGATATAACAAATAATACCTTATATGAATTTGATGTTAATAGAAATTTATTATGTGAGAAAATCATAGATAAAATGTCCAAAGGGGAAATCGCAGCAAATTTATCACAAACACCAGCTAATTATCCCCCAGCCAAACAGCAAAATAAAAATGCCGCTGTTGGAACCGCTGCATATCGTGAAAATCAATTAGCAAGTTATATGAAAGAATTAGTAATAGCTGAATATCATGTATCATTTGGTAATATAGTAGCTACTCATAAAGGTCAAATTAGTTTCAAAGTCATTAATGCTAATAAAGGAACTGTGAATTTATTTATAGATAAAAAAGAACTTGCTTCAAAAGGATATCAAGTCGTTAATGGAACAAATAATGACAAATGTATTATCGAAGAAGGAAAAAGCTTAAATATAACAGTGTATCATTTAACGAATAATGTCAATGCGAATATTGATGTAAATAATACTATGAAAATATATTTAGACAGTGGTGAAGTATATTTAATACATTTACACAGTTTTGTCGCTATTCCGAATCTTTCATTAAATACACAATTATTAGATATGGGTCGTGTTTATTTAGGTCGCAAAAAAATAATGAAATTTAGAATCGAAAATATTAGTCGAGTTGACTGTTTTTGGACAGTGGCATGCAAAGATACCCAAGGCAAAAAAGACAAAGAAGAAAAAAAAGAAGAAAAAGCCGCTTTTGATATATTTCCAAAAGATGGGAAATTAGCCCCAGGGAAAAAATTAACTTTAACTACGACGTTTGTTCCTTTAAAGCCAAAGAAATATCAAGCAAGATTCGTTTTTTCTATAACAGATAATACTAAAAATATCGAAGCAATTGTGAAAGGAAATAGTGAAGTGCTTAAATTAGAAATAAGTCCAGAGCAATGTAAAATAGGTCCAATATTACCTTATTATAAATATGGCTTTGCACAAATAGAAATAAAAAATACAAATGATTCGAAAATAGAAGTATATTCAACCGATTTCGATAAAAAATATAAAGAGGAAGAAAATGTCTTAAGATATTATCGCAATTTCATAAAAAGTCCCGAAGAAAAAATGGACATAAAAATCCGTGAAGCTGGGGAACCAATCTGGGGTAAATTCCAAGGATTTAATAATAAATTAAACGAAAAAATAGAAAAATTCAAAGAATATACAAGTGAATATTTAAAAAGCGTAAACGAAACTTTCGAAAATTTATTTACACCAAATCACCAAGAAAAATTAGCTCTTCTTGTGGAAACAATGGATGATGAAATCAATGTCAAAATTCCTCCAGCAATAGAAAAAAAAGACAGAGTTAATATAATATTATTAGGTCCTGAAAAAAGCGGAAAGACTTCTATAATTAGACAACAAATAGCGAAACAATTTAGAGGCATTGTATCTTTAAAGAATTTACTTCAATGGAATTTAGATCATGGTCATCCTGATTTTACTGAGAGAATTGAGAAATATAAAGAAGAAAAAAAGAAAGAATATGATGAATTAAAAACAGCTCATGATAAATTAGTTAAACAAGCTAAAACGAATAAAAAAATTGTTGTACCAGAGCCCCCTTCTGAAAATATGTTTAATTTTATTTCAAAAGAATTATTTTTCGAACTTTTACAAAATCGATTAAATGAACAAGATTGTGGCATTGGTGTAGTCTTCGATGATTTTAATAATGATTTATTAGACAGTCCTGAAACTTGTTTGGAATATTTAGAAGAATTTTTCGTCGATGAAAATTTATACTTAGCTTATTTCGATTTTCCTAAAGATAAAGATGGTCTTGAAGTTTGTCATTATATTGACTGGGTTAATTATATCGAAGAATTATCTCCTGAATATATTCGAGCTCAGAAAAAATTAAACAGGAAAAAAACATTAAGACAAAATTTAACAATGCGTAAACCCCCCGAACCTAAAAAAGAAGAGCAAAATCCCAATGTACAAAATAATGCACCAAATCAAAATAATAACAATAATAATGCAAATGCGGAAAATAATGCTAAAAGTAATAATGCAACAAATACAAATGTAAATCAAAATGTAAATAATAATCAAAATAATAATGTAGCGAATACAACCCAGAAAGATAATAAACGAGGAAAAAAATTAGATAAAAAAGGGAAAGATAATAAAGAAAAAGAAATACAAAAACCTCAAATAAATCCCGAGATAGTTAAAAAGTTTAATGAAATGTTTGAAACATTTTCGAAAGAAAATGCTCCTTTAAATAGTATAGCGAATTCCGCCCCTAAAGAATTAACCCCAGAAGAAAAAACAGAATATGAATCTTTCATAGAGAAAATGAAGACTAAATTTAATGAATTATATGATAGAAGAATAAATCCACCAAAAGAAGAACAACCCGAAGAGGAAGAAAAAGAAGAAGAAAAGGAAAAAGAGAAAGACAAAAAAGATAAATCTAAAAAGAAAGATGACAAAAAAGAAAAAGAAAAAGAAAAGGAAGATAAAACCAAAAAAAAAGAAGAAAAAAAAGAAGACAAAGCAAAAAAAGAAGAACCTCAACAAAATCCCGAACTTCCCAAAGAAGAAGAGAAAAAACCCGAACCAGTGGAATTACCCAAATTTGAATTAGAACGTAAAGTAATACCAATCATGTTCGAATATTGTATTCCTCAATTACTTCAAAGTTATTTAAAAGTAATTCCTGATCCAAAGTTACATGACCCAGAAGAATTACCAATTCCAGAGCCTGAAGAATATCAGACATTAAAACGTCCTCCAATTCGCCCTAAAGCAGAGTTCCTTGAAAATTTCACATTGAAAAGCATTAATGAAAAATATAAGGATTTGCCTTTTGAAGAATTATTAGAAAAAATAAAAGAGAACGATAAAAAAAAGGAAGAATATATAAAAAAGAAAGAAGCAGAAAATGCCGACCCCAAAGCCAAGAAAAAACCTCCACCGAAAAAGGACCCCAAAGCACCAGTACAAGAAGAAGAATTCGTCCCTGAAGAAATTTTAGAAAATAACACTCGATGGGTAATAGAACCTAATGGTATAGCGAAAGCTATTGTTTGCTTTTTCTGTAAAGATGTAAGTCAGAAAAAGCAAGATTTCTCTTTTGAAGTAATGACATATCCTCCTGTTGAATATAAAATATCAATCTTAGGACAAAGTGAATATCCTTCAATGACCACGATAACATCAAGACCAAAACAAGGCACAATAAATTTAAAAGGTCTTAATAAAAAATACGAAGAAGATTTCGGCTACATATTAATCACCAATGATCCAAATCGAGAATTAGAAAAATATAAAACAACAAATAGGAAAACTTTACGCTTTACAAATAATGGAAAATACGATTTAAAAGTAGATTTCACCTTTTTATCTAGTATGAATTTCGACGGTCTTGGATTTAAACTCCCTTATATACCAGGACAATCCACTGATCCAAATTTCGAATCACCTCAGGACCCAAAAGCCAAAGGCAAACCTGCTAAAAAAGGCGAACCAAATTTAGAATCGAAAACTCCATTTTTATTACCACAAAATTCAATCGAGGTAAAAATCGGACAAACTGCGGAATTAGATGTTTATGCTTTTCCTATGAAACAAACCGAGTATAAAGATGAACTTATTTGCTTAATCGAAGATAACCCTATACCTACAAGAGTTTTATTAACATGCAAAGGTGCCGAACCAAAAGTCGATTTAGAGTCCGATAATATTGAATTCGAGAAATTAGTCATTAATCAATCGAGAACGAAATATCTCAAAATGAAAAATGTAAGTGAAGTAAATTGCAAATGGGCTTTAACAGGACTCGAATCTTTACCAAATGTATTCAAGATAGAACCTGTTAATGGTGTAATAGAAAAAGGAAAAGAGGTTTCCATTGCTGTTACTTTTTGTTCTGAAAAACAAGACAAATTCCAATATCAATTTAATTTAGATATCGAAGATAATTTAGGATATGGCGTTAAATTAGATCCAAAGCCGATAAAATTAAATGCAGAAGCATTTGAAGTCTCTGTTGATTTAGTCATTGATAACGAAGGAAAAATTATCGATTTCGGTAATGTCAAAGTAAAAGAGCCGAAATCATTTCCATTTATGCTTAAGAATTTAGGTATATATAAAATTACTTATAAATTCGAAATCATGAAAAAATTATGGCAAGAATTATTCAGATTTGAACCGAGTGAAGGTATAATAGAGCCAGGAAAAGATGCGAATATTTATGCTATATTTAATCGATATCCAAAAGATATTAATATTTCACCTCAGAGAAATTCGAGCGAAATTAAATTGTCGATATTCGAAGGCGAAAAAGGTAGTAAAAATAAAGATCTTAATATATTCGTTAATGTCGCGTCATATTTTAGTAAATATAGTATTAATCCTCCAAAAAGTATCAATTTCGGTTCTTTGCAATATAACGAAAGTGCGACTCGTTCTATCGAAATAAGAAACGAAGGTCAATTCGACTTTAATTATGAAATATTCGAATATTTACAAGATATTAATAAAATGAAAGCAATAAAGGAAGAAAAAGATAAGAAAGAAATCGAAGAACAAAAACGAAAAGAACAAGAATTAAAAGAACTTTCCGAAGGAGGACCAAAAGGAAAAAAACAAGACAAGAAACCAAAAGTCGATGATAAAGATAAAAACAAAAAAGGCAAAGGTGTTAACGAAGATGTATTAACCATAGGAAAATACCAAATAAAAAACTTCAAAGGTGTTATAGCTCCAGGTTCGAGTGCTAAAATCGATGTGATATTTAATGCCGAAGGCCAACAATTTTGCAGTGCGAATTTAGCTATAGATATTCAAGGAAGACAACCCGAAGATAATCCTTTAGGTATTCCGTTCGATTTAGTCGCTGAAAGTTGTATACCTGGTATCGAAACACAAGATTTCGATAGCATTTTCGAAGAACAGACAGTATTACCAAGTATAAGTCCAGATATTAATAAACAAAATGTTATTACTAGTGGTATATATGGCGTAGTGGAAAAAGTTTTTTGGTTTGGAACTATAATAGCAAGTAAAAATCCGAATGGTGTAAGTGAAAGATTCAAATTAATTAATAATAATAAAATCCCTTGTACAGTAAATGTCAATGTAAAACCAAGAACTAATAGCAAATCCGAAGGATTTGCTTTTAGTACTACAGCAACACAACCTATTAAAATATATCCAGGTGAAAGTCATTATGTCACTGTGACCTTTACACCAACTAATGTAATGCCTTATAGTGGTTTATTCGAAGCCGTTGTTGAAGGAGGCAGTGATCAAAAAACTGGAGCATTGCGTTTTGAATTAAGAGGAGAAGGTACTCTTCCAACATTATTATTAGAAGCTCCCAATGAATATGATAATGATGGAAATCCAATATTAAAATTCAAAAAAACAAGATTAAAGAAAACAGCTATGGGTCAAATCGTATTAAAAAATGAAGGTGTAGTCCCTGCCACAGTTAAATTTGAACCATTAGTTCATGATTGTTTCAGTTTTGAATCGAGCACTACTGCGACTATACAACCGAAGAAATATCAAGCATTTGATGTTAAGTTTAATCCACATCATGAAAAAATAGAAAAGGCAGTTTTGCAATATCAAACGATGTTTAACCCTTATGAAAAGCCCAAATTAAATATATTAGGAGAAGGTTATTTCGAACCGGTGAGTATTGAAGGATTAGTTAATGATACCGAATTAAAATTCGGTGATGTTTGTGTCAATAGTGAAAAAAGTTTAACTTTGACCTTGATTAATAATAGTGATAATCATTATCGATTTAATTTCGTGAATAATTTAGAACCGAGTTTGGTCTTTTATCCCACGTTTGGATTTTTATTAGCACATACGCAAAAAGAAATCCAGGTTAAATTCTTTAGTAAAGAATCTGTTAAATATATATTAAAAGATTTGTTTGTAGAATTGAAGCAATTTAATTTCAAAGAAGGAATAAGTGAAACAGATTGGGATGAAAGTATTAAAACTTTAAAGAAAGTAACTGCTTCACAACAAGCCGCCATTCTCGAAAAAAGAAAAGAAGAAATGCAAAAGCGCAAAGATGAATCTGAAGTATTAATTAATCAATTAACGAATGTCAAAGGAGGTAAAGCACCAGCCAAGCCAAAAGATACAAAAAAAGATGCCAAAGGAAAAGCCCAAGATAAAAATGTTGTCCCTGAAGAAGAAAAAGAAGAAGCCGATATTGAAATCGAAGAAACGAATCCAGAACCAGAAATAAATATAGTAGATAAAAGTGAAAAATATTTGCCAATAAAAGTAACAGTTATAAGTGACTATGCGAAATATGAGTGCAAAATAAAAGAAATAAGATTCAAACCTACTGTAATGTTCGGTACAAGGAAATTCGATTTTCAATTGCGTAATTCTTCAATGACTGCATTAAATTACAAATTTGCTTTTACAAATCCAAATCCATTATCATCAGCATATGCCTCGAATAATTTATTAACTTCATACGATAAAAGTTTAACCCCACAAGATAATGCAGGGGGAGCGTTTTCTATTTCGCCTCAACAGGGGACCATCCCTGCTCAATCTGATGAAATTATTACTTTAAGATTTAGTCCTTTAGAAATAGACGAATTTAATTTTAAAAGGATATTAAATTGCAATATTAAAGATTTAGACCCGAATTTAAAGCCATTGCAAATCGAATTAAGTGGGGAAGCTGAAAGACCCTTATGTCATTTCGAAATTCAAAGTGGTATTAAACGAGAAAATGGTGCGACTATATTAGAATTCGAAAGTGTGGGAATGATGATAAAAAACACTGTAAGATTCTTTGCATTAAATCCTACCAATCAAGGTTACGAATTCGAATGGGAACAACCTGATGAGGATTTAATACCCAATTTAAATAAGGTATTTAAATGCCTTACACCGAAAGGTATTATATATTCAGGGAAAAAGTTTGAAATGGTTTTCGAATATACACCTAATAGTTTAGGTAATCACGAAGCGTTTTATAATTTCAAAATATTAAACGAAAATCAAGTACATAAATTCGTTTGTCATGGCGTAACAAGAGAACCTATGATTTTATTCAATGTAGGTAAAGTTAATTTCGGTCCTTTATTATTAGGCGGAAGGCAAAAAGAAACAATTCAAATAATCAACGAAGAACATTTACCTTATAAATTTTCCTTCGATAAAGAAAGTATTAAAGGAAATGTACAATATGGTGATAGTCTTTTCGTAACGCCTATAACTGGCACATTACAGCCGAAAAGTTCGACCAAAGTGGAAATTACTTTTATGCCCAGAGTAGAAAAAGAATTTAATTATAATTTATCTTTAAGAATCAAACAAAGATTAAAACCACTCACATTAAATGTAAAAGGTGTTGGATATACAATAGTACATGGAGTATATTTAGATAATAAACCAGATATGAAATTACTTAAAAATAAAGAATATCAAATTGATTTCGGGGAATTCTTTATCAACGATAAAAGAGAACGTTCAATCAGGATAGAAAACAACGGTGGATTTAATTTCCATTATGCCTTTAAGAAAAACGGAGCAGATTATCTCAAAATATCTCCTGATAGTGGCACTGTAGGTAAAGGAAATAAAACTATAGTCACTTTAACTTTATTGCCTTTGAATAAAATAAATTTAGTAAACCACAAAATAAGTCTAAATATAATATCGGGACCTACTTATACTTTCTTAATTAATGCTAAAGCACGCTCACCGCAAATTATTTTCAGTTCTATCAAATGCAATTTCGGTCCTTGTTATGTCATGCGTCAACCAGTACCAAATACTCAAATAATAACTGTGAAAAACATGGACAAAGAAGCTTTGACAATAGAGAGTGATTTCGATAATAAAAATAAACAATACTTAGAAGTATTTTTATCCACAGGACAAGTCATATTACCTTATCAAACACAGAGTGATATTTTGGAAATTCCTATTCAATTTGTTCCAAGAGACTATGTCAAATATAAAGATATAATTAAATTCAAATTTAATAATATATACGACGTCGATGTGGAAGTTACAGGTGAAGGAATCCCGCTCAAAGTTGAATTAGAAGATCCATCTTTACAAACATTAAATTTCAATATAATAAAATTAGGTCAAACAAAAAGACTTCATTTCCATATTATAAACAGAGGTAGAATGATGGCCACAGTGGAATTATATCCTGAATCACCGAGTACATTTATTAAAAGATGTCTTTCAATTAAGACTGATTTCGTTAATGATCATCCAGAAGAAGCCACGAAACCTTTAATTCATGTTTTACAACCAAAAGAAGCTTTTAAAGCAGAAGTTACTTTTAATCCAAATATAAGAATACCACAATTCACCGAGGATTTAATGATGAAAATAAATAATAGCGAGAAAAAAAGATTACTAAGTGTCACAGGGGCTTCATACGGTGTTGATGTGAAAATGGTCGGAGAAGCTCCTTCATTTGGTGTAGTAACAGTGAATTCTAACGCTGTAAGAACTGTCACTTTGAAAAACTTCGGAGATATCCCTGCTATATTTAATTGGGCTTTAGTTGACGGAAAAAAAAGAAGTTATACGAAATTCTTTACTATCACACCACAAAAAGGAAGTATACCGCCTCATGAAGAAATCATATGTCAAATTATTTTCCATCCGAAAGAAGTTAATAACTTAATTCAATTTGAACATATCAAATGTAACATTGAAGAATTTGATACTCCTGTTGATATAAGTCTTTATGGTAAATCAATAGCATGTCCTGCTGATTCAATCTTTGAAAAGAAAATTGAGACTCAAGTAAGAGTACCAGTCACATATGAAATAAAAATAAAAAACACTACAGATAAAAAGTGGAGAATTACTCCATCAATATCATCCAGTGTTCAAAGTTATGTTTCTTATTTCAAAGGCAGTGACCAAGTATTTGAAATCGCACCAGGTGTTGAAGGCACTTATACAATAACATATAAGCCATTAACCATGAGTAAAATACATCCCGAAGATCCAAATGAAAAAAGCAAAGAACATGATGCTACAGTATTTTTCCCTATTCCTGATGGTACTGCGAAAATATATAAAATATTAGGTACTTCTTTACCACCATCAGCTCAACAAACTATCGAGGCAACGGCTACAGTAAGAGAATGGACTACTATTAAATTAACTATTACCAATTGGCTTTATCAAACTCAACGATTCCATGTGAGTTGGCCTGATCCTGAACAAGGTGTATTTATTAAAGGAGCGAATACTATTGATGTGAGTTCGAATAGTTCTAAGGAATATAAACTATCTTTTAGATCATTAAAAGAAACTCCTTATAGTTTCAAAATAACCTTCGAAAATGTCGAAAATAAAGAATATGTATTTTATAACATAAATGTATCAATGACTTCCGCTAAAGCCTTTAAAGAAATAGAACTCATAGGTCAAGTAAGAGATATTGTTACTGGGTCATTTACAGTAAATAATCCACTAAATATAGAAGTTACTATACCCAAAGAACAAATTATTATAGAAAATGAATATTTAACTATATCTCCGGAAGTTATTACAATTCCACCAGAAAGCGAAGTTACTGTGGATTGTTCCTTCCGTCCTTTAGTTGTAGGAAAGATTAATACAAATGTGACAATAAAATCTACTGAATTAGGTGAACTTAAATATCCTATAAGTATCGAAGGTACACCATCCCCTCCTCAAATAATGCAACCAATTCAAGCTTCATTAGGTAGTGATAAAATAATCCAAGTTAGTTTTACTCATTTCATTAAAAAGCCAACTACTTATACAATAAAAGTGGAACAATATTCCGAAGGAGTACCCTTTAGTGACTTTGTACCAGAAGTTAATAGTATCAATGTTGATTTGAGTAAAGGTGGTCAAGCCGAAAATTCGTTCAATTTAAGATATGAACCAAGTAACATTGTTGAAAGTAAATGTCTATTAAAAGCTTCGAGTCCTGATGGAGGTGAATATCAATGGATTATAACAGGGAAACCTTCATTCCCTCAAGCTCAAGGACCATTTAAAATACCTCCTGGTAAAAGTTATAATTTGGAATTTAAGAATCCGTTGAATGAAGCTGTGGAAGTTAATGTGAGATTTGATAATCCTAATTTCTCGGCTGGAAAAGTTAATACCAAGATTGAAGCAAAGAAAGTGATGAATGTTCCTATTGCGCATAAACAAGTCAATAATGAATATGGCAATACTGGAAGATGCATTATTACTATTAATAAATTGCCGCCATGGGTTTATTATCTTAGTGCTGAATAAGAAATATTTGATTAGAATTGGAATGATTATAATAATAATTAATTTTATTATAATCTTTAATTTATTAAAAAACTAATTTTTATTTGAAGTTTTAAATTTTATTGGGGATTGGGGATTGGGGATTGGGGATTGGGGATTGGGGATTGGGCCCAATCCCCAATCCCCAATCCCCAATCCCCAATCCCCAATCCCCAATCCCCATATTTA
>Ga0256405_10008279_pt1 | contig 15020 bp, 11 predicted proteins | sample RumenRJG_02DNA_FD_189096 | JGI IMG/M metagenome (GOLD analysis project Ga0256405, IMG submission 189096) | Bovine rumen microbial communities from Lethbridge, Alberta, Canada - RJG_02 | ecosystem: Host-associated > Mammals > Digestive system > Stomach > Rumen | place: Canada: Alberta... | reverse complement strand
GAACGTATTGAGAACCGCCCGGCTCCATTGTCCTTTGTTAAACTTTCTTTATCGGCATAAATTTACTACTTTTGTCAAACAAACCTGGTTGGCAGAAAACTACGCTGCAAATCTAAGGTTTGAGCATAACCAGAACTACTTGTGCCATGAAACGGAGTATGCTCCTATCTGTTTTATTGTCAGGCGTTATTAGCGTTATTTCTTATGCTCAGCTAACTGACTCAGTTTATTACGTTCATACGGCGGACGTGGCTACAATTATAGTGTCCGGTGACGTGTTCCCTAAAAAGATTTGTTTATACGATTGTTTTGAACAAGTCGACAAAGAATCACTTTAGTGAAGGGCGTTTAATGGTATACTATATTGCTCCGTTTAACTACTTTTTGGAAGAATACAATATGCCTCTGTATTCTGAAGTATTTGTTTTTGAGGATAATCATTTAGTTTCGATGGAGTTTGGGTTTGATTATCCTTAATGGGAAAGGGCTTGTATTCGCCACAATCAATAATACCATTTGAATTTTTTACAATCTTAACGAAGTCATATGTTAAAGAGTAGACTACTGATTGTTTTCGTGACGCTTGTATTATTCGATGCTTTAATCCCGATGCAAGTGTATGCGCAGAATCCTAGTAGAATGGATTGTTTAATAGTTTCCTTTCATAGGACGCGCCTTAAAGAAACCCGTGTTTTTTATTGGGTTATTCCAAATCCTTCAAAAGAATGGAAGTCTGCATTCCCTTTAGCCTTAATTACGGATGAAAAATACGATGATAAGTATTATTATGTCAGTAAGGATTTTACAGACTCTGTCTTTTTAAGAAGAATTAATTATCCATTAGGCGAGGGAATCCCTATGTTTAATGGTTCTATGTTTGCCGATATTAATGGAATAAGTATAGAAGATTATAATTACATAAAGCAACCTGTATTAAAAACTTTTATTTCTCTCGTCAATAACCATAAGAAAGAAATACAAAGAATAAGTAAAACATGGTCGGAGCATCATTTTCATGATGAGGTGGAAGATTTATCACGAAAACCGGAAACAATAATTGTTTATATAACTCCAGTATCCGGCATCTTTGAAAAAGGCTGGAAGTGGTGTATTTCAAGTTCCAATAGCGACGATGATTGGTTTAAGTATGAATCCAACTATGCGTGTTATTCCTATCGTCCGGTTGGTGAGTTTTTATACGATGAATCTTTTTGGAAAACAAATAATGCTCAAATAATCAAATATCTGGATTTCTCGTTCTTCCATTTTTGGGAGTATTCTACACAGAATTTTCATAATAGTGATAATCTTGGATTAAGTATAATCGAATAATACCATAAAGAACCTTCTACTGGTGAACTTCATCAGTAGTCAGTGCGACAATTAAGTTGATTATCAGTTAGTTAGATTTTGTTTTCGCGGCCGGAGGGGACGAGGGCGGTGAGGACGCCTTTGCTGATGCTTACGTCAAGGGTTTCGCCCATTTCTGAAGGGTCGCCGTCAAAGTGGATGGCGCCGGTGACGGGACGTACGATGGAAACGTGCTGCCCGCGAAGGTGAACCACCTTGCTGCTCTTGTTGGCGCTGCCGGTAAAGAGCCTAATGCCCAGGGCCGGGAACTGCCAGAAGTGGAAGGGCTTAACCGCGGTTACATCCAGAAGACCGTCGCAAACGGAAGCCTCAGGAGTGATTTTGGCACGGTTGCCCCATTGGTTAGCGTTGCCAACAGTGACAAACATGGCCGGCAGTTCGTGGGTATTGCCGTCCACTGTAATCTTGTAAGTAAGTGGCTTATAATGCTTCCAAATGCTCCAGGACTTGGAAACGTAGGTCTTGAGGCCACGCTTTCCGGCCTTGGCAAAGGCCAGGGCAACATCGGCATCAAAACCAACGCCGGTAGTACAGAAGAAGGGATGCCCGTTAACGCTGCCGCTGTCCATGCTTACAAGAACACCGCTAAGAATCTGCTCAAGAGCCTTCTTGGGCGTGCGGCTGTAGCCAAGATGAAGGGCCAGGCCGTCGCCGCTGCCGCAGGGAATGATGGCCAGCGCCTTGCCGGTGCCAAGCAGGCCCTGGGCAACCTCGCTTACCGTTCCGTCTCCGCCGACAGCAACTACAACGTCAGCATCGGCATCATGGGCAATGGAAATTGCATGCCCTGCATATTCTGTGGGGCAAAGCTTCCAATCCAGACCGGTGCCCGCCATACGGGCCTCTATCATGGATATAATCTTCTTTTTGTTCTTGCCTCCGGAGATGGGGTTGACTATAAAAGCAATCTTCTTCATATACTTGTTTTGTAGTAATGGGCAAATATACTATTTTTGTGGGAGAATATCAATCACATGCAAGAGGATAGAGCATATATGTTCCCGACCTCCAAGAAAGAGGTAGAAGCCCTGGGATGGGATTACATCGACGTTATTATGTTTACCGGCGATGCTTTCATTGATCACCCGTCCTTTGGTACTGCCGTGATTTCCAGGTGGTTACAGAAGTTTGGCTATCGTGTGGCAGTTGTTCCGCAGCCAAACTGGAGGGACGACCTTCGCGACTTCCGCAAGCTGGGCGCACCCAGGCTCTTCTTTGGCGTCAATTCCGGTGCGATGGATTCCATGGTGAACCATTACACCGCTGCGAAGCGACTGCGCCATGACGATGCCTACACGCCTGACGGAAAGGCCGGCGCAAGGCCGGATTATGCTGTCACTGTGTATACAAAAATCCTCAAGGAACTGTATCCCGACATCCCGGTAATCATCGGCGGTATTGAATCGTCGCTCCGACGCCTGACACACTACGACTACTGGCAGGACAAACTGTTCCCGTCGATTCTTGTAAGCAGCGGGGCCGATTACCTTTGCTATGGAATGGGGGAGCGCACCATGCTGGAGTTTACCAAGGGAATCGAGAACGGTTGGAGCATACACAAGATGCGCCAGATCCCGCAGATTGGTTTCTATTCAAAGGGAACGCCTCCTACCGGAGACAATATCCTGCACCTGCATTCGTTCGAAGAGTGCCAGGCCAGCAAAAAAGCCTTTGCAGAAAACTTCCACCAGATAGAGACCCATGCCAATATGCTTACGCCATCGACAATCATAGAGGCATGTGGGAACGGATATGTGCAGATCAATCCTACCTGGCCGCCGGCAACGCAGGAAGAGATGGACTCGTTCTGGGATGTGCCCTATACCAAACTGCCGCATCCGCGGTACAAGGGCAAGCGCATTCCGGCCTACGATATGATCAAGTTCTCCATCAACACGCACCGCGGCTGTTTCGGAGGCTGTAATTTCTGCACTATCGCCGCACATCAAGGCAAGTTCATCCAATCCAGGAGTGAGGAATCCATTCTCAAAGAAGTTCGCGGCCTGCTAGGGCTGCCTGGCTTTGCGGGGAATATATCGGACCTGGGAGCGCCTACGGCCAATATGTACGGCATGGGAGGACGCAACAAGGAACTGTGTGCGATATGCCGCCGCAAGTCCTGTCTGTTCCCGGCACCCTGCAAGAACCTGGACCGTGACCATACCAGGCTGCTGAACCTTTATCACAGGGTGGATTCTACAAAAGGCATCAACCATTCATATATCGGAAGCGGAATCAGGTACGACCTCTTCCTCTCAGAAGAAGGATATGTGGACAATTCGTCCAAACCTTACCTGAAAGAACTGATCCTGGACCATACGTCCGGCCGACTGAAAGTGGCCCCGGAGCATACCCAGGACAGCGTCCTTTATTATATGGCAAAGCCGTCGTTCAGGCTGTTCGAGAGGCTGCGCCGTGAATTCGATGCCATAACGGCCAAGGCCGGCAGAAAGACGGGAATCGTCCCTTACTTCATTTCTTCGCACCCGGGCTGCACCATGCACGACATGGAACAGCTGGCCCGTCATCCTGCGCTTAAGGGACTCTACATGGACCAGGTCCAGGACTTTACGCCTACGCCTATGACGACGTCGTCCGTAATGTACTACAGCGGCTTTGATCCACGCACAATGAAACCAGTATTTACAGAGCATAATCCGGACAAAAAACGCCTTCAGAAGTCATATTTTTTCAAGAAAAATGACTATCCCGCAAAAAAGACCCAAAAATATTAAAAAGATTTTTGCCAGTAAGGAAATTTGTCTTAATATTGCACCCACAAAAACAACCTAAACCAAAGATTATGTCACCAGTACAGAAGAGGCGAGCAGTAGTTAGCTATGAGAACATGTCCAAGGAATTGGCAGAGGCGTTTGCACTTAAGTACCCCAAAGGCTTCAGCGATTACCTGCCGGACTTAATGAAGTACGACAAACCGGATGGAACTTGCTTCTACGCAGTTACAGTAGAGATTCCGGATGCCATTTACCTTGTAAAAATCAAAATCAAGACAGATAATATTGACGACATCGAAAGGTGGCTTGACGGAGACGACGACGATGCAAGTGAGGGCGCAGGAGATCCTTCAGAGGAGAATTCCGGAGAGCTGCCGGATGACAACATAGCCCAGTACTCCACCGGTGAAGACGAAGTTTAGTTTCTTAGGACTACAAGAGAAGACAAAATTACTTATCCTTGCCTTTCTGGTAGGAATATGCAGCGGCCTTGCCGCTGTTCTTCTTCACACCCTGATTTACCTTATCAAAGACGGTCTTTCGGCTGCCGTGATGCCCTTTTCGTCCGCACTGTTCTATCTGGTGCTGCCGGGCATCGGTATGCTGATTAGCGCCCTGATGGTGAAGTATCTGGTCAGGGACAACATCGGCCATGGCGTAACCAAGGTGCTTGTCGCCGTTACCAAAAAGGAGTGGAGCATTAAGCCTCATAACCTTTGGTCATCGCTTCTAACCAGTTCAGTGACAATTGGTTTCGGTGGCTCAGTGGGAGCCGAGGCTCCTATCGTTTATACCGGTGCCGCCATTGGTTCCAATTTCTCCCGTTGGTGCGGGATGTCCTATTCCAGCACGACGATACTTCTTGGCTGCGGTGCGGCCGGCGCCATTGCGGGCATATTCAAGGCCCCGCTGGCCGGTGTGCTCTTCACCCTTGAGGTGCTGCTATTCAACATTTCCATGACTTCCATCATGCCGGTGCTGTTCAGCACGGTATCGGCAACCGTGGTATCGTACATCTTTACCGGAATGGAGCCGCCGTTCGAGTGCGACCTTACTCCGTTCTCTATGGTAAATATGCCCTTTTACCTGATTCTGGGCCTGTTTTGCGGACTGGTTTCCGTTTACTTTTTAAGGACTACCCTTAAATTGGAAGACTTGCTTTCAAGGTGCAGGAACCAGTATCTCAAATGGGCATTCTGTGCCGTTTCCCTGGGCGTGCTGATACTTCTTTTCCCTCCGCTTTTTGGCGAGGGTTACGATTCCCTCATCTCCTTTTTGAAGGGTTCGTCACCCGACCCCGGTGAAGGTGCTATTGTTTCCGGCCTCACCGGTCTGATGACATCGAATTGGGGAATTCCGCTCTTTTTCCTGCTTGTCATGGTGCTGAAGGTCTTTGCCATGACATTTACTAATGCGGGTGGCGGAGTCGGAGGAACCTTCGGTCCAACGCTTTTTGTCGGTGCGATGGCAGGCTTTGTACTGGCACGATCCCTCAATCTGGTGCTTGCCGGCAGCGGACTTTCATTTCCGGAGCAGAACTTTGTGCTGGTAGGCATGGCCGGCCTGATGGCCGGAGTGATGCAGGCCCCCATGACGGCGATCTTCCTTATTGCAGAAATTACCGGTGGCTACGACCTTTTCCTGCCACTAATCCTTACATCGACGGTATCCTTCGGCATTATGCGCTTCTTTGAACATTATTCCATCTATTCGAAGCGAATTGCCGCAACAGGTGAGCTGCTGACGCACAACAACGACCAGGCCGTGCTGACGTTGCTTAAAACCGAATCCTTCATAGAGAATGACTTTACCCCGGTTCAGATTGATGCCACCATGAGGGATATGGTAAAGGCTATTTCTGCATCGCGCAGGAGCATTTTCCCGGTAATCGACAGCAAGAACCGTTTCCAGGGTTATGTAGCATTGGAAGACGTCAGGAAGGTGATGTTCGATACTTCTTTGTACGACACCAAGCATGTTTTCAACTTCATGCAGACGGCGCCGGACTACATCTATCAGGACGAGAAAATGGAGTCGGTAATGAAGAAATTCGAGCTTACAGGCGCCTGGAACCTGCCTGTAGTTATGTCTCCGGAAGACAGGACCTACGTGGGTTTCATCTCCAAATCAAAGATTTTCTCTTCATACAGGGAAGAGCTTAAAGAACTATCATTAGATTAATGAAAGCGATATATATAAAGAATATTGCAAGCCGTTTGGGTTTGCAGACTTGGCAGGTTGAAAACTGCATCCAGATGTTCCAGGAAGGGGATACCATCCCTTTTATCAGCCGCTATCGTAAAGAGAAAACCGGCGGTCTGGACGATGTGGAAGTTGCTTCCGTGAAGCATTACGCAGAGTCTTTTGAAGAGATGGAAAAGCGTAAGGCTACAATTCTTGAAACCATAGCATCGCAGGATAAACTTACTGACGATCTGCGTTCCAAGATTGAGGCCTGCCTTGAGAGCACTGAACTGGAAGACCTGTACCTGCCTTACCGCCCTAAGCGCCGCACACGTGCTACAGTGGCCAAAGAGGCCGGTCTGGAGCCGCTTGCAGACAAGCTTTGGAGCTTTGAGAGCAGGGATCCTCGCCGCGAGGCGGCGGCATTCGTAGGGGATAAGGTTCCCGATGCCGATGCTGCCCTTCAAGGTGCCCGCGACATAGTGGCTGAACGCTTCAGTGAAACTCCGGCGCTGCGAGATACTCTCCGTCGCATTTTCCGCACTTTGAGTGTGTCCGGCAAGGCTACAAAAGCTGCCGCTGACAGCCAGGATGCAGACAAATACCGCGCTTGGATGGGCCATAGCGAGCCACTTAAAAACATCCCCTCACACAGGCTGCTGGCCATGCTTCGCGCCCAGGAAGAAGGCTTCCTTAGCATCAGCCTTACAACCGATGCCGTAAAGTGCTGCAATAAACTTTACTATGATTTCTGCCAGGAGAGGCGTTACCCGTCTCCGGCCGTGGCTGAGCAGTTGAAAGAGGCTCTGGCCGATGCCTTCGACCGCCTTATGGAACCATCGATCAGCAATGAAATCATTAAAGAGGCCAAAGAGAAGGCAGACAAGGAGGCTATCCGCATCTTTGGAGAGAACCTACGCCAGTTGCTGCTGCAGCCACCTGTAGGCCAGCTTCGCACCATGGCGATTGACCCCGGTTTCCGCAATGGCTGCAAGATCGCCTGCCTGGACGAGACCGGACGTCTTCTTCACCATGAAATCATATTCCCGCATCCGCCTCAGAGCGAAAAGATCAAGGCTATGACGCGCCTAGGCGCAATGGTAGAACAATACGGCATCCAGGCCATAGCTATTGGTAACGGTACGGCCAGCCGTGAAACAGAGAAGTTCGTGAAGATGACCCACTTGCCCGCATCCTGCAAGGTTTATGTGGTAAGCGAGGACGGTGCGTCAATATATTCAGCATCAGAGGTAGCGCGCGAAGAGTTTCCTAACGAGGATGTAACAGTCCGCGGCGCAGTCTCAATCGGCCGAAGGCTGATGGATCCGCTGTCAGAGCTTGTAAAGATTGATCCCAAGTCCCTGGGAGTAGGGCAGTATCAGTACGATGTTGACCAGAACGCTCTGAAGCAGGAGCTGGACGAGACCGTAGAAGCTTGCGTGAACAAGGTTGGAGTTAACCTGAACACAGCCAGCCCGTACCTGCTGCGTTATGTGTCCGGCCTTGGACCTGCGCTGTCAAAGAGCATTGTTGAATACCGCGACGCAAAGGGTGGTTTCAATTCTCGTGAAGAGCTGCTTAAGGTGCCCCGCCTGGGAGCAAAGGCATACGAGCAGTGTGCGGGCTTCCTTAGAATTCGTGGCGGTAAAAACCCTCTGGACAACTCTGCAGTGCATCCTGAGACCTATCATATTGTAAGCAAAATGGCCAAAGACCTTGGTGTTGCAACTGAAGAGCTTGTGGGTAACGAAAAGCTCTGTGCCAGCATCAAGCCGTCAGATTATGTTACTGCTGACTTTGGCCTTCCTACCATAACCGATGTGCTGAAAGAACTGGCTAAGCCCGGTCTGGACCCCAGGGGCGCAGCTGCTGACTTCGCTTTTTGCGAGGATATTCATTCGATCGAGGATTTGCAGCCAGGTATGGAGCTCCCCGGCATTGTCACGAATATCACGGCTTTCGGTGCATTCGTAGATATCGGCGTTCATGAACAGGGCCTTATCCATATATCAAAGTTCGGAAGGCGCATCGCTTCGCCGTCAGAGGTGGTAAAACTGCATCAGCACATCACGGTGGAAGTAACTGATATAGATTTGGATAGAAAGAGGATATCTCTTAAATTCTGTAAGTAATACGTGAAAAATACTTAAAAAGTGTCAGTAAGTTTAAGTATTTTGTTTACTTTTGTATTATGAATCGATCCGCACGGTCAAAGACAATCATATATGTCATATCGGTGGTCTCCATAGTTTTATGGGGAATGTCGTATCTGTGGTCCAATCAGTTGGTAAAGCAGAACATTCCCGTGGAGTTCATCGTTTGCGTGCGTTCCATTATTGCCGGCGCTTTCCTGTATCTGGTAAACAAATTGATTCATGAGGACATTAAGTTTTATAAGAAGGATACCTGGAAGTTCATTGGCCTTGCCATTTGCGAGCCTACGGTTTACTTCGTACTTGAAACTTACGGTATAAAACTCACTGAATCACCTACTTACAGCGCCCTGGTTGTATCAACTTCACCTATTTTCTCCGGAATTGCTGGTATTATTTTCTTTAAGGAGAGGCTGACAATAATCAATATCCTGGGTATTTTCATCTGCCTGACAGGCCTTGCGCTTGTGGTTACCCACGGGGATAAGACCTGCGGGGAATACTTCATCCTGGGTATTATCCTGCTGTTCCTGTCCGTAATAGTAGAGGTGGGTTATGCCATCTTTACAAAACAACTGTCAAACGATTACGCTCCCAGCGTCATCGTTATGTATCAGTTCCTGATTGGCGGCGTCTTCCTTGCTCCGCTTGCTGCGTTCAGGATGGTTCCTTCCTTCGATATTTCACTTTACACGTCCTGGAGCGTACTGAAGCCCCTCCTGTGCCTGTCGCTGCTTTGCTCCAGCGTTGCGTTCACCATGTGGGCGGCTACCATCAAGAACCTTGGTGTTGCCAAGGCCAGCGTGTTCCTTGCTATGATACCTGTATTCACCGCCATCCTTGGTGTAATAACAGGAACCGAGACCCTTGAAGTGCTTCAATGGATGGGTATTGCCATTGCCTTCGCAGGTCTCGTTCTTACTCAGTACGTTCGCAAAGAACGCCTTTAAATCTTAGGTTTGATATCCCGGAAGCGGAGTTTGATAACTCCCCAGAAAGCCTCGCCAAAGATGCCGCTGGACATCTTTGACGATCCCTCTTTTCTGTTGACAAAGATAATGGGGACCTCTGCAATCTTGAAGCCCAACCTGTAGGCAGTGTACTTCATCTCAATCTGGAAGCCGTAGCCATGCATCTGAACCTTGTCAAGGTCAATTGTCCTAAGAACCTTGGCACTGTAGCATTTGAAGCCTGCAGTGCAGTCGTAAACCTTCATCCCCAGTGTCCTGCGCACGTAGACTGACGCATAGTAGGACATGATGATACGGCCGATGGGCCAGTTGACAACGCTTACTCCGTCGCAGTAGCGGCTGCCTATGGCAAGGTCAGCGCCACCCTTGGCGCAGGCCTCGTACAGGTGCTGCAGGTCGTCCGGATTATGGGAGAAATCAGCATCCATTTCAAAGATGTAGTCGTAGCCCTTATCCAAAGCCCATTTGAAGCCGGTCAGGTACGCCGTACCCAAGCCAAGCTTACCTGCGCGCTCAATCATATACAGGCGCTCAGGGAACTCTGTCTGAAGAACTTTTACAATTGAAGCCGTACCGTCCGGCGAGCCATCGTCAATGACCAGAATGTGATAATCCCCCTCAAGGGAGAACACCTTGCGGATTATGCGCTCGATGTTCTCCTTCTCGTTGTAAGTAGGGATGATGATTACTTTTTTATCCATTATTATTTCTTGCCTATTTCTTTAAGCATTTCATTTACAGCTGCTTCCAGCTGTTTGTCTTCTCCGTTAAGGAGAGATTCAGGGCTGTTGTAAACCAGGATGTCAGGCTCTATCTGGTAGTTTTCCAGGTAGCGGCCCTCCTTGATTCCCCATGAGCCAACCTCTGGTATTCCAAAAACTATGCTAGCATTTATCTGGTTTTCCCACCAAACTGCAGTCATGGTTCCGGGAACCGGGGCGCCTATCAGCTTGCCAATACCAAGATTGCGGTAAGCGTAGGGGAAGCCGCAGGCATCGGAATAGTTACCTTCGCAAATAAGAACACATGAAGGTTTGTTCCACTTGTTATAAGGTTCTGTGCCGATATACTGGCCGCGAGGCTTGAACTCCAGATATGCTTTTCCGTCAAGGAAGGTGGCCAGGTCGTCGTGCAGCCATCCGCCGCCATTGTAGCGGGTATCTACGATAAGGGCCTCGCAATTGCGGTACTTGCCAAGGGCGTTGGAATAGAACTCCCTGAAGCTTGCGGAATTCATGCCCTGGACGTGTACGTAACCAATCCTGCCGCCGGAAAGCTTCTCTACCATATCTTCTCTCTGGCGAACCCATCTGCGATACAGCTGGTTAGATTCGCTGGTAACAGGTTTAACATACAGCTCTGTGGTGGTTCCGTCGCCCTTCTTTATTTCTACAAGCACCTTCTTTCCGGCCTTGTCGGTAAGAAGAGGGAACCAGTTCTGTCCGGCTGCAATAGTCTTTCCGTCGATGGCGGTGATGATGTCGCCAGCCTTAAGGTCGGTGTCGGCGCAGGCAAGTACGCCGTCAGGCAGAAGTTCCTGGATGCGAATGCCTTCTCCGTTATAGTTCACGTCGTAAATAATGCCCAGACGGCCCATTGAAACGCCGCCAGTAGGGTAGTAACGTGCACCTGTATGTGAACCGTTAAGCTCTCCAAGAAGCTCTGAAAGCATCTCCTGGAAGTCGAAGTAATTGTTAATGGAAGGAAGGAACTTGGCGTAGTTCTCTTTGTAATAGTTCCAGTCCGCTCCGTGAAGTGCGGGATCGTAGAACTTCTCTTTTACCTGCTTCCAAATATGGTTGAACATGTAAACACGCTCTTCCTGGGGCTTGAATTCATATTCGCCGCTAAGAGGAATCTTCTTGATCTTGCCGTCCGGCAGGGATATCTTGTTGATGCCTGCACTGGATGTGACGTACAGTGATTTCTCGTCTTTTGCAGGAATGATGCTGCCCCTGACTCCGCGCTGCAGAACCTTGATGTCACCTTCCCTGAGGTCCATAACACACAGGCCCATGCCACTTTCAAGAGGAGTGGTATAGTACAGTTTGCTGCCGTCCTTGGTAAGGTAATGGTCTCCGTAGTGGCCTGATGTCTTTGTAAGGCGGACTATTCTGTATTCACGGCCATCAAGTATGAGATTAAGGGGTTCAACCTTATCTTCCTTCTTGGCTTCTTTCTTATCTTCTTTTTTGTCCTCTTTCTTAGCCTCTTTATCCTTGTTGTCGGCTTCACGGTCCTTGTCAAAGTCTATGTCTTCTTTGTTACGAAGGAATTCGGCCTTTGTCTTGGGATCGAAGAACATTACGTAAATGTCGCCCTCGGAGCCCCAACTGCCGTGGCTGCGATAGCCCTGTTTGTCGCTTTCCCAGGTCATGGCCTTGCCGCCCATAGCCCATTTGAAGTTGCCGTCAGAGTAGCCGCTTTGGGTAAGGTTGGTAAGCTGGCCGGTGGTAATGTCAATCAGTGCAACGTCGATGTTGTGCCAGCCGCCATTGCCGATATAATTGGTTAACAGATACCTGCTGTCAGGACTCCATGCAAATGACTGGTCACCGTCAGAATAAGAATAGTTTACACCCTTGAGCAGGCTCTTTACCTTTCCACCGTCTGTAGGCTTGATAACAAGCTCGGTGCGGTCTCGCAGATAGGCAACCCACTTGCCGTCGGGTGAAACTTTAGGCTGGAAGGATGTTTCTCCGGCAGGGGAGAAGCGCTCTTCCTTGATCTTCACTGCATAGGTGAAGCCTTTGTCCTTTTCTTCTGTAAGTACGCTGCGCCAGATGCTCCAGCAGCCGTCGCGCTCTGCGGAATAGTAAAGGCTGCGGCCGTCCTTGCCGAAGGATACGTTACGCTCCTGTTCCGGAGTGTTGGTGATCCTGTTGGTGGTCTTGTATTCTGCGCTTGTTACGAAAACATCGCCGCGGATGACTACGGCAAACTCTTTTCCGTCGGGAGAAGGTGCAACTGAGCTTGTGTTTGCACTAAAGCTCAGTTTGTGCATAGCCTTTTCTGAATCGTCCCTAAGAACGGTGATGGCAAGCTTTGTGGGTTTGCCGCCTTCCTTAAGGGTGTAGAGCTCTCCGTTGTATGAATAGACGATGGTGCCGTCCTTGGCCACGGAAACATATCTGACCGGATTCTTGGTGTAGCTTGTAAGCTGGGTTACTTTTCCGGGCTCTGAGAGGCTGCTCTTGAAAAGGTTAAGGGTCTTGCCGCCACGCTCGCTAATATAGTAGAAGGTATTGCCGTCCGCCGCGAATACAGGCTGGCGGTCTTCGCCCTTGAAATCAGAGATCTTGGTGAACTTGCCGCCATCCATTTTCCAGATGTCCCTGGTTACAGAAGAGGTGTGGTGTTTGCGAAGAGCATCCTCATACCCTTTATAATCTTCATAAATGACGATGCCGTCCTTGTTGATGCTGAGCTCCTGCATATTGATGGAGGAGAAAAGCTGAGGCCTTGAATCGATGTCTTTAACAGAATAAACCTGGGTGCCTCCGGGGAAGGCGCCATAACCGGCATCGGCCTGCAGGGCTGCTGTAAAAATGATGCTGCCGTCTGCGAGCACTGCCTTGGGAGTCTCTTTCCCGGGGTAGTTGGTTATCCTCTTGGGAGTTCCGCCGTCACGGGAGGTGATGAAAATGTCCCTTGATCCTTCACGCTCAGAGCTGAAGACGATGCTTTTGCCGTCCGGAGTCCAGAGAGGATCGGTGTCATATGCAGGGTTCGATGTTATCTGTTTTGCCAAGCCTCCGGCTGTGGGAACAGTATAAATATCGCCCTTGTATGTGAAGGCGATTGTTTTGCCGTCAGGAGATATGGCATTCTTTCTTAGCCATAGAGGAGTCTCCTGTGCGGACACGGAAACTGCTGCAAAAAAAGCGGCTGCAGCTGCCAAAATGGTAGTTTTCATAAAAAAAATCGTTTGACGTGCTAATTTACAAAAATGTTTGGTAAATTTGTGGACAAAACGTCAAAAATTCATACAGGAGAGAATTTATATACGTATTTTTAACTATTAAATAGACACTAATGAAAAGAATCGACTGTTTCGTGCCTATGGGCAACACCCAGACCGCAGAGGCACTGAAGGCAGAGGCCGAGGTATCCAAGGTTGTATTTGCCAAGGACGTACTTACCAAGACTTCTACCATCAAGGACATCGCTGCCCAGGCAGAGGCTCCGTTTACCCTGATTTACACCAAGGCTACCTCTCTCAGCTTCGTGAAATTCGCCCTTGAGCGTATGCTTCAGATTGCAGAGGACGCCGGTGCCGCAATGGTTTATGCAGACCATTTCAACGATCAGGGCAATGCACCTGTTATTGACTACCAGCTTGGCGCTCTGCGCGACGACTTCGACTTCGGCGGCCTTCTTATCTATCGTACATCAGCTCTTAAAGAGGCTGTTGCCCGCATGGATGTAGAATATGACTTCGCCGCTCTGTACGATCTTCGCCTCAAGGTATCCCAGAAGGGCGTTCTGGAGCACATCAATGAGTATCTCTACTATGAAATCGAACTTGATACCCGTAAATCCGGTGAAAAGATGTTCGACTATGTAGATCCTAAGAACCGTGCCGTCCAGATAGAGATGGAGAAAGCCGTTACCGCTCATCTTAAGGATATCGGCGGCTACCTTGCTCCCAAGTTCAAAGAGGTTAAGTTCAGCGACGAGCCCTTCGAGTATGAGGCCAGCGTTGTAATCCCTTGCAAGAACAGACATCAGACAATCGGTGACGCTATTAAGTCAGCTCTCTCCCAGAAGACTACATTTAAATATAATGTAATAGTAGTAGATGATAACTCTGAGGATGGCTCCGTAGAGATTATCAAGAGCTTCCTCGGCGACGAGAAACTCATCTATGTTGCTCAGGACAAGACATACCATGCAATCGGCGGTAACTGGAACTCTGCACTGCATCATCCTAAATGCGGCCGCTTCGCCATCCAGCTTGATTCCGACGATATGTACTTTGACGAGAACACCGTCCAGAAGTTCGTAGATGCTTTCCACGAGCAGAATTGTGCAATGGTTGTAGGTACATACCGTATGACTGACTTCGACCTTAACACCCTGCCTCCGGGAATCGTCGATCACCGTGAGTGGACTCCTGAAAACGGCCGCAACAACGCTCTCCGTATCAACGGTCTTGGCGCACCGCGCGGTTTCTATGTTCCGCTGCTCCGCGAGCTCAATTTCCCTACAACCAAGTATGGTGAGGACTATGCAGTAGGTCTTCGTGTCAGCCGTGAGTACCAGATTGGCCGTATCTACGACGTTGTTTACAACTGCCGTCGTTGGGACCACAATTCCGATGCTTCCCTTGATGTAGAGAAGGTGAATGCAAACAACCTTTACAAGGACCGCATCCGCACCTGGGAACTCAAGGCCAGAATCGCCATGAACAAAAAGTAATATCAAAAGATATTATATAGGTTGCCTGCGTCTAAAACGATGCAGGCAATTTTTTTTGAAAAAAGTTTGAAAAAAGTTTGCACGTTCAAAAAAAGTGCGTACCTTTGCAATCCCGCTTGAGAAAATGAGCGGGATTTTTTACCGCCCAGCCCAAGCGCAGGGCACTAAAGAGATCATTGAAAAGA
>Ga0256405_10008278_pt1 | contig 15022 bp, 10 predicted proteins | sample RumenRJG_02DNA_FD_189096 | JGI IMG/M metagenome (GOLD analysis project Ga0256405, IMG submission 189096) | Bovine rumen microbial communities from Lethbridge, Alberta, Canada - RJG_02 | ecosystem: Host-associated > Mammals > Digestive system > Stomach > Rumen | place: Canada: Alberta... | reverse complement strand
TGGCTGAACTGAAGGCCTTATTCGGCGCAGACGCCCATATTTCCAAAACATACAACTTGAAATAAGCTTGACGTGAGCCCTCAGAAATATAATCCATTTCTTCGATGGATTCTGTTTGTGTTCCTGTCTCCCGGTCCTGCCACCAACTCGCTCGACACGGCCCCCAGAAACGAAAAAAGGCGGCAAGATTTCTCCTGCCGCCAGTTCGTGGTGGGGTTACCGTTCCGGGAAGCCGTAAAGCCGCCGCGATTCGTTCCAGTCTTCCGGGATCAGCTGTTCAGTCAGCTTTGCGATGGACAGCCCCGGGCTGTCAGGCTTAATGCCACCGGTCTCTTTGTCAGATTAAACGAATGGTCTTTCGTTGGGCCCCGGACATTTGCCTTTTCAAACGGCAGCCCCGAATTTTTTTGAAAAAATTCAGAAAAAAGCATTGACAATTTAATGAACAGGTATATATTATAAACAGTTTTGAATAGGGAGCGTTCCCCCTTTTGGACGCAAGAAGCAGTTTTTTCTGCGGATTGTATTTTTTTTTGAATAAGGACGGCACTATTTTTTGTGTCGTCCTCCATTTTTTACAAGGAGGAATAAATAATGTGGTTGCAAGATGATCCCCTCTACGGTAAGTTCGCATATTTTGGAGATTTGCGTATTCGGCTTGACGAGTTGGCGAACATGGCGTTGCCAGAGGCATGGACGAGCAGTGAAACTCCGAGCGATCACAATGGTATTTTAAGGAATTACTTGAGTTACACATACCGTAGATTGGTGCATGAAGGCGGTAAAATTTTGTTTGGTCCACAAAATACATCCGCATGTTTTAATACCGGCTTGATGACGCCAAATTATGAATATATCTACGCCTTTTTCAGGAAAAACAATCGTCCGGAACAGCCATATTTTCTTGTTCGTTTTTGTATTCCCACAGATTCCTGTTTGCTCGGCTATGACAAATTGCCAGAACCTGCAAACTATTTTGACGATTTAAGCCTTTTGATTTTTAACCCGACATATGATATATTGCCAAATATTGATCATATTGTAGCAGATCGGAATACTAGATTTCCGCAAAATCTTCAGGGTAATCCAGATACGTTGCGAATGACATTGTCTGGCGCAATTGACGATACGAAAAAACGATTGCGGGCAAATTATAAATTGGCGATACCGCATTGCTTCAATAATCGCTTGCAGTTATTAATACCGCTTTACCTTACTAATCCCCACGGTAATCCAGATGTGGCGCTTGCACTTGATCGTGTTGGTCCCAATAAGTATATCGCCCGCAGTTGTTTGACCTTAAAAATGGCTTATCAAAACGCGCGTCTAATAGTAAAACCGGAAAGCACTTGGCTTCATCCTTAGTTTTTCTTATTCTATTCTTATGTTGTATTAGGTTCTAAACGTTGTCAAAACATCAGGTCTCCGTTCCGGTGCTGAAAATGCAACGTTTTCGGGTTGTCCGAAATTTCCCGACCTTATGTCTGCCTCAAAAATATTCTCTGTTTTCTCCGGCGGTCATTTTGAGACGATTTCCGAACAACGGGAGGTGGTCAGCATTCTGCGGTAGTCTCTAACTTTTTTGAGGGTAGAGACGGTTTCCGGACAAGCCCTTCCGCCCCGACCATTTTGCCTTAGCAAAAATGAAGCCGTCAGGCTTCGCTTCATGCACCGTAGGTGCGCTTCATAATCCAAAGGATTGTTTCATGCGGTGTCAGCCGCGCTTCATTCTCCGCCTGACGATGAAACATTGTTCCGCTTCACTTCACAATATGAAGCAGCTCCGCTATGAAGCTCTCGCGTTGCTCGCATAATGAGGAATTTGAAAAATATGTATTTATGATGAAAGGGGAAATCGTCATGGAGCGATCAAACAACAAACTCGTGGATTTATCCGTAGCATTTGCCGTTGAAATACTGAATCTGGTGAAATATCTCAAAAGTCAGCATGAAACGATTATCTGCAATCAGATCGGCAGAGCCGGAACAAGCATTGGCGCGAACATCCACGAGGCACAGTATGCCCATGGCAAGGATTGATTTCATTTCCAAACTGCAGATCGCCTTGAAAGAAGCCAATGAAACCAGTTATTGGCTGCTGCTCCTGGTCAAGACAAATATTATCGCCCGAGAGGAATATGACCGACTGGAAAATCTCTGTCGGGAAATCCGGATCACGCTGATCGCCTCGATCAATACAGCAAAATCAAACTCCAAAACATGAAGGGAAGGCTTTGCTCATGACATGCAGTCGCTTCATATCGCCTTTTCAGATGATGAAGCAGTTCCGCTTTGTTTTACTCCGGATCGATGTCTGCGTGTGAAGTCCAGTCCACACTGATCCAAGAGACCATCGCAAAACTTTTCGTTTAGCGAGAGCCTCTTGAATGCGAATCGTATTGCTGGCAAAAGGTCATGTAACGAAGCCACACAGTCCGATTTGCTGACGGCCATCCAAAGGATAAGTTTGTATGTTTAAATGTATAAAGCCTGGGTCAATAACCCATTTGCCGGACTTTTTGGTCTATCCTATCCATTTCCCGGTCTGCTTCACAACTGACGAATTTTGAAATAAGGAACCAGAGAATTACGAATACGATGATGCCGATAATTGCGTTTTTAAGCGGGTTTGTGGAAAAGAAACTGTGATGGCAATATGGACAGGTAGTGGCATTAGTTTCAACGTCCTTTTGACAATACGGACATTTGCGGGAACTGTTTGATGGAAATTGAACCTCGACAGTCTTTTTTTCTGATGGTTTTTCGTTCATGGTCTTCTTCCTTTCAATTTTTGTTTTATGATTGCGCCAAATCGGCGATTTCCAACAATATTGCAATGTCTTTCCGCAAACCACATTTCTGAGAAAGAAAAAGGCCGCGGCAATCGCCATGGCAACCCCTTTAAAACGCAAAAGACGGGGAAAAACGGTCAGCTTGGAAGATAATCGGAAATCCGGACAGTCCCGACAGTTTTCACCTTGAAAAAAGTCTGCTTGCAGGGTATATTAAAGTGGACAGTTATGCATTACTTGCTTTTTGGAGAAATGTTAGATGGGACAAATCTTTTTTGTAAGCGGAATCGACACCGGAGTCGGCAAAACCGTGGTTACCGGGTTGATGGCGCGTTACCTCATGAAACGTGGAGTGAAGACTGCCACTATAAAGATCGTTCAGACCGGCAATGCCGGCTTTTCCGAAGACCGCGATGCGCATCGCCGCATCATGGAAACAACTCTTCCGGAAGATGCGGAAAACCTTACTGCACCGCAGATTTTTTCGTTTCCGGCATCCCCGCACCTCGCTGCCGCGTTGGAAAAACGCAGCGTGGATACGAATATGATCAGTACCGCCACCCGCGAGCTTGCCGCACGCTACGATGTCATCCTTGCCGAAGGCGCGGGCGGGTTGGCTGTTCCCCTGACGGAAGATCTCTTGACTGTCGACTTTATTGCGCGCGAGGGTTATTTTCTGATTCTTGTTTCATCCGGCAAACTCGGATCGCTCAATCATACCATTCTTTCTTTGGAATGTGCCTCGTCCCGCGGAATACGAGTAGCGGGCATTGTTTTCAATTACGCTCCCGATTCCGATCCGGTCATAGACGCAGACAGTATGAAAATGATGCGTAAATATCTGGCGCGATATGGTTTTTCGCCAGCGGTAGTGCGGGTGCCCAAAGTGGACAAAGCATTTCCGGAAGTAGATTTTTCACCGCTTTTCACAGGGGAAAAATGAACATGCACACGGAAATTGACCGCACTTATTTGTGGCATCCTTATGCGCCTGCCGTCAATCCCCCGCCCGTCAACGGCGCAGTATCGGCTTCGGGCACGCATATCCGCCTTGCTGACGGCAACGAACTCATCGACGCCATATCCAGCTGGTGGTGCGCCGCGCACGGACATAACCGCCCGGAGATACTGGCGGCAATCCGTGAACAAAGCGAAAAGCTTTCCCACGTCATGTTCGCCGGATTCACGCATGAACCAGCCATTGCGCTCGCGGAGGAACTGCTGAAAAAACTTCCGTCTGGCCTGAATAAGATTTTTTTCGCCGATTCTGGATCGATTGCGGTGGAATGCGCCGCAAAAATGGCGATACAGTATCAAATTTCCCGAGGTTTGCACGGCAAATCACGCCTTGCCGCCTTGAGAGGAGGCTATCATGGCGATACGATCGGAGCGATGGCATTAAGTGACCCGGGTGGTATGCATACGATTTTCCGCGATCTGCTTCCGAAACATTTCTTCGCAGATCAGCCGAAATGCCGTTTCGATGCGGAATGGGACGATGCCGACTTCACCTCGATGCGAAGGGTGCTTGATGACCATGCCGACGAAATTGCCGCAGTGATCGTCGAACCCGTGTTTCAGGGCGCGAATGCGATGAACTTCTACCACCCCGAGTATCTGCGGCAGCTGCGCCGTTCCTGTGATGAACACGATATTCTGCTGATTTTCGACGAGATCGCCACAGGATTCGGACGTACGGGAAAACTTTTCGCCATGGATCATGCCGGCGTCGTTCCGGACATCATGTGCATCGGAAAGATCCTGTCGGGCGGGGTCATCACTCTGGCCGCAGCCATTGCCTCGGAACACGTTTCCGATGTGATCTCCGAAGGCGGGCGCGGAGCTTTTCTGCACGGACCGACCTTCATGGCGAATCCGCTGGCCTGCGCCGCCGCGACTGCATCGGTACGGCTTCTTGATGCCTACGACTGGCGCGGCAATATTCTGCGCATGGAGCGGCAGATGCGGTGGGAACTTGCGGAAGCAAGGGATTTTACCGGGGTCAGCGATGTGCGTGTACTTGGCGCGACAGCAGTCATCGAGGTAGAGCAGATACCATCTCCGGTTCGGGTGATGGAAATCGTGAAAAAACGCGGGGTCTGGTTGCGTCCCTTCGGACGCTGGATCTATGCTATGCCGCCTTTTATCACTCCGGAAGACGAGGTGAAGCGCATAACAGATGCGATGAAGGAACTTGCTCATGGCTGAAGACAGCGTTTACAGTCTCAAGATGCGCGCCGAGGCAAGTGGGAGACACATTTCCGGTGCGGAGAAAATTCTCCCCGAAGCGGCAGTCGGTGAATTTGCCAAAGCGCTTTTGGAACGGGCTATGCACCATGCCAACGGCCGCCCCGACTTCGTGAATCTCAAAATCGAGAAGCTGTCCGCCGACGAGGTGCGGAGTCTTGAAGCGCTTCCGGTACGGACGGTCGAAGTCTCCAGCGTGGAGCAAGGACGCAATGTGATGACGCAAATGCTCGAAGATTCCGGAGTTGCAAATGCGGCGGTCATCGTGGATATGCTGTATCAGACGTCGGGAATGCGCGGTGCGATACTGCTTGACGCGGACACGCTGGAACGTCTCGAACCCGATCATCAGCGCGGTGTCCGCGCCACTTTGATGGACGATGCGGAAAGCGCGTGCAAGGGCGCAAATTCCTGCAAAGACCACTATGCGGAGGCGATCGTTCTGGCGACCAAGGTCGCCAACGCACCGGGAATGATAGCCGAGCTCTGCATTTCGGATGACCCGGATTATACGACCGGTTATATCGCCTCCCGAAAACTCGGTTATGTCCGGATCACCAAGTTGAAGTCCCCCGGCACGCCGAAGGGCGGCCGGATATTCCTCTGCCGCACAAAGGAAATTCCCGCAGAGCAGATCATTGCTTATCTGGAAAACTCTCCGGTTCGGGTAACAGGTGTGCGGCCGCTCCATCGGGAAAATGTTTTCGACAAAAAAGGCTTTGTCAACCGCAATCTGGAATTGTTAAAACACGATAATTTATTCCGGGACGAGTTCATTTTCGACTCTGCGGCCGCCCCTTGCGTCAAACAGGGCGGGCGCGAAATATTGTTGCTCAGTTCCAATGACTATCTTGATCTTGCCCGCGACGAACGGGTCATCAAAGCGGCAAAGGATGCATTGGAGAAATTCGGTCTCGGGTCCGGAGGTTCCCGGCTGACCACGGGCTCGACGGTGTTGCACCGCGAACTGGAATATGAGCTGGCCAAATTCAAGGAAACGGAAGATGCGCTCGTATTCAACACCGGTTTTGCCGCCAACAGCGGCATTATTCCGGCGCTGTGTCCGCCTGGTGCGGTTATTTTCAGTGACGAACTGAATCACGCAAGCATCATCGACGGCTGCCGGGCGGCAAAAGCAAGAACAGTCATCTATCGTCACAATGACATGCATGACCTTGCGGATAAAGTGCGGATGATCGATCCCCGACAGGGCGGTCTTATCGTCAGCGACGCGGTTTTCAGCATGGACGGCGACATTGCCCCTCTGCCGGATATTCTGGACATCGCGCAGGAATTCGGGCTTTTCACAATGCTTGACGAGGCACATTCCACCGGGGTGCTCGGAGAATCAGGTCATGGGATCCGCGAACACTTTTCCGAAAAACGGCATCCTGATATTCTGATGGGGACGCTGAGCAAGGCTCTCGGCGCGGAAGGCGGCTTCGTCTGCTGCACCGCTGAAATGCGTCAGTTTTTGTATAATAAATGCCGCAGTTTTATTTTTTCGACCTCTCTTCCGGCGGCAATCATGGCCGGGGCGCTTTCCGCACTTGAAATCATCGAGAAGGAACCGCAACGAGTGCGCATGCTTCGCGAGAATGTGAGTTTTTTCATTGCTGAACTCGCAAAATACGATATCAAATGTGTTTCCGATTCGGCAATCATCCCGATCCATATCGGCGATGAGGGAAGAGCCGCCTCCGTTGCCGATCAACTGCGCACCCACGGCATTGTCATCCCTGCGATCCGTTACCCGACCGTAAAACGCGGAAGGGCAAGATTGCGTGCGGCACTGATGGCAACGCACACTCATGACCAGCTTGCCTTCGCAGCCCATCTCATCGGCCAGTCGTTGCAGGAGATTTCCGGTGTGTCTGGTTCATAATGGAATCTCGGGCACAATCTTCCGCACGGAATCCGGAACACTTGGCTGACCAATGGTGTCCATGATGGGCTGACGGACAAGAGCAGTCCTCTCTGAAAACGAGTACGTTCCGGAGACTGCGTTTCCCGTTTCGTTCTATCCTGAAGAAGGCTCAACAGCTTTTATTTCGCAAGGCTTCGATAAGCGGCGATGCGCTTTGCCACATTGTCTTTGAGGTTGTTGTAATAGAACGTGTAGTCATCTTCGTGGAAGCTCTGCGGCCCGAAGAATTCGGGGTCCGCAGGGTGGTCGTATTTGGCGTTCGTCACGATCACGCCGCGGGAAAGGACCACCTGCGCGTCCGCGCCGATGTCGGTGATCTCGTAACGGCGGGCTTTCATATTCGGCATGAACGAGCCCAGATTCATGCTCGCCGGCGCGTAAGTTTCGTCGAGTTTCCAGTTCAGCGGGTTGATGCTGATTGCATTCGGCAGCACTACGGCATTCTTTGCGTTCTCCTTCACGTTCTTTGGTCCCTCGGTGTTCCAGCTGATGATGACGCCCGTGTCATTCTCGCCTGTTGCGAACTTCAGATGCGGGTATTTCTCAAGGTCATCCTTCGTGACGGAGAATCCGATGACGTATGCTGCCACCATGCGTTTGTAGTAATCCGGGTGCTTCTTGAAGTAATTCTTCAATACGTATTTGACCATGGACGCCCCCTGACTGTGGCCCGCGATGATGAACGGACGGCCCCCGTTGCAGTTCTTGAAGTAGTAGTCGAGCGCGGCGGTGATGTCGTCATAAGGAATGCCGGAAATCGCCGCATCGATGCTTCCGGTCTTCTTCCTGATCTCCCCCGCATACCGCATGCCTGCCTGACGGTAGTACGGCACGAACACGTTGGTGGATTTCTCATATACGCTTGCATTGGTCACATATTCGCCCTTGGCTCCCTCTACCATCTCAGGGTTGTCGAGCGTCGCGTGATCGGGGGCGCCTTCCTTGAAGCTCGACTCATAGTATGCCGTCGAATAGATGTAGAACGTATCGACATCCTTCGTGATTTTCGGGAACTGCAGCCAACATTCCTTCCGGGAGTAGTCGGGCGCCTTTCCCATGTTTGCGACGGTCGTGCCGGCACAGCCGGACAGACCAAACAGCATAACCGTGATCATTGCCAATGCAAACGTGATCTTCTTCATTTTTTCACCGCTTTCAATTCACAAAAGATAAAAAAAACTGACGGGACTCCGACAACTTTTGCAGAGCCCCGGCAGGCACGTCATAAAGGAACTTATTTCTGTTCCCGGAAATCAGGGAAACGATTGCCGGTGAACATCTGGGGGATCACTTTGGACAATCCCGCAGCGACCCGGAATGCAGCCAGATCATCGAAGGTGTTGCCGACGATCTGCACGCCGATCGGGACCCGCTTGGAACTGAGCATCACCGGCATATCCACCACGGGATAGCGGTTGAGCAAATTCCAGACCGGGGTCAGAAGGATATCATTGCTGTATATGGCTTTCCCATTGATCACCGCACCATCGTCTTTGGTAGCCTGGAACGCCGCGGAAACGAACGGAGTCGCCAGCGTCGGCATGATCAGGGCAATACAGCCGTCGCCGAACACATTTTTCTGAACGTCCGCATGAGTTTCCCCTCCCAGCGCGGTAGCTTTGATCAGTGCCGCGGGACTGTAGGCTTTGATGTTCTTGAAAAACGGTTTGACATTGCTGCAGAGCAAGTCCTGTTTATCTGCGGCAAGATCGATGAGTTCATACATTTCCGTGGACAGCAGACCATTGATAAAAATCGCCAGTTTGCCGCCCTGGATGGTCCAGTCGGAGTTGATGACTTTCACTTCCGCCCCGGCTTTTTTCAGCGCTTGAGCCACTTTGTCCAAGGCCAGGTTGACTTCTTTATCGCAGCCGCCGGGCAGCCATTTCGGGAAGTAGCACACGGCGACTTTGGCGCCTTTCAACGACTGGTATTCCGTCGGATAGTCCAGTTTGGGACGGAGCGACGCGTGGGTCTTCGGATGAGGTCCGGCAACGATGTCCTGCATCAGGACCAGATCGTCAAACGTGCGGGTCAGGGGTCCCAGCGTTTCATACGCGATCTCCGAAGTGGGGACCCGTCCGAAGGGAGGTTTGAAGCCGTAGATCCCGTTCATGCTGGAAGGGATCCGGATGGATCCGCCCATGTCGGACCCGGTGGCGATCGTGCAGAATCCGGCAGCCAAAGCCGCGCCGCTGCCGCCGGAGGAGCCGCCCACGCCATAGGCAAGGTTCCACGGATTTCTGGTGACGCCGTACAGACGGCTCCAGGTCATGCAGCTGACATAAAGTTCGGGAACGGTCGTGGAAAAGACGAGGATCGCGCCCTCGTTTTTCAGGCGTTCGATCAAGGGGCAGTCATCCGTGCAGGACGGGACATCTTTGAGGATCAGCGAGCCCATATCGACCCGCCATCCGACCACGTTGTTTTCGTTCTTGACTCCCACTGTTACGCCTTCCAGGCGGCGGGCGGTGCCGTTGCGGTAGCGTTCGGCCGCAGCTTTCGCAGCCTTGCGGGCTTCGGCAAAACGGTCAAAGCAAATGGCATTGATCTTACCGGCATTGAAGGACTTCAGCTCTTTTTCCAGATCCCGGCGTTCGGTGTTGTAAACTCCGTTGTACTGTTTTACTTGCGCGATCTGGGCTTCCAGCACGTCGGACGGCGTAATGATCCCCGCCTTGAACAGAGCGATCTGCGTTGTTGCCGACATGTAAGCCAGTTCCTTCTGGGTGAATTTCGGCTGAGCGGCCGAAACGATCACTGCGGACAGCATGATCAACGCCATCCAAATTGTTTTGTTCATTTTTTCTTCCTGAAGTTTATTATTTTATTTGAATGATGGTGCTATTTGTAATATACTTTCGTCCTCCCGATTTTCAAGTGCCTGGGACTATTTTTGAAGACAGTACCGCAGAAATCCCGTAAAAATGAAGCGTGCCTTTTTGACAATTCAAAAATTGTGATATATATTTAAGAAGTTCAGTTTCAGCTGCGATGAAAGATTTCTGCATTATCTGAGATAATGATCAGGAGATCAAATTGAAATAATTGCGAAAACGGAGGATTTTATGAATAAAAAGACAGCATTGTGGGACAGCAAAACCGGCTGTGCATCTTCCATTACGTTTTTTCCGGCGGGGGACTCTCAGCCGCGCCTGCCGTTCTGGTGATCCCCGGAGGCGGCTATGGAGTCGTATGCGAGGAAACGGAAGGTTCTCCGGTCGCCTTGACTTTCAACCGGCTGGGGTATCATGCTTTTGTTTTGGATTACCGGGTAGCTCCGCATTCTTTCCCGGCTCCGCTCAACGATGCAGTTCGGGCGGTCAGGATCATCCGGGCCCATGCTGAGGAATGGGGGATCATCCCGGACAGAATCGTCAGCTGCGGTTTTTCCGCCGGCGCGCATCTGGCCGGCTCCCTGGGGATTCTGGCAGATGAGTCCCACGGCAATGCAGGCGATGGATATGACTCTGTTTCCGGTATGGTGGATGCGATGATCCTTTCCTATGGCGAGCTGGTCCATGCCCCGTGGTCCCATGCCGGCTCCTGGCACAACCTGTCCGGCGGGGATGAACAGATCGAGGAACAATGTTCGCTGGAGCGGAAGGTTTCAGAGCGGACTCCGCCGGCTTTCGTATGGGCCACGATGGGCGATCAGATCGTGGATTGCCGCAACAGTATTGTTTTTGCCGAAGCGATGCGGAAAGCGGGACGTCCCTGCGAACTGCATCTGTATCCATGGGGCGATCACGGAATGCTCCTGGGATTGGATACTCCTGATGTCGGCGGCTGGCCGACCGCTGCAGACCGTTTTCTCCAGGCGCAGTGGGCAATGCGGGCAGATCCAGTGGAAATCCGGCGGAAATATACCAATTCTTATCAGTATCAGGCGGAAATCGCTGCAGGATTGACGCCTCCCAGGATTCCCGGATAACTTCGAAGATGGTTGATAACGGGCTGGATCACTCCGTATTGATATGTCCCTGGCATTTCAGTCTGCGGAATGCTTTGGGGGATACCGCAAAATGCCTGAAAAAACAGCGCCGGAAGTATCCGGGATCGTTAAACCCGGTTTCATAAGCTATCTCAGAAACGGTCAGTCTCGTTTTTCGCAGCAGGACGGCCGCATCGTTCAGCCGGATCCGGTTCAAAGCATCCGTTACGGTTTCATGAAGCGATTTCCTGAAGATCCTCCCCAGATAATCCGGATTGCACTGCAGTTCCGCTGCAATTTGCGAGGTGGATAAAGGTTCCCGGAAGCGAAGCGTCATGATATTTTTCGCTCTTTCCACCAGATCCGGCAGAGATTTATTCGAGGACAGGCTGTCTTTTTTCTTTTTTTGGCCGGCTTCATGCAGAATGAGGGACAGGATCAGGGTCAGCCCGGTCTTGTCTTCAGGTGCATCGTTCTGCCGGGAAAGATACAGCTGAAAATATTCGCTCAGGCGATCCGGGAAAGCGGCGGCGAAATACTGCGGCATTGCGTGAAGCATATCCAGCGCCGCCCGGTTGCGGGGAATGAAATGGATCCAGAAGAAAGACAGATTCGGGGTATAAGGGGAAAGTCCGCCGTGACGGATTCCCGGAGGCAGCAGCAGGCACTCGCCAGGGCGGACGGCATATTCATTTTCCCCGATGAACATTTCCAGTTTGCTTTCCAGTACCAGAATCAGTTCCCAGTTGTCGATCACCCGGGAAGAATGGCGGCCATGTCCGCGGGAAATCAGACGTCCGGCAACGCCGGGCTCAAATTCAGCTTTCATAATGATTCCGTCCCTTTTTGTTTTCAATAAACAATATCACCTGTTGCAGAAAACTTCAAATCCATATGGGAAAGCCGTAATGAAAAAGTCGGAATAGTTTCGTAATTATACGGTTTTCTTCCTCTTGTCTTTGATAATATGCTACATTATATCGAACAGACCAGACAAAAAAATCAAAGGGAGGCAATCATGCAAAGAATCAAAAACGGCATTGTGAAATTTCATCTCGCGTTCTTCACCTCTCATGCCTGAAGCGTAAAACGCCGCAGTATTTTACACTGATAGAGTTGCTCGTTAATAGATAACAAGTTATATTGGTGCATACTTCCCGATTCTGAAATGAGAAAGATACATTTTTTCCTTTCTCCCAAACTGCAAAGTTTCCGTTTGTTTTTTGAATTTGCCCTTGACAGGAGAACCATTGTCGTTTATATTATGCACATAACCGGACAGTATGGTCCCTGCGAGTTTCAGGCTGTAGGCGCTATACCGTCCGGCTTTTTTTGGATCAAAGTAAAATACGCCTACACCATTCTTTTCTGCTTCCAGCGCCTACACCACCAGCCATTATATGTTCCTAAGAGGATTCGATGCCTTTAAGTGAACATGGCAGGAATCTGAATCGGATATAAAAGTTTCGAAGTGCCCTGGAACCATCTGCGGGAACCGATCGGCAACTCTGAAAACAATGGATAAGAAGGGCAGTAATATAAAAAAACGCTTATCATTGCAGGCAAAGGCTGTTTTGACGTTTGCAATTGAAGAAAAACAAAGTATATTGGCTTAAATTATTGGAACCGTTCATTAACAGAAAAACGGTCTGGTTTAAGGAATAACCATAATTGTTTTTTTTGAAAAACGGTTTTATTTAAAATTTTTTCGAATATGTAATAATTTAACAGGAGGAAAAAATGAGTTGGATCGACTGGTGTATTGTCATTATCCCGATCGCTTTGCTGGTCTGGATGGCGATCAGTTCAGGCAAATATGCAAGAGGCGTGGTGGATTATCTTGCTGCCGGACGTATCGCGGGCCGTTATGTGCTGAGTGTGGGAGACATGACCGCCGGATTGTCCGTGATCACGCTGGTCGCCGGATGCGAAGCCTATTATCAGACCGGCTTCAGCGTCGGCTTCTGGGGGGCGATCACTGCGCCGGTCGGCATCTTCATCGCATTGACTGGCTACTGCACCTACCGCTGGCGGCAGACCCGCTGTCTTTCGCTCGGACAGTTTCTGGAACTGCGTTACGGCAGCAAATTCTTCCGGGTGTTCTGCGCGGCGCTGCGGACCCTCGCTGAAATGGTGACCAACGCCATCGGCCCTGCCATCGCGACTAACTTCTTCATCTACTATCTGGGGCTGCCGCACAAGGTCATGATCTGGGGAGTCAGTCTGCCCTGCTACGCCATCATCGTCGTCCTCTGTCTGATCCTCGCCATCATCTTCATCTGGCCGGGGGGACGGATCTCGCTGCTGATCACGGACAGCATCCAGGGGATCTTCAGCTACCCGATCTTCGTCATCATCGTGGGCTACATCATTCTGAATTTCTCCTGGTCCCAAGATGTTGCGCCGGTGATGTGGAACCGGGTAGAAGGGCAGAGTTTCATGAATCCCTACGACATTTCCAAAATGCGCGATTTCAACCTTTTCGCCCTGGTCGTGACGCTCTGCGGCTCCATTCTGAACCGGGCGGGCTGGATCGGCAACGACACCACCGGCGCAGGGAAGACCCCGCATGAACAGAAAATGGCCGGGGTCCTCGGTTCCTGGCGGAACGGTTTTTCCTGGATGATGATCCTGCTGCTTGCGATCATCACCATCACCTTCATGACCAGTCCGAACTTCTTCAAAAAGAACCGTTTCAAGGTCACCAGTTCGGAGATCCGGCAGGAACTCTGCAGCCGGGTCCTGGAAGAGGCTGTCCAGAATCCGGAACAGCGGAAACAGATCATGCGGGAGATCGGCACGATCCCGGCCCAGGTCGCGGCGGCCAATGCCGAATACGCAAAAACCGTCGCATCTTCCCCGGAAGCACTGGCTGCTCTGCGCAGCAAGAGCGATCCGGGAAAATATGTCGCGGATTTCCAAAAAGCCATTGCCGACGTCCGGGCGGGAAAAACCGCCGCCCCGGAATTTTCGGATACGCTGGTCCAGAAACCGGTCTCCCAGCAGGAAAATCCGGATACACTGTATTTCCAGACCGTGCAGAAAACGCTGGGCGACACGCCGGAAGGACGGCATGAATTCCAGAAATTCCGTTCGACCTACAACCAGATGATGATGCCGACCCTGATCCGGAAGATCTTCCCCGTCGGGATGGTCGGGATCTTCTGCCTGCTGATGGTCATGCTCCTCATTTCCACCGACGACAGCCGGATCTTCAACGCATCCTCCTGTCTGTTTCAGGATGTGGTGCTGCCGTTTTTCAAAGAACGTCTTTCGCCGGAAAAGCATCTGCTCTATCTGCGGCTGATGACGCTCGGGGTAGGGGTGTTCTTCCTCATCGTCTCGCTGGTTTTCTCGAATCTGGATTATATCAAGATGTTCACCACGATCATGTGCGCCTTGTGGCTGGGCGGAGCCGGTCCGATCATGGTGTTCGGACTTTACAGCCGGTTCGGGAACCTGACCGGGGCCTGGTGCGCGATCATCTTCGGTTCCGGTCACGCCCTCTTCGGACTCATCATGCAGCGGAACTGGGCGCTGACGATCTACCCGTTCCTCGAACAGATGGGCTGGGTCGAAGGGCTGAACAACTTCCTCGTGGCGGTTTCCTCCCCGTTCAATCCCTGGATCTCCTGGTCGATGAACCCGGTCAAATATCCGATCAACTCTTATGAGATCTATTTCATTTCCATGATGCTTTCGCTGGTCGGCTATATCGGAGGCTCTCTGCTGACCTACAAGCCGTATGATCTGGACAAACTGCTGCACCGCGGCAAATATGCCGACGGACCGGAGCCGGTCCGGAAAAAATGGACCTTCCGCAACATTCTGGGAAGACTGATCGGCATCACGCCGGAATACACGCTCGGCGACAAGATCATCGCCTATTCGGTGTTCGGCTACTCGATCGTTTACAGCATCCTCATCGTATTCCTGGGGATCGTAGTTTGGAACGTGATTTACCCGTGGCCGGACCACTGGTGGACCGTCAAATTCTTCATCACGTCGCTTCTGATCCCCGGTATCTCCGGGATCATTTCGACCGTCTGGTTCCTGATCGGCGGGATCCATGATTTCCGCCAGCTCTTCATCGACCTGAAGAAACGGGTCGAGGATGCGAAT
>Ga0256405_10008277_pt1 | contig 15022 bp, 6 predicted proteins | sample RumenRJG_02DNA_FD_189096 | JGI IMG/M metagenome (GOLD analysis project Ga0256405, IMG submission 189096) | Bovine rumen microbial communities from Lethbridge, Alberta, Canada - RJG_02 | ecosystem: Host-associated > Mammals > Digestive system > Stomach > Rumen | place: Canada: Alberta | collected... | reverse complement strand
GATTTGCAATGGCTTGTGGCTGGCAGAATAGCTGCCGGCCGTGGTCTTGCAATTACCTACAAAATGCAGGTGCAACAACCTACAAAAACTTTTTGCAATTTTATGCAAAAAAGGCTTGCAAAAAACACCATCAAATCTTTCGCCTGTTCCAGATCCAGCTTCAAAGCGATACAGAGTGCCATGACTGTTTTCTTTTTCGGATGATAATGTACATCACACTGAATCTTGGAAAAATGCTTCCGGTCAAGGTTTGCCCTTTTCCACACATCTTTATTGTCCAGCCCTTCTGCATCAATCAGTTCAAACAGCTTGTCATGAAAAGACATGCCGATGTTATCCAGTTCCTCTTCCAGAGACAGTGGCGCCGATAACTTAGAACCGGTCACTGAAGAAGTATCTTCAAGAGGATATGGTTCCTCCTCTTCGCACTGCATCAAGCGTTCATCATCTATTAATTCGTCACGCTCCGGGTTTCTTTCCGGGTATCTTCCATTAGCCGCTGATCTGCCCGGATATTCTTTCGCATGACGCAGTCTTATGTAATTGGCATCTATGTAGGAATCAATTTCTCCGATGATCTGAGCAGAAAGCTGAAATGACTTCTTGTCAAATACCACAAGAATGATCTGCATATCATTTTTCAAAAGGAATTTACTGAATACCGATACCGCAATCTGTAACGCCTTATCCTTCGGGAATCCGTAAAGTCCCGTTGAAATAAGCGGAAATGCGATGCTTCCGCAGCCAAGTTCCAACGCTTTTTGCAGGGATTTCTCATAGCAGCTCTCCAGCGTGTCAAATTCTCCGTGACCGCCGTCCTCCCATACCGGTCCTACCGTATGGATAATGTATTTTGACGGAAGGTGATAAGCTCCTGTAACAGCCACCTCACCTCTGGCGATGTTACCAATCTTTCTGCGCTCCTCGAGGAGCTGCTCTTTTCCTGCAGCCTCATAAATGGCGAGGTCTGTGCCACTTGCACAGATTGGCATGGGATTGGCGGTATTTACGATTGCATCCGCCTTGACCCTGGTGAGATCGTTGCGGACGATTTTAAACGGCATTGTGCGGCACCTCCTTGTTGTATCGTTCTAATTTCACATTACTTCTCAGAGAATTCCTCATCTGGCAAAAGCCGGTACTCCGTTTTCCCGATGATCAGCTTATTTATTCTCGTCAAATATTTATAGTATCTGGGCCTCCGTAGCCAGATAATGCTGGTATTTCGCCTCTTATTTTTTATATTTCATAATGCGGCTCAAGATATCATACCGGAATGCCATGCGCTTTCGCATAAGCTATTTCCGATTTTGTACTGTCTCCTATGTAATCACCAACATTAATAACGAAGATTTCATCTGCCATATCAATTTTTCTCTTATGCATATCATCCAACATGTCTTTAGTTTTAGTGAACGTTCCCTCATCCATACTATTGTTTCTGCCAGCTTAACAGTGGAAAGGTGCGCATCCTTTGCCAAACACTCAAGTATCTTTATCTGTGTATCATTCAATGTCGGAATGTGCTTCTCCGATGTTTTCTCCGATGCTTTCTCCGATGTTTTTTTCCACATTGTTTATCATAGTTCTTCGAAATAAGTTTACCCTAAGCATGTCATACCGAACAATCCGTAGACAATCAAGTAGATCAGAGTATAATCAGTTTCCGTTAGTCCGGACAGGCGGTTCCCTGCCTGCCGGACTTGCGGTTGTTACCGCACAAGAATAGTCACTACGAGCCGTTTTTCAAAAAACTTGATAGGAGGTTCACAGTTCACAGTGAGTAACTTTATCAATATTTCAGTATTCTTTTATTTACGATGCATTCAATTTACCGACGAGTACGCATGGTCTGCTCTTTCAAATTGTCTAACAATAGATTTAATTTTGTTCATATTGTGTTCAAGGGATCTGGTACCTAATGCTTTTATTCATATTGTGTTCAACGAGTCTGACCCTTGCATTCTCCTATTGCCTGTCACTCTATACATCCAATTTCTTTACTTCGTCCAATGTCAACGGTGTAAGATGTGAAAGTTTATTTCTAGCTTCTTTGCTAATCTTCAATCTGTCATATTCCTTTTGATTCAGATTCATCCTTCCATCATCTGCCATAAATTTCAGTGTTCCCAATTCAACATCTTCCGGATTACTATATATTTCTCCATATGAGGATGTAATAGGCAGCTGCCTTGCTATCTCCATTTTATTTTTCTGAACAAAGTCTTCTCGATATTCCTCCAACACAGGATACACTGACCTTATCTGTGCCAGCCAAATCAAATGATCAACCTCTGATTTTGACTTTTCAAAATTAAACTCACTTCCATCACTTCGGACTTTTTCGTCGGTTATCCTTCTGATTGTAACATACGGATCTCGTAAAAATTCTCTGTAGTTTTCAAGACACTGTGCACACAACTCAATATCATTATCCACTACATTTGCTACCAGTTCCGTCAAATAGTTTTTAATAAATGATCGTTCCCTTATTGCAGATGCAGCAAGCGTACAAAATACAAAACGATCGTATTCGCTTAAATATTCATCAAATGAACAAATCTTGATGCCTTTTTTCGCTAAGACACCACCTTTTCCTGTCCATTCCAAAATGAATACTGCTATATCTTTATTCTTGCCACGTTCTTTTATGTATTCTGACACAAACTTCAGCCAGGCCTCCAATTGTTCTTTCGATCTGATTTTTATCCAAAGGTATCTTTCGTGTAGAACTATATCATCACTTTCAGCAAAAAATTTCGCATATGACTTTGATGGTCTATATTCAGCACGCTTCCCCTCCTTGCAGAATTCTTTTAAAAGATATGCACCCGGATCAGCCACATCACTTGCGCATTCAAATCGTTTGGTCGAATTTTGCTGTTTTACCCATTCCTTTATATTTCTTACCATATAAGAATACCACGGAAAGTCCCCTGAGCAATTGAGTACTATACTCTTCTCGCTCAGAAGACATTCGACTATATCAGATATAAACGCAAAAGCATTAGGCACACGTTCCCACCAAATCTGTTCCATATTACTCACCCATATACTCTTCCAACCTATCGTCTACTTCCGCCCTAGTGCCCATCAGCTGGAAGAAAGTGAATCTAGAAAACAGATAATGCGTCTCATCTGTATTTCTTAAAACATTCAGTTCTTTAAGTTCTTCCATAAAAGACACAAGCTTTGTATTATCCAAGTTTGCAATCTTCGCAATTTCAAGTTCATTACCCACGTTCTTAATATCAGCCGCAGAATATCCCTCATTATATCCGTTGTTGTGATACAAAAATGCCATCAGAAGGGCAATCAGATAATAGTAATTATCCTCATCCAACTTCAGCGTGATCATATATTTCTCACGAATTTGCTGTGTAAACTCAGGATCAGCTAGAACTTTCTTAATATGTTCTTCACTGACTTCATAAATCGGCGTATCAACCTCATCATAATTTGCATAATCCTTATTACGCATAGCATTGATTAATTTCGCACAATACATCTGGATCAGCCCTGGGAAATAATTCGTCGTTGCCAAAATCAATGTAATCAAATACTCCTTCTCCTTTGGAAACCTCAATCCAAGATAATGCAACGGAATTTCTAACAATTCGCGTGCCTCAGATGTATTAAACGGTTTAACAGTCATCGTCTGGAGATGCGTGAGTACACTGTTATTGCCCAATGCCTCTCTCTTAAAACGCACGATATTTCTAAGACCTGCTATAACAAATTTGAATCTTCCAGCTCCAATACTCTGAATTTCTTTTAATGCATCAAATGGCTGATAATTAACTGCTTCGCAACTATCAATGAACACATCAGCCTCATCAAGTAACAAAAGTAAATAGGGAATCCTATTCTTATCAGACTGAAGGCGGCGCCTTACGGTGCGGGCCAATTCATTCCAATCTTCTGTATCAATATCCTGGTCAAAAACAAATGCATCATATAGCTCATGTCCGATCTTTTTTGCCGCCTTTTTATAGTCTAACCCTTTTATATCAACCAAAACTGCGCGATTTCCATTCTCATCCCAGTCAATATCCTCCTTTGCCTTTTTCAACAACGCAGATTTACCAAGCTGACGGCCACCATAAACGATATTAACTCCAGTTGGTGATTTGATTCTTTCCAGTTCCTGCTTACGCCCCATAAATATTTCAGGTGGCATCACATTTGCAGATTCCCAGACATAAGGCTGGTAGTATCCAAATGGTGTGATAAGCGAAACCAACATTTTATTCATCTTGGTCTCATCATAATTACGAACCAAGAACATCATAACCACTCTATCTACGACAGCAAATAGCTTATCTCCCAACGCATTCTTGGTTTTGCGTGCCAATCGGCGACGCTCACTCAACGGCAATGCATTATCATAAAGAATCATCGTATGCTTTGCATTTCCGATTTGTTTCATAATTTCGATCATCGCATCAGCATCATATGCGCCATTAATGCAAACAACGCGGAAGCCATCCAACGCTGCACCGGAACCCAATGCTGCGATTGGATGGGTATAACTGTTTCGCTGCCCACTCTTGACCTTTTCTGTCAGAACCGCATAATGCTCAAATTTTCCTATTGATGTCTGCGGTTTAACACTTGCAACTTTGAATCCCAAACAATTAAGAAGATTTTTAAGTCGATCCTGACCAAGCTTGCTTCCTCCTGGGAGCCAATTATCGGCCAGTCTCTTCGCTCCTCTCTGCTCTTTATTCCTTGTCCTGCTGCTGACTAAGGTTGCGAATGAAGCATTTCTCATTGCAACAGGCTGATAATAATCATCATAGTTATCAAGGAAATCTTTCAGAAAATCCTCCTCAATAAGTTCCTCCTGTTCTTCTTCAGAAGCATCTGCTCTCGCAAGCAAATCCTCTGCCACTGTATAGTTCTGCTCATTGATCATTGCAAGAATACGCGATACTCTTTTCTTTTTCCCTTCTGCAGAAAGTCCTGGAATCGTAGTAGCTTTAAAACTTTCTAACTGTACCAACAGGTCTTTTTCTCTGGACTTTGCCTCTTCCTTAATTTCAGCAAGGTAGCCATCCATTATCTGCTTAAAGAATCCATAATTTGAGGTTTCAATAGCCCACCCATACCACTCATCGACAATCTGAAGAATTTTTTCCTTCTTATCTTCTACGGAATTATCAATCTGTCCATAACTCTGAGCCAACTCAAGATTTCCAATAAAATCATCTTTACGAAGGTCGGCCGTTTCCTTAGCATATGCCTCTCCCGAATCAATCGTTTCAAGAATTTCAGACCATTCGTCTGACGGTTCTTTTACCATTAGGTAATCAATAATCAACCTTGCTGCGCCATAGTCGTCTCCCTTGTCATCTAAAATTGATGTCAGGCGTTCGCGAAACGTAAGCTGTTTCTTTTGCAATTTGCGGACATGATTTAGAATACGTGTCATCGGATAGAATGTCTGCAACGTAGAAGAATGCATTTCCAAGTCTGGTAGATAACCTTCATCAAGCATCACATCATCTGTCAACAAAAACGGAACATAGAAGTATTTCCTGCTATCTTCCATATAGGAACCATTTATACACTTCAAAATTTCTTTCAAAGTATAGCTTAAAATACGAAGTCCGGCAGCATACTTCTCAGATATTTTCTCATCTGCACATGCATCCTGCATATCTTTAATGGCAGCCTCAAGATTATCTATCATAGGTCTCCGAACCTTCTTATACGCAAGTTCTCCTTCATCCTCAGTATGGTTACTAATTCTGCTTACCAGATCACACCACTTTGCCAACAACTGCACGGCCTTTGTTGTAGTACTGATAATATTATTTCTCAAATGGCTCATCAGATCAGCATGGCGGCGATACATCATCAGAGCGCCAGCCTTATCCCAATAAACCATAATATAATTCCAAAGCTTATCACTATCAATCGTATCTACTTCAATTGTGCTGTCTTCCTTATAGAAATTTTCCTGGAGAAATTCCAATACCAATGGTTGAATATCATTGTCTCCATCTATGATAGCCTTTATATATTGACCGAAATCACTACCAGCAGAGAAAATCAACTTTTTGGTTTCCAAAAATCTCTTCTGGCTGGCTTTTTCTTTCTTTCGTCCAATAACAAAGTTATCATAGAAAATACGAGCGTCCTGCTGAAGAGTGCTCAGTTCCTGATCTAACTCAGATTTACTTCTGGACCGATAATCAGCATATGCGTCCATTCCCTTCTGGTGGTTGTCCTTAAAGTCCATTAGAGTATAGAGCACCTTGCTCAATGCCGGGTAATCGTTTAGTAATTTGTATTCCTTAACTCCGCTATAATAGGACTTGATATTGTAATCATAGCGTACCTGATTAGAGAAAAATGTTCTGAGTGCGGTCGAAATTACCAGTGCATCCTCAAATTCACCTCTACTGTCAATTAGTGTAAATGCATTATCTGTGGAATAATTACAATGTCCCATCGGATCATTTAGAGCATGCGCTAATTGATTATAAAAAATGAAATATTCCGGTCGCTGCAGCGAGAACGCTTTTGCGTATGCTGTAGCTGCATACAGTTTTCCAGAATTAATAAGAAAAATTGTATCTTTTACCAAAGTTTCCGGACTTGTCGTAGTAACTATATCTGCAACTGTATCCTGCTTATCCATAGTCATCTCTCTACCCGATTTTTCTTCCGATTCTGTTAGTACTACATAAAACTCTTCGTCTTCCCCTGTCTTTTCTGTGCTTTTATGTATCTGCGAAAATGATGCTGTTTCAAGTTTTTCAGAATCACCTGAGTCCTCATGTACTGTACTGTCACCCACATTTTCTTGTTTTGCTCCAATATTCACTTCATCCACTTGATTACCGTCAAAATAATCATAATAGCTGTTATCAGCCATACTATACAGATACATATTTTCAGAAGATAACAAATCTCCCAATTCATCCAGCATAACTGTAGCAAGCGTCTTGGCCTTTTTCTGATTATAAGAAGAAAAAATAACACATTTTATAGGCATCTCATCTTCCAACATCATTTTAACCTTTTCAAGATAGATATCACATTCTTCTACGCTATCCCAAAATACTCCTATAATAATATCGCAGCTGATACTATCCATCTTTGGTGCATATACTCTTGAGAAGAAACATTCTGTCAAAATAATCTCCGACTCTGTAAATGAGGAATATCCTGCATCCATAAAGCGTTGTACACTATCACAATACAGCTTATCATACAATATTCTGCATGCGGCACTAGAGGCTTTATCCTCTATGGGTTGTCCCCATTTTTCAATTGTATGCTGATTAACCCCAATCATTTTAGCCGCATCACGATATGATAATGATTTTATCAGTCGAGGAGAAGCACAATAAAATTCTCCCCCCGGGGAAAGCTTATATTTTCTCAAATACCCCTTGCGCTGAAGATAGTCAAGGGAACCACTTGCAAGATCCGCTGACATACCCTTCAAAAGACTCAAATATCTTATAGAAATGTTATTCTTATTTACGATTTCCTTAAGAATCACTTTTATGGCTTTTTCATTTCCCTTTCTTACATCATTTTGGAACACACTAGCTGTTGTCTTTTTATCTTCACTGGTACTGATATCTTTGGACAATAGACCAATATTAGAATTCTGTTTCAAAAGAAGCCCAGAAGTCTCAATTTTCTTAGCAAATTCCGATAACTCTTCCGCTACTTTCTCTTCCACATCTGAATTACCACTCGACACTTCAGATTTCCCAGAATTAGTTGTCACATCGTCATCTTCGTTTTCTCCAGTGTTTGGATCTGTAATATATTCCAACGATTCATTTATTTCTACAGGCTGCTCTTCAAATAAACTATTCTCTATGTCTTTGGCCTTTCGTTCTTGTTTATCATCCTTTTCAGGAAGACAATACTTCCCAGCAGCCAGTCCATTCTGAACACGGCGCGGATAGAACTCGCCCACCAAGTCCAAAAGAGCCATCCCTTCATCAGAATCGAGATCATCACATGTTAGTGCATTCAAGAATGCTTTCGGACCAGCCGCTTTTTGCTCAATTTCATCTGCTTTTGGCTCAGTTCCTTTCGAAATACGAGAGAGCAATGCCTCTGCCTGCTCCTGGAATGGCTGTAATGCCATTGCATAATTGTTAACCCAAGACTGCACAGACACAAATTCTTCAAGAGTTTTTCTAATTGTCTCTAACTGCTTTTTATACCTAACATAAACACTATTTCTAACTGCCTCAACATATTTAATAGCCGGCATATCTTCTTTCGGCATCTCGTTCTCGGCAACCTGTGCCATTGCAAATGAATAAATTGTATTATATTTCTGACGTAGCCCATCAATAGATTCTTGAAGTCTTCTCATCTCTTCTTCCTCAGGCACTCTTCCCTCTGAGACAAGAGTAAGCATTATCTGAAGTAATTTCTTAGAATCATCAGCGCTGACATTGAATTCTTTTAATAATTCTTCTATGTTTATTTCCACTTTTTTCTGCTCCTTTTCGTTTTTGTTCTCCATGGCTCGCAAATTTTCTAAATCAGTGATCACCTGTAAGCACTCCTCTTCTGTTAATTTCTTTCCTTCGTTCAATCGATCCAGTGCAGCGGACACATGCTCAATAACTGCATCCCTTTTACTCTGTACTAATTTCATTTTCTATTTACCTCCGTCAAATCAAAATAGTGCAGTTTCTTTAATGTTCTCGTTTCAAGTCCACGCTGCATTTTTAGACGTTTCTCATCCTCCTTCGACTGCACAATAATTGTTAAGTCATCAATCTTATCTGATCCCGCCAAATCATAAAGAACAGCGGCTTCCTGCATTTCTATTTCTGCATCCTCGTCAAATACCCCTGCAAAACAATAATTTACTGAATAAGAATCCTGTATTTTACAGCCCATAGGCATTTTAAGCTTATCATCAATAACAAATACAAAATAGTCATCTATGCCCTCAGACTTGTAGTAAAGCTGAATCATAATCATTCTTATAAAAGTTATATCCCTCCAGTTTTCTGGATGTAAATACAAATTCTCTGTAAGTAAAAAGGATTCATCCTGCTTTCTTATAAAATCGGCTATATTCTTGTCCTGAATAATCTTCCATCCCTTGGTTGTCAGGCAATAACCGATTATCTTATTTCCGCAAATATTAGCTGAAACTGAAGCAACAATTCCATTATGAATAAGATAATCTTTTGCGTCTCCGATATCCTCTATATCTTCCTCTTGAATAAATTTCTTCATAGCAAACTGCTTCAGTACATGAATATTTCGCCCATTTAATAAGAATGCTCCTTCAATTGATTCTTCCTGCCCGTCCGGTAAAACATCCGTAAACGAAACTTTTCTCATTTCCAACACTGGTTCAGACTCTTGAATACCAATCTGAGCGGTCTTCCTCAATCTGGTGCATTCTGCTCGGTATTCCCCAAATGAATGTTTCAAATCCTGTATGTTTTTCTCTTCAGGGATTTTCCCTTCTTGTAATCCAATTAAAATTTTTTCCAGCTGTTCTTTGACAATCGCCACTTTATCATCATTTGCGAGAATCGTTTTATTTCTTTCATTCTTATTCATAATAATACAACACCTCCATTGCTCTGGTGCTGGCGACTACCTTCTGATTCGTAGTCATTCCCGCAGCATAAACCAATACATTTGTGAATTCAAGTCCCTTTGCTGCAAAAATGGAATAACATGGAATTCCTCCACCCAACTGCTTATCTGTCTTTGTATCAAGATACTCAAAATCTGAAGCCGGCTTTCCCATTTTCATACAAAGCTGTTGAAGTGCTCTCCTGTCCTTTACAATCATTGTTATATCCGGCTGTTCCACTACAGATTTCAATTGTGTAGGATTAATAATTTTACGCGGTTGCTGATTTTTCTTTATCTTTCCTACAAACTCCATAGATGATCCAAAATTTCGATTGCAAAAATCTACGATTGCAGCTGTGTTCCGGTAATTCCGATTCAAAAAATACTCTTTTTCTATTCCCGTTTCATCTTTCCAGTCATGAACTCCGCATGCCTGATGAAGAACTTGATCCGTATCGCCAAACACATTAAGCACAGCGTTAGGATACAATCGACGAAGCATGTCATAATCAGCTTTATGTAAATCTTGCCCCTCGTCCACACAAATCAATCTGTAATCCGGCAATTTTGCATCCGGATGCAAAATTGTATATATTTTTAAATAGAACAATACATCTGATTTATACAAAATTCTTGTTTCTCTCTGATGCCCGTCCTGCAAATCTTCCACTTGTAGCGTCTGAATATTATATTTTTCCTTCAACGGAGTAATCACATTCCAGACTTCCCTCTCGAACACGGCACTTTCAATTCTTCCCAGGAAATATCGGGCTCTCTCCATTTCTGATCGGCGTAATGTCCTTCTGGATTTTTCACCTTCATTATCATCTGAACGATTACGCAACCATTCTGCATATTCTGCGCTTTGAGATGTCATTTTTTCTATCTGAGTTGCCAATTGATTACTCTTTTGAAGAATATCCGCTTTTCTCTTTTCATACTTAGCAAAAATCTTATCTGTTGTTTGATTCTTGGTGATTCCATTAAGCTCAGCCCGCATCTGTTCGCAATAATCATCCAAAAAATGAGCATATTCCTCATCAGCCTTATAACGTTCACCATAAAGCATATCCTGCACAATAGCGAGCTGCTGGGCATATCTCGCTGGAAGCTGAATATCATTTCCGTTGTTCCATCGCAGCCCTAATTGTGTCAATTCTTTTATCGCAGCATTACGTTCTTCTTCACGCTGAAAAAGCCATGCTGATCTTTCCTGATCTGCCTCACGTACAGCCAAAAGCAAACTCTCCAGTTTTGCACTATCCTCAATATTTTTGTTATAGTCTTCCGTTAGCTTTTCTCTACGTTTCTGCAAAGAATCCAATTGTTTCTCAAGTTCCTCATACTGTCTTCTTTTTTCCGCATACTTCTCATCTTGCTGCAAAACAGATTCTCTCACATCAAATTCCTGTATTTCTTCATCCAATCGCTTTACAAGTTCATCTACCTGTACTGATGTGATCTGATCAGGCATATCAATACCAAGTGCCGCACATCCATTCGATACATACTTATGAATTGCATTACATATTTCAGAGTCAATTTTCGCTATTATTGATGCATCATATATTTCATGAAGATACTCATCCGGCAAATATTCCTCTGATAATTCAAAACGATATTGACGATTTTTGAATCTCGCATCGTATGCATTCAGAAGTTTCTTGTATAAATCTGCTATCGAACAGTTTTCAACGCTTGATAGTTGGTATCTTCTGATAAGATCTGCCGAATAGTTTCTAAACAACTGTGTCGGAGTGAGAAGCAGCACATGATTCCAACCCTCCTGTGAGAGACTGTCACGCAGGAAAAACAATCTATGCAACAAACACTGCGATTTTCCGGAACCGGCACATCCTTGAACAATAAAGCTTTGCTTTACATCAGCTTCAATAATCTCAAACTGCATACGCTGCAGGGTAGAAATAATATTGCTCAATGTAGGATTATTTCTATTTTCCCGGAGTTTCTCTTCTAGCAGTTCATCAGCTGTAATCTGAAGCATTTCCGTCTTTGGAAAAAGTTGCACAGCATCCAGAAGATGACGATTATCTATTTCATCATCACAAATTAACTGTGGGATAAGGACATAATTTCCTCCTGGAGCACTATATGACACTGGATCACCTTTCTTGTCCTGGTAACAATGAAATAGTGCAAGCGAAATTGGCCTATTCTCATCTTTCTTAAATGGAATAATCACTCCGTCATTTTCAATAGTAACCATCTGATCCAACGATTCACAATCAGACAAATAGTAGTGTTCAGTATATGAAGAATCATCATCGTGTGCTTCGATGTGCGCAAAATATGGTCTTTTATATAATTTTTGTACTAGTAACTCTGCCTCATGCCTGCATCTCCAAGCTCCGTTCAAAACATCGTGAACCATAAACGCCTCCTGATCTTCGTATGATCCACCATCTACTTTTGCCTGAGCTGCGACCACGGAATCACTGGCATTTTTGCGCATTTTATCAAATGTTTTGTATACTGATTCCTTGCATTTCTCCTCTGATTGAAGCAATGCAGCTTGTTTATTAGCCGACATAACTGTCCAATCCTTTCCTGTTTACCAATCGACAGACAATCGCTTTTATCCGTAGTTCATTATCATAATATAATAAATGCCCTATAATTCCTCTTCCAGCGGTTTCCACCTATCATCTGACATATCATCTACAAATTCCGTGTTATTGATATAGAGATCATCATCAATATCCCGGACAAATCCCCAGTGTAGATGATATTTTTCTGCATATTGCTTAAATGCATTGAACTTGTTGCCCATCTGCATATCTCTATTTTTACTATGTCCGGATGTTTCGCCACCCTTTGTTTCAATAATCCAATCCGTACCATCTTTTAAATGTACAATATAGTCAGGGTAAAATAACCATTGATTTTCAATACCGTCTGTATAAACAATAGAAAAATATTGTTGACCTTTGTCTCCGTTTTTGTAAACCCATTCCACAGAATCGTTATTTTCACAATAGCGTTCAAATAACCTCTCCGGATGACTTCTCGTCTTATCCGTAATAAACTCATTTGTGTATTCTTTATATGCATTCATACGCATCAGCTGTCGATTCTTCACTTCACTATACTTATAGACTTCCATCTCCGGGATATGGAAATCAGTTGTTTTGGGATTTAAAACAAACGACATCTGTTTTCCGCCCATTTGTGATGTAACATTCTTAAAATCCGTCTTTAGCTTCGGCACGTTGTTGATGACAAATGCATAAAAATCAGAGTTTTCCAGTGAGATAAAATTATACTTTCTCTTTTTACTCTTGCTGAACATTCTTCGAAGGATATTCTTGACCTTCTGTGACTGCATGCCTGTCGCTTTTTTGATCTCATCAACGGAGTGCAACAAATAAATACCGTGTGTATGCGTATTTATAGATGTTTTTACTTTTATCTGATTACCAGAGATTCCCTGTGCCAGATCTTCTGTCGTCTTGAATATTCCTTGAGGAACTTTGTTTTCGACTTCATGGCTAAAATTATAACCACCGAATTCAAGATTTTCCTGATTGACTTTCTTATCAGAACCAAGGTGATAAGTTTTCTTAAAATAATCATACACCTTTTCTAAAGTTTCTCTTTCTCCAAGGCCATCAAAGTCTAAATCACGCATTTGTTTCGTCAGAGTAAAATTCTTTGCTTCATCACGAAGAAATAACCGGCGAACCTGATATGCTTTATCAAGAGAAGAAAGCAGGCCCATCTTATATTGCGTGTCTAATGTATAGATATAGCAATAGTCCAAAATATTCGTTCCATAATGCTTTCCTTCCGGCATTCGACGAATTCGTCCGATTGTCTGTATCTGAAAATCCTCACTTCCACCTTCTCTTAATTTGACAAGAATCTTTGCTCTTGGACAATCCCATCCGGTAGAAATTGCCTGTTTCATTAAGAGAAATGCCGGTGATCCATCAAGCTTTGTAAGGTCATCACTTACAATTTTTTCATCGCTCATCCAAATATTGACCATTCCGTTATCGTATGTATACCCCATACTGGCAAGCTTTTCTTCTACCGCCTTAATAGTCTCAGGCTGTCCCATCGGAAACTGTATTAATACAAGAGGTCTTACATGAACACCCAATTTATCGTATGCCGCTGCGATCTCTTTTCTCTTTTCATCCGCTAAATCAAGCAAATAATCATAGTCATTATCTATTTCTTTCCGTTCATCCACACCTTCATTGACATAAATTGCTCTTGTGATCAGACCTGCATCAATCACATCATCTTCGTTAATCTCATAGTATTCCTGATGTGGTACCTTATTGGCAGTAGCAGAAACACGAATAATGTTCTTAGCCGCAAATGCACTGATCACATCATCCGCTTTTTTTGTATTATTCAAATGCTCCTCATCAATAATGACAACGAACTCTGTCCCATCTTTGTGTGCTTCTGCTATTTTTTCAAACAGATTGGACCGTTCGCTATCCTTTAATGCTGTATTTCCCTTTTTCGTAACAAGTTCCCAGTTGATAAATGTTACGCTACCCGGTTCAAAACCAGCCATCATAGAATACATAAGGTTTCTTGTATCCAAGTGAGGTGCTAATTCTTCCATTCTCTCCTTGCTTTGTTCTTCCAGATTTCCCTTACCGGGACACAGCCAGACAAATGCGGTAGGCTTTGCCGTATTCTTCAAAAACTTATCTACATATTTTATCAAAATGACTGTTTTCCCTGCACCTGTAGGAGCCTTTACAGTAATTACCTGTTTACTGTCTGTTTCAATGGTTTTATCGATTAAATAATCAACGCACTGTTCCTGGAATTCATAATCCTTTATCTTACTTACCATAATTCTCCTACCTCCCTTAACTCAAAGTCAAAGTAGCAGTCTGGAATGATTTTTGTATTAATATTCTGCAGCATTTTTTCCTGTGAAGTTGTCAATAATACATCCTGATTGATAAATACAGCTTCTATGTGTTCGTATTCATCAAAATGTTTCTCAAACTCGTCCATCTCTTCATCATCCATAATCATAATGTATTTCTGATTATCCACCTTAACTCCGTACTGAAGCTGGATCATTTCCTTGGTGTGTTCTATAAGATCATCATAAATTTCTTCACTTTCTTTATCAACAAAATCAGTTTTATAATACATCAAATTAGCTGGTAAAGGTTGAACTTTTTTTCCATTTCTATCTACATAACCGCTTATCACTTTATTTATTCTTTTGAATGTTATCTTATCACATATATCATTTTCATTGTTTGTGCACAGAATAAAACTATAATTTGTTCCATATCTTTCATTTAACTTCAAAACTGCTTGTCCCGTTGTTCCACTTCCCGCAAAAAAATCAAGAATAATTGCTTTCTGTTTACTACATAAAGCCAACAACTGCACAATCAATTCACTTGGTTTGGGGAAAGAAAACTCT
>Ga0256405_10008276_pt1 | contig 15028 bp, 13 predicted proteins | sample RumenRJG_02DNA_FD_189096 | JGI IMG/M metagenome (GOLD analysis project Ga0256405, IMG submission 189096) | Bovine rumen microbial communities from Lethbridge, Alberta, Canada - RJG_02 | ecosystem: Host-associated > Mammals > Digestive system > Stomach > Rumen | place: Canada: Alberta... | reverse complement strand
GACAAATCGCTGGGAAATGCATGTTTGTCCGTAAAATGCGCTTTGCTTACGGAAAAACCGGCAAAAATGGGCACTTTGTCCGTAAATTTGAGTGAATTGGTTGAGCAGCACTGTATTTAAAAAAATCGTCGACCTTTTCTAATCTAGATGCCAAACGTTCCACCGTGGACCTTGACGACGTTTGAGGCAACGATAAAAGCGTTCGGGTCGATATCGTGGATTCTGCTTAAAAGTTTGCCATACGAATCATTGTCGACGACAGCCATGATCAGCTTTTTGTCGTTGAGTGAGTATCCGCCGCGAACGTCAAAAATCGTCAGTGAATTGTCCGCGTCCTCAAGCATTTTGCGGATTTCCGGCAGCTTGTCGTTGCTCATGACCTGAATCTGATATTTGTGATCGAGACCTGATTCCATGTAGCGCATGACGAACAGGGAAACGAACAATGAAAAAGCGGCCATAAAGAAAGCATCAATGCCTGAAACGGGAATATTGAACAGCGTCACGATCATGTCGATGACGAGCAAAGAAACGGCCGGATTGACATGGAAGTAGCGTTCAATGATGAGCGGAGGAACGGTCGTCCCACCGCTGGCCGCATTGATGCGGTACAGCGCAGCCACGCCGATTGCTGAGAAAACGCCGCCCAAGATGACGGCCAAAAGCTTGTCCGAAACAATCTCGAAGCTTGGCGTGACATAAATCAAAACGGGCAGGAGGTAGCTTCCGATGATGAACTTTTTAACGGTCTTCCAATCGATAAATATCCAGGCCAAAATCAGCATGAGGGTATTGATGACGAGCACGCAAAGCGAACGGTTGAACCCAAAGGCTGCTTCGAGCAGGACGGCCATGCCCGTTGCGCCGCCGGCAGCGATATTGATCGGTGCATAGAAAAAGTTGATTGAGATTGCGACGAGCTCAAGGGCGAATAGGAAGATGAGGGCCCTAAAAAACGGATTTTTGACAAGTCTTTTTTTCATAAAAAATTCCTCCTGAATAAAAAAGTATGGAAAATTAATACCAATCAATATAAACTAGTAGTTGGTTCATTAATTTTTGAAAGGATTTTATTATAACCATGAAATACAGTGCTAAAAAACTGACTGCTCAATATGCCCTGACGCAAGCTGCATATTGGATGGTTTTTTGCGGTCTTTATACTTTTGCGACGGTCTATTTATTGAGCAAGGGATTGACAAGTTCTAAAATCGGCATCATCGTTGCTTGCGGCAACTTGATTGGTTTCGTGCTGCAGCCTTATATCAGCGGGCTGGCCGATCGCTTTCAAAATCTGACGCTGCACTATCTTGTCGAAGTGCTGATCGGTATCATGGTTTTGGCAATTCTTTTGTTGCTGCTTTTGCCGGACGTGTTCGTTTTGATTTTTTTGCTTTACGTGATAGCGGATGCGCTTTTGCAGGTCTTGCAGCCGTTGCTTAATTCGCTCAGCATCTATTATGTAAATGCAGGGATCAACGTCGACTTCGGAATTGCTCGCGGCATGGGCTCGCTTTCGTTTGCAGTCATGTCGTCCGTTTTGGGATTCATGTGCGACAAATTCGGCGCGAACGTTTCGATGATTTCAGCCATCCTGCTTTTGCTCGCGGTCTTTTGCCTGGTTTTTTCGATGCCGGTCATCAAAGCCTGCGATGAGCAAAAACGGGATAAGGCTCAAAGCAGCAAGCAAAAGATGGGTATCGTTTCTTTTTTGATGCACTACAAACGTTTCTCGATGGTACTTTTTTCTTCCGTTTTGGTGTTTATTTTCCATAACATGTACAACACTTACCTTATTCAGGTCGTGAAGGGAATCGGCGGAACGTCGACCCAAATGGGAACGGCGCTTACGATTGCTGCTGTTTGCGAGCTTCCGGCAATGTTTGGCTTTTCGCTGATTGCCAGAAAGTTTTCAAGTGCCAAACTGATGATTTTTGCGACGATTGTTTTTTCGATCAAGGCTTTTGCGACTTATTTTGCAGGCAATATCTTCGAACTCTATGCTTCAATGGTGTTGCAGATGTTTTCATTTGCAATCATCACGCCCGCTTCGGTTTATTACGTGAACGAAGTCATGAACGAAGAGCATCGTTATACCGGGCAGGCACTGATGGTCGGAACGACGACCGTCAGCGGCGTGATTGGCAGTCTTTTGGGCGGATTCGTTTTGGAAGCAACGAATTTTCACGTGATGCTGCTCGTCGGATGTTTCATTTCCGTTTCAGGAACGATTTTGATGATGACGTTTGCACGAAATGAAAAAGAAGATTAAAATAAAATTGGAATCGGATTAGTCGTTTGCTGATCCGGTTTTTTGCTTCTTTTGTAGACAAAATCGTCAAATTTGTTTGATTAAAGTTTCCTGATGCTTGAAAATAAAGAGTTGCAAAACTAAAAAAATGATTATTTAAAAATAAATCACAAAAATAAATACTGCAAAATTAAAGAGATGACGATATGAAACTTGATTTCATTAACATTCTTAGTTTACAATAAAAAACGTCGAATAGCAAACCTCACACAACATGGAAGGATGGATGTTAATGTCTTATGTAGATGACGTTTTAACCAGAGTCGCAAGTCAGAATCCGGATCAGCCGGAATTCAATCAGGCCGTTACCGAGGTTTTGGAGTCCTTGCGCCCGGTAATCGAGCAAAATGAAGAGCGTTATCGGAAGGAAGCACTGCTTGAACGTTTGACGACGCCGGACCGTCAGATTTTATTCCGTGTCTCCTGGGTCGATGACAAAGGCCAGACTCAGGTCAACAACGCATACCGCGTGCAGTTCAACAATGCGATTGGACCGTATAAGGGCGGGCTTCGCTTACACCCTTCGGTCACGTTGAGCATCATTAAGTTCTTAGGTTTTGAACAAATTTTTAAAAATTCGCTGACCGGACTTCCAATCGGCGGAGGCAAAGGCGGATCCGACTTTGATCCAAAGGGCAAGTCCGATCGCGAAATCATGGCCTTTTGCCAAGCATTCATGACGGAACTTTACAAGCATATCGGTGCAGACGTCGACGTGCCGGCCGGAGACATCGGAACCGGCGGTCGTGAAATCGGCTATCTGTACGGACAGTACAAACGTCTGACCGGCAGATACGAAGGCGTTTTAACCGGCAAGGGGCTGACGTTTGGCGGCTCTTTGGCCAGAACGGAAGCGACCGGATACGGATTGCTGTATTTGACGGACGAACTATTGAAAGCTCATGGAAAGAGCCTCGAAGGCAAAACGGTCACCGTTTCGGGAGCAGGAAACGTTGCGATTTATGCAATCGAAAAAGCCGAACAGCTTGGTGGCAAAGTCGTAACGTGTTCTGATTCAACGGGCTGGATCTATGACCCGGACGGAATCGACGTTGAACTTTTAAAAGAAGTCAAAGAAGTCAAGCGTGCGCGCTTGACTGAATATAAAAAAGCACGTCCAAATGCTGAATATAATGAAGGAAGAGGCGTTTGGAGCGTCAAGTCAGACGTTGCATTGCCATGCGCAACGCAAAACGAGCTCAACCTGGACGATGCCAAAAAACTTGTTTCAAACGGCGTCATCGCGGTTTGCGAAGGTGCCAACATGCCGACAACGCTCGAGGCAACGAATTATCTGCAAGAACAAGGCGTGCTCTTTGTTCCGGGCAAAGCATCAAATGCTGGCGGCGTGGCCGTTTCAGCACTTGAGATGAGTCAAAATTCTGAAAGACTCAGCTGGACGTTTGAAGAAGTCGATCAAAAATTAAAAGACATAATGACAAATATCTATCAAAACATCAGCCAGGCCGCAAAAGAATACGGTCACGAAGATGATTTTGTGCTTGGCGCAAACGTTGCTGGCTTTAAAAAAGTTGCAGAGGCGATGGAAGCGCAAGGGATTTATTAATAAAGAACGTGTTTTTTGTAAAAAGAAATTTTTGAACAGAAGAAGAGGCTGGGGAAAAAGTCCCGGTTCCAGCTTGAATTAAACGAAATACCGAACGAAGGATGTCTTGTTGCGACTGAATTTGTTCGGTTTTTTTAAATGCAGTGCTGCTCAACTAATCTTGACAAGATCTCACTCAAATTTACGGACAAAGTGCCCTTTTTTGCCGGTTTTTCCGTAAGCAAAACGCATTTTACGGACAAACCTGCATTTTCCAGCGATGTGTCCGTAAACGGCAGTGATTTTGCCAAATGCAGCGACTGATAAATCAACGCTGAGACATCAGGCAAATTTACCGCAAACTATTTTTGGTTATTTCCATCATAAGGCGTCATGCATACAAAAAACGGATCAGATTTGCAATTAATTCCAAATCATCCTGGTTTTAGATTTGAGACAGATTTTTTCCAAGCCTCATCCTTTAATTTGAAGCATAGTTTTTCCCGTCATCTTCTTTTGATTTTCATCCGTGCATGATTTGGGATATACTTAATAGGTAGAAAATTTTCAAAAGCAGGTGATTATTTTGGCGATGAGAAGGAAATTGAAACACAAAAGATTAATCTATGTGCTTTGTCTGGTCGACCTGATAATCTTGATTGCAGCCTTTGGGTTCGTTTTCCATGATTACATCGGTCAGTTGCTTGCTTTTTTGAATCCGGACGTCAATCGCCAATTGCTCAAGACTGTTTTTCGCGATCATGGGATAGAAGATGCGTTCTTTCTATTATTGCTGACGATAACGACTAATGCAATTCCGTTTTTTTCCAGTTCTGTCGTTTGCATTTTCAACGGTGCATGTTTCGGACCGTGCATCGGATTTTTGATGAACCTTTGCGGCACTTCGCTCGGAAATCTGTGCATGTGGCTGTTTTTTACGCGCTACGATCTGCCAAAACGTTCTCAAAAGCTCGAAGAGTTCATTGCGGAAATCGAACAGCACAAGCAAAAAATTTATGGAATCATCGCAGGATACATGATGCCGATGTTTCCTTCGTTTATCGTCAACTATGTGAGCGTTCATCTGAAACTTTCTGTTTCAACCGCAATTTCATGTATCGTAATCGGGATGGTTCCGACGTCTTTCATCTATGCTTTTGGCGGAAACGCAATCTTTGAAGGGAGCAAAACCCTTGCAATCGTGGCTTTGGCAGGATTTGTAATCTTATTTTCAGTTGTTTTCATCTATCGAAAATGGCGTAAGCAAAGGAAAAATAACGTTTAACGCGAACTAATGTTCAAATTGGATTTTACAATATTTCAAAAATATTACAAATTTCGGTTTCTTTACTGTATTTTAGCAAAAGAAAGCCGGGATTATTTTTTTCAAAAAAAATTTCGGGAATTTCGCAAAAATATCGTGGAAACGGATTGTTAGTAATTTAGTATAAGGATAGATTTATTTTTAAGCTAAAAAATTCAGTGCTGTCAAGGCTTCAAGGTAAATATATTTAAAAAAATCACATTATAAATATTACAGAATGTAACAAAAATTTCAAGGAAACGCTTTCTTGTAATCGTCCTGGTACTTGATTGTTACATTGCTCCCATATAATGTTCCATGTTAGCTCGTGAGGCAAGCGAGCGTGAGGATCTTCACCAGAGTAAGAATAATGCTTACTACAGACGCAATAGGTTTGATATAAAACACAGGAGTGAAATTTATTTATGAAATTTAACAAAGTTGCTTTATCAATCGCATGTGCTGCAGGTTTTACCGTTGCAGGCGCAGCCGCAGCAAACGCTGATACGGTTACGGTCAAAGCTGGCGATACTTTATCTCAAATTGCCGATGAGAATAATACGACTGTTTCTTCAATTCAATCATTGAATTCGTTGCAAAACATTCATTTGATTTTCCCAGGTCAAAAACTCGTGATCAATGCGAATAATGGCGATGCTGCCGTTTCAACGCAACAAAGCGCTCAAACGACGCAACAAAGCGCTCAAACGACGCAACAAAGCGCTCAAACTACGCAACAAAGCGCTCAAACGACGCAACAAGCATCACAGCAACAAACGGTGCAGACAACACAGCAAGCAGTTGCTTCATCAAGCGAACAGGCTGCGCGCGATTGGATTGCTTCACGCGAATCAGGCGGTTCATATACTGCTCAAAACGGCAACTATTATGGCAAGTATCAGCTTTCAAGCGCATACTTGGGTGGCGACTATTCTGCTGAAAACCAAGAACGCGTTGCCGACAGATACGTGCTTAACCGCTATGGTTCATGGGCAAATGCCAAGTCGCACTGGTTGCAAAACGGTTGGTACTAAAAAACGAAGATTAATGAACAAAACGGCCGAGTCTAACTGATTGTTTCGGCCGAAATATTAAAACGCTGCACGGCTTTTTTGAAAGCATTGCGGCGTTTTTTGCATTCAGGAATAGCATTACAAGCCACGCGTTTTATGCTATAATTGTTGAATGATAATACTTTAACTGAGGTGGAAGAGGTGCGGCTGTCAATAATACTGATTATCCTGCTTTTTGCCTTTTTCGGATTGCTGATGATCGTCAGCGCAATCGGGATGCACGAACGCGATTCATGGATGACAAGATTGATCTTGTTCGTAATCGGCCTGTGTTGCATGGGCTTAGGAGGATATTTATTTTACGTTTACGTATTTGCTTAATAATGAAGAAAAATGCAGAGTTTTGAAACAATGAACTTTTAGGGAGAAATTTTAATGAAATACGATATTGAAAAAGAAGAACAGCAATTCATGAATTTTATCAATGATCAATACAACGTTTATAAAGAAATTGACAATATTTATCGCGACTATGTCAAGTTGCCATTGCTGCTGTCAGACGCTTTATTCACGCTCTCAAAGCATGCGGGCATGTATGCGATGATGCGTTTGACCAATGAAGCGCTTGAAAACGGTCAGGAAGAGGTCGATTACAACGATGAGGGCAATTGGGAATTGGTCGTTGCCGTTCACAATAAGCTGATTGATTTTCTGTCAGATACCGTTGGACCGCACTACGATCAGCGTGCAGTCGACATTGATGCGGAAGATGATGAGGATTTTGCCAAAAACGTCATTGCAATCGTTGATGCGACCTTCTCGCAAGCGCTTGGCATCGGTCCTGCAGAAGAAGACGATTCTGAACAAAATGGCGGCATGTCGCTTGTAAAGCATGACGACGAAAACTAATCGATAAATGTTCTTGATTTGGAAAGGTGACAAATTATGCCTAATACTTCCAGGAGAAGTAATAATCGGGGGAAATATTCTGGTTCAAGAAAAAAAGGCAGGCGTAAAGTTTATCGCAAAAGATCCAAGGCACCTTTCTTTTTAGCGGTTGCCGGCATCTTATTAATCGGAGCAGTTGTGGTGATTTGTAAACATAACCCGGGAAATATTGTAGATCAAGCATCAGAACTGCTTAACGAAGAAGATGCCGAAAGTGCCATAAAGGTTGTTCATAAAAAACGCATGGTGTTGAATGTTCCGTTGATTGATCAGATGGACGATCCCAAGCTTTATAACGGGTGTGAAGTAACGTCCTTGGCGATGGTTTTGAATTATAACGGAATTGGCGTTACCAAGTCAGAACTTGCAGACAATATTGAAACGGTTCCGTTTCAATATGATAACGGGGAACACGGTAACCCTAATGACGGATTCGTCGGTTCCGTTTCTGGGGGCACGTCCCCTGGACTTGGCGTTTATCATGGGCCCATCTATAATCTTGCAAAACAATATGCTGATAACGTTTATGATTTGACAGGTTCAAATTTTGATACTGTCGTCAATAAGGTCGAAGAAGGTCATCCGGTTTGGACGATTACGACGACTGCATTTGCTCCGGTCAGTGATTTTGAGTCATGGGATACTCCTGACGGGGAAATCGACGTGACCTACAGCGAGCATAGCGTTTGCATCACGGGATTTGATCGAGACAAGAGAGTAATCTATGTCAATGATCCTTATGGTTATAAAAATCGTGAGGTCGATTGGAATGATTTTGCTGCCGCCTATAAGCAGATGGGCAAACAGGCAGTATACGTAACGAAATAAGAATGCAGCAACAGGACTTCTTATGCGTGATTTAAAAAGTCCTGTTTTTTGCATGTCGATGGCGTCGGGATTTTGATCAATCTGATGTTTGGATTGGCGAGCGTGAGGCTTACGGGCAAAACATCGAAAACAGGGATTGGCCCGTAAAACAATGGGGGCGGTTACGGGCAAAACGTGGAAAACAGGAATTTGCCCGTAAAACAATGCGTGCGGTTACGGGCAAAACGTGGAAAACAGGGATTTGCCCGTAAAACAAGACGGGCGGTTACGGGCAAAACGTGGAAAACAGGAATTTGCCCGTAAAACAATGGGGGCGGTTACGGGCAAAACGTGGAAAACAGGAATTTGCCCGTAAAACAATGCGTGCGGTTACGGGTTGTTGTTCCAAAAATATAGGTAGTACGTGCACTGTATTTTATATTAAAAACAATTGAAAAAAATCGAAATAAATGTTAAAGTTAAGTAATTTTAAAAAAGGGAGGAAATCATATGGATGAAATCCATCGTCGTATGTCGGAAGAATTTGAAAAAAGACGACAGTTAGCCGCCATTTTGGAGGGAAGACTCGCGAGGCGCGCCTGATGGTCATGTCTACACTTCTAATTCTCATGGAAAGTTGCAGTATTACATTCGGGATGACTTCGGAAATAAAACGTATCTAGCTAGAGATTCTGAGATAGTTGCATCGTTATTGCAAAAAAATTATGATGAAAAATGCATGAAGGCTAATGAGAAAAGGCTCAAGGCTACCAAGTCATTTTTGAAATTTGACAGTGATAAAGATTTTGATGATATCTATAATGATTTCGATTCGCGGATTCAAAAGATGATTAGTCCTGTGACCGAAACCAAGGAGCAGTTGATTGAGCGTATTAGAAATGAGAAGTACGAAGGACTAGGATTTCCTTTGGGTTATCCTGTGTTTTTGACAAGCGATGGAAGAAGAGTTCGCTCCAAATCGGAGATGATGATAGGCGATGTTTTGGAGAACTCGAATGTTTTAAATCAATATGAAAAGCCGTTAGATCTTGGAAGATATGGCAAGGTCTATCCTGATTATACGATTTACGATCTTAATCGTAATCGTATAGTTTATTGGGAACATTTTGGGATGATTGATAATCCTAAATATGCTAACAAATGCGTTGAAAAGTATAGAAAATATATACTTAGTGGGATAACCCCATTTGTAACTTTTGAAACGGCGATAAAACCTCTCAGTATTGACTTGATCAAGAAAATTGCGTGGAATTTTTCACTGGATAATTATGATGATCAATAAAAATGCAGAGCGTATTTTGTACTTTTGAATATAAAATGAAGTCTGGACATTTTGTCCGGGCTTTTTTTGTGTGGGTGCGTGGACTTTTTGCTGCAGTGGATGGCAGTGTTGTTATGTCCGTAAAAAATGCGTGCGGTTACGGGCAAAACGTGGAAAACAGGAATTTGCCCGTAAAACAAGACGGGCAGTTACGGGCAAAATGACGAAACCAGGGATTTGCCCGTAAAACAATGGGGGCGGTTACGGGCAAAATGACGAAACCAGGGATTTGCCCGTAAAACAATGGGGGCAGTTACGGGCAAAATGACGAAACCAGGGATTTGCCCGTAAAACAAGACGGGCGGTTACGGGCAAAACATCGAAAACAGGGAATTGCCCGTAAAACAATGCGTGCGGTTACGGGCAAAATGACGAAACCAGGGATTTACCCGTAAAACAATGCGTGCGGTTACGGGCAAAATGACGAAACCAGGGATTTGCCCGTAAAAAGCCCCAACACGCTGCACGTTCATCTTGCTTTAGCTGAATTTTCCAAAAAATGAGACGAAAAAATCCGCGCAAAAAAAAGCGCGGATTTTTCAAGCAAGTCGTTGCCTCGTGCTCTGCATTTTTAAAAATTCTAAGATAATTTTTTTGTGCTGTTGCGCTTAACCAGTTTGACCGGAAGCATGATCTCGGTTTGCGGCAGATCAGGGTTCTTGATGCGTTCGATGAGTTTTTTAAAAACAGTTGCGCCAAGCTCATGAATCGGCTGAGAAATCGAAGTCAAAGGCGGTGCAAGATATTCGTCAAGGTCAATGTTGTCGTAGCCGACGACCGAGTAGTCGTCCGGAACGCTTTTGCCTAAAAGATTCAACCCGTGATAAAGTCCGATGGCTACCTCGTCGTTGACCGTCAAAACGGCGGTGGCATCAGTTTGGATCAGCTTGTTTGCAGCGTTCATCCCGCCGATTTTGCTCATCTCGGTCGAAATGACGAGCTTTTCGTCAAACTCAAGCCCGTTTGAATTAAGTGCATGCTTGTACCCGAAAAACCTTCGCTTGAGGTTGTCCGAAGGCTTCTTTGCCATAATCATGGCAATTTTGCGATGACCCAATTGAGCGAGATGATTGACGGCAAGCTCGGCACCGTTAAAATCGTCCGTCATGACGCGATCGCCGTCTGCAATCGGATTTTGATCGATCAGAAGATATGGAATGCGGTTTTTCTTCAGCTGATTGTCAATTTCGGTCTGTCCAATCGAAGGACTGGCAATGATGATGCCGTCGATTGAGCGATTGATCAGTTGTTCAAGGTGCTTGCGCTCGAGTTCCTGATTGTCGTTTGAGCTCAGAATCAGCGAGATGCAGTTTTGTTCCATTGCCAAAAACTCGATGCTTTTGATGAACGTGCTGAAGAACGGATTGCCAATGTCAGGAACGATCACGCCGATGGTTTTGACCGAATTAGTAATCAAATTTCGCGCATTGAAGTCAGGAACGTAGCCCAAAGCATCACGCGCATAAAGTACTTTTTGGCGCGTATCGTTCGAAAAACGGTTGGCTTTTCCGTTTAAAATCTGCGAAACGGTTGACATTGAAACGTCAGCGTAACGTGCGACGTCCCTGATCGTAACTCTGTTGGTCATGGCAAAAAATCCTTCTCATAACTTTGATTAAATCCGAATGAAATACAGTAAAGTTGATAAATTGTACCCTATATGGTTAACATTATATCATATTTTTATGATGTTTAAGATGTTTTTGAAAATTATACTATTTATTTATCTGTTTAAAACTAGGTAAAACATCCGATTGTTAAAAATACATGCATCTTGCGGAGGAATGAGAATTGAAAAAAACATACATTGTCTAAAAACAAGGGCAAAGTCGAAAGTGTCAAGAAAAAGGAGCGTCGCAAATCATTAGGACGATTTGCGGGATTCTTTATGATTATCGCAGCATTGTTGTCGATCGTCGTGATGTTTTCGTCATCATATATTCAGACTAAGCATCTGTTGAACGAGCGCAACCGGCTTTCCAAAGAAACGGCTGCTCAAGTGATGGAAAAAACGTTGTCAGACATCGCATCCGATGCTGAAGCAAAGGCCAATGCCGGAACTTCGCTCTCTGGATTTACGCAGGGAAAATTCACGGAAAATGAGATACTTGATATGATGAAGACTTCATTTTCCGGAAACGATGTTTATTCTAACGTCTATTTCGGAACGCAAAGCGGAAAGCTTTATGCATTGAACGGCTTGTCGGAAAAAATCGATCCGAGAACTCAGGATTGGTATCGAGGCGCCATGAGCGACACGTCCAAAGTCTACTGGACGAAACCGGCATATGACGAATCAACCGGACAGTATTATTCGATCGTGTCAAGCGCAGTTGACGAAGTGTCGCAAACAATCACTGACGTGGCAAGCGTCACCGAGAACCAGGCGCGGGAAACCGTTCATGTCGATGAGCAGATGAAAGAACTTTCAAGAATTGCCAATGAGCTTGCAAAGGACGTCGACGTATTGGACAACGTTTCGACACAGACGGCTTCTTTGAATCAGCAAAACATGGAAACGATGACCAAAGTAAGCACCAACTGGGACAGCTCGCAAGAACAAACGGAACGCCTCGTTAACGAGATGCAGAATTTGAGCGACAGCATTCAAAACATCACGCAGGTTATCAGCGTAATCAATGAAGTTGCGCGCCAGACCAACCTGTTGGCTTTGAACGCATCCATTGAAGCGGAAAGTGCCGGCGATTCCGGCAAGGGATTTGCGGTCGTTGCACAGGAAATCAGAAAGCTTGCGGTCAGAAGCAAGGAGTCGACCAATCAGATTGCCGGCATCATTGAAGAAATCAAACAGAAGTCGGATCGCTTGTCGGATGAAGTCGAAATTTCAAAAGAAGTCGGCAAGCGCCAGACGCAACTGATTGATTCTGCGATCAAGTCGACGGAGGCCGTTTACAAGAATACCGAGCAGCTTATTTCAACATCCGAGCGAATCAAGCACGGCAATGATGAGTTAAACGAAATCGAAACCAAGGTAAGCGAAAGCCTCGACAAAATTTCAGCTTCGACTGAAGAAAATGCTGCAGGAACGGAACAAGTTTCCGCAAATGCGGAAGAAGTTTCGGCTTCGATGTCAGAACTTGCAGTCGCAATTCGCGAACTGAGCGATACGGCTGATGAGCTGGCCAAGCATTCGAAACTTTTCAAGTAATATTTAGCATGAGGATTTTTCCCGGAAGAGATGAGGGGGAAGATCCTCTTTTTTGTCAAATGCAGAGCGTGCGTGCTGCCGCGTCGATTGATGGCTACGACTTGGCAGCGTTCGCCGGGATGTTGGAGCTTTTTTCCAGCGTGGTTTGAGTTTTTCCTTTGCGGTAGAACATTTTTCCAAATTTTGGAGATTTTGTTCTACTTTCGGATTCGTGCAGTCCTAATTTGGAGGCGGCGATAGACTATTGGATGTTTTGTCCTGCTTTCACCAACGAGCGCTCTGCACTTTCCGAACTAACCGGCCACATCTTCAAATCATTGTCAAATGTAGTGCTGTCCCTCGCATTTTCATAAATATTCAAGAATTACTCTCAAAAAGGTCAACTATACATCTTAATCGGACGGCTTAATTTTAAACATATTTTACCGATATAACAGATGTGTACATATATAGCAGTTAGTTACGGAGGGAACGAAATGGATATATTTTTGATAATAGGGCTTGTTCTTGGAGCAATCTGTATCGTGATGGCCCTGATTTTGAAGGGTGCCAGCATAGCGATGCTTTTGAACGGTGAAGTTGCCGTAATCATCTTTGGCGGTATGATTGCTGCTGTTTTGTCTTCTTATACGATGGCGGACATCAAGCGACTTCCGAAGGTCATGAAAGTGTTGATGTCAAATGAAGAGCCTGATTTGAACGGGACAATCGAGAAAATGGTCGAACTTTCAAACATTGCTCGTCGCGAAGGACTGCTTGCTCTTGAAGCACCTGTTAACGAACTTGACGATCCTTTTATGAAACAAGGTCTGGAGCTCGTCGTTGACGGGGCCGAAGCAGAACAGATCAGAGATTTGATGGAATCAGAAGTTGATGCGATGGAAACGAGACATCACCGCATGTCGGGCTTGTTCAAAACAGCCGGTGCAACGTCGCCGACATTGGGCGTTATGGGTGCCGCAATCGGTCTGATCGGTGCCCTGGGCAATCTTTCCGACATCAACAAATTAGGACCGATGATTGCTTCGGCCTTTGTTGCGACGATCTTTGGTATCTTCATGGGTTATTTGGTCATGATTCCGTTCGCAACGCGTTTGGAAGCCAAAAACGAAGAAGAAGTTTTGCTTAAGACGCTGATTATCGAAGGCGTCATGGACATTCAGGCGGGACATTCCGCAAAAGTTATCGAACAAAAGCTTTACGCTCAAATTCCGCCGGAAAAGCGCAAAGTTTCTGAAGAATAGGAGGGGAGCACGTGGCTAGAAGAAAGAAAGAACGAAAAGAAGAAGAGGCCAGTGAAGCTTGGCTTCTGCCGTATTCGGACATGCTGACCCTGCTTTTGGGTCTGTTCATCGTTGTTTCTGCCATGTCCAACGTTGATTCGAACAAATTCAATGCTTTGAAAAACGAATTCAGTCAAGTCATGTCGCTTAACCCAATCAAGAACGATTCAGCCGTTGACAACGTGATTGACATGGGTGAAACAGCCACGAAGGGCAAGGGCGCATCATCCGTCTCGACCAAAAAGCAGGCCGCGGCAAGCGAACAGCGCGTTCAAAACAGTCTCAGCAAACAGCAGGCGCGTGTTCAAGAACGGCAGCAGTTAAAAGAAGTTGCTGAAAAACTTAAGCAGGACATCCAAGATACCGGACGTGCCGGCAATACGACCGTCAGCTATGAGAGCGACGGCGTGCACTTGAATCTTGATTCAAGCATTTTGTTCAATTCGGGTTCGGCAGATCTTTCCGATGCGGTCAAGCAAATGTTGGACAAGCTTGTTCCGGATCTTAAGCAGGTCAGCAGCAATCCCGTCATCGTTGCCGGTTATACCGACAACGTTCCGGTTTCAAAACGAAGCAAGTACGCATCAAACTGGGAATTAAGTTCCGCTCGTGCCGTAACCGTGATGCGCTACTTTGTTTCAAAGGGCGCCATCAGCGAAAGCAACGTTTCCGTTCAGGCTTATGCCGAAAATAATCCCAAAGCCTCAAACGATACTGACGAGGGCAAGGCGCAAAACCGCCGCGTTGAGATTATAATTCAAAAAATAAACAGTTAATCAAACTAAATGCCGAACGAAGGCTGTCGATTTGCGATTGCTTTTGTCCGGCTTTTTTAAATGCAGTGCTGCTCAACCGATTTATCAAAGATCTCACTCAAATTTACGGACAAACGACCATTTTTGACCATTTTGTCCGTAATTGCCTTTTTTGGAGCAGGACATTTACGGACATAAAACCCATTTTCATCGATGTGTCCGTAATTTTGCCAAATGCGGTGCCTGATAAATCAGCGCGCCAAGCTATTTCGGGTTATTTCCACAATAGCAAGCGTCATGCATGCAAAACTGATCAGTTTTTTCAATTTGCGACAGAGTTTTTTCCAGCCGCTTTTTGAAGCAATCGTTTTCTTGAGATGAGTGAATATCAATTCATTTGAATATTATTGGACAAGCATAACAAAAACGATTCGCATCATTAAAAATATGAAAGAAACAAGAAACGCAGTTTATGGCAAATACAGTGAAGAAAGCCTATCTCGAAACGTTAGCAACACAACTAAGTTGAACCGAAAGGAGATGAAAATGCT
>Ga0256405_10008274_pt1 | contig 15029 bp, 14 predicted proteins | sample RumenRJG_02DNA_FD_189096 | JGI IMG/M metagenome (GOLD analysis project Ga0256405, IMG submission 189096) | Bovine rumen microbial communities from Lethbridge, Alberta, Canada - RJG_02 | ecosystem: Host-associated > Mammals > Digestive system > Stomach > Rumen | place: Canada: Alberta... | reverse complement strand
TTTTTTTATTAAGAGAATCTAATCTATTGCATGCGACGGCAGCATTTACACTGGATGTGTAAAAAAAGGCCGCACCGTGCATTGAATATGCTGACTCCGGTAGAAAAAGAGCAGGAGTTTGCCAATCAGCCGCAATAAAAAAAGATCCCCCACTTTTAGGCTTCCGGAGTACGGGAGTCCAAAAGTGGGGACCTATTCAGATAGTCTCTCCGTATTTTCCTTTACGCGGGAAGCCAGGCGCGATTGACCACGTTGATGGGCTCGCCCTCCAGGAAGGCGCCCAGATTGTTCTCGCTGCACGCCATGATGCGCTCGCGGCTCTCTTTGGGGGCCCAGCTGATATGGGGCGTGATGAGGCAGTTCTTCGCCCCCAGAAGCGGGTTGTCCGGCCGGATGGGCTCCGTGGAGGCCACGTCCACCGCCGCGGCAAAGACCTTGCCCGAATTCAGCGCGTCGGCCAGATCCTGCTCCACCACCAGCGGGCCGCGGCTGTTGTTGAGGAGGATCACGCCGTCCTTCATTTTGGCGATGGTCTTCCGGTTGATGATCCCCTGGGTGTCGGGGAACAGCGGGCAGTGCAGTGCGATGACGTCCGATTGCGCCAGCAGCGTATCCAGATCCGTGTACTCCGCGATAGCGCGGCCCTCCGGCGTGGGGCGGCTGCCCGTGGCCAGAACCCGCATGCCCAGCGCCCGGGCGATGCGCCCGGTGGTCTGGCCGATGCGGCCAAAGCCGATGATGCCCATGGTCTTGCCGTCCAGCTCGATGAGCGGATAGTCCCAGAAGCACCAGTCAGGGCTCTCGCTCCATCGGCCCTGATGCACCGCGTCGGAGTGGTGCTGGACATGGTGGCAGATCTCGAGCAGCAGCGCGATGGCAAACTGACCCACCGCCGCCGTGCCGTAGGTGGGCACGTTGGACACGGGGATGCCCTTCTGTCCCGCGTACTGCACGTCCACGATATTATAGCCCGTGGCCAGCACGGAGATATAACGCATCCGGGGGCAGGCGTCCATGACCCGGGCGGAGATAGGGCACTTGTTGGTGAAGACTATCTCCGCGTCGCCGATACGGCGGATGATCTCGTCCTCGTCATAGGGCGTCCGGTCATAGACCTGCAGCTCGCCAAAGCGCTCGATGGGCTCCCAGCTCAGGTCGCCGGGGTTTTCCGTATAGCCGTCAAGAACCACGATTTTCATCTGTCGTTTCTCCTCTCTGTCTTTCAGACCAGGGCCCAGGCGCGGCGCAGGCAGCGCTTGGTATTGGCCAGCACGATCTCCTCGTCCTCGCCGGGGCGGGGCGTGACCTCCATGGAGAGCACATAGGGATCCTCCGGGCAGAAGAAGCCCTCCTCCTTCAGCACCCGCAGATAGTCTGCCAGCTCAGCGACGTCGTTGGCGCTGTTGGGATAGCCCAGACGCGGATGCAGATCGCCGTAGCCGTCGCAGCCCTTTTTCACCACGGCGTTGCCGAAATGGAAATGGGTGATATAGGGGCGCAGGGTGCGGATGACGAAGCGGCTGGTCTCATAGGTGGTGGGGAAATGGGACAGATCCACCAGCAGGCCGAAATTGTTGTGGGTGGTGCGCATATCCGCGGCAAAGCGGGCGGCAAGCGGTGCGGGACCGATCAGCGCGGCCTTGTCCATGTCATAGTCAAAGACCTCCAGCTCCACGCTCATATTCTTCTCCGCAGCATAGTCGCAGAGCCTCCGGGTGGTTTTCAGCAGCTGGGCATAAGCCTGTTCCTTGGTCTCCTCCTGCCATTTGCCCGCCAGAAAGGCGATGCCCCCGGCCCCCAGGTATTCCGCCTCGTCGATGGCCTCCAGCAGCGTGGCTTCGGCCTTCAGCCGCTCTCCCTCCTCCAGGGCATTGGGGTTCAGCTTCGGTCCCAGCAGCCGGGGCTGCGCGCCATAGCAGACCTTCATGTGGCTCTGGCGCAGGATCTCCCGGGCCTCTTCGTTCCTCTCGCCAAAGCTCTTGAGCTCGATGGTGTCAAAGAAATCGTCCCGGGCGACCCGGCGTAGCGCCTCCATTGGCTCTGTCTTGGGCCAACTCATCCAAAGGATCGTTCCCACCTGAAAATACTGATGAATGGATTCCTTCATGCGATCATCCTCCCTTTATCCTATATGCCAGAATTCATGCTCATTGGCAAGCCGCAGTGCTTTTCGCACCCGGTACAGTCCATTTTCCACTCCTGCAGCGGCGGCTCTCCCTTGATGGTCTTCAGCAACCGGAACAGCTCGTCGAGGCGCGTCTCCTCTCCCTCCACGGAGAGCACCACGCTTCCCGCGCTCAGTCCGATGCCGCCGGAGGCCACATGAGTCGCCCGGCAGCCGGAGAGGAGCCGGATGGCCTCGATCTCCGTGACGATCACGCCGTCGCCCACCACCGCGTAGCCGCAGCCGCGTCCGATGGATCGCTCGTAGCCGTCCCGTCCCCGCATGGCGCGCTCCGCCTCCGGCACGGAGGCGATCAGCTTTTCCAGCCCCACCGGGATCAGGATCGGGCATTTTCTCACGGTGTGGGAGCGCCAGAAGGCCATAAGCAGCCCGCCGGCGGCGTCCCCCAGCAAAAAGCCGGCAAAGCCGGCGGGATCAATGGCGTTGGCGCCCTTGATCAGCAGATCCTCCCGCCCCAGGGAGGCGGCCGCCTCCTCGGCGAGGCGGCGCTTTTCCTTCTCCGGCCAGACCACGCGCTCTCCGCCCGCGAGCAGCACCGCGCCCAGGCGGTCTGCCGGTGTGCGGCAGGTGCGGCCATAGGCGATGCAGCCGCAGGGGGTCTTTTTCAGATCCAGCTTTTCGCCCAGGATCTCTTCCAGGACATACCCGGCGGTGGAGCCCTGGGAGATCAGAAGCTTTCTGCCCTCTCCCAGCCGCTCCGTCACCAGCGGCATCCGCGCCGCAGCCCTGGCGATCAGCCGCTTGGACTCGGCGCTGGTGAGGGTAACAAACAAACTCATGCTTCTTCCTTTCCGTCCGCTTTTACCGGGCAGAGCAATAAAAAGAAAGCAAAAGAGACCGGGATGCGGCTCTTTTGCTTTCTGTCCTCGCTCAGCCGCGCTCTACCGTTCCTTCCCAGGTATCCACGGCTCTCTTGCGGGAGTGCTCGTCGTACCAGTGGCGGGTGACGGTCTTGGCCCGGGTGTAGAAACGTACCCCGTCGATGCCCAGCACATGCTGGTCGCCGAAGAAGGAGTTCTTGTTGCCCGAGAACGGGAAGTAGGCCGAGGGCACGGGGATGCCCACGTTGATGCCCACCATGCCGCCGTCGGTCAGCATTTCGAACTGACGGGCGTAGTAGCCGTTCTGGGTAAAGATCACCGAGCCGTTGGCAAAGGGATTGGCGTTCATGACCGCCAGACCCTCTTCAAAGTTCCTGACACGCTTGATCAGCGTCACCGGGCCGAAGATCTCCCTCTCGCCCACGCTCATGCCGCTCGTGACGTGATCCAGAATCGTCGGGCCGACGAAGTAGCCGCCCTCAAAGCCGGGCACCACGATGTCGCGCCCGTCCAGCACCAGCTCGGCGCCCTCGTCGATGCCCTTCTGGATCCAGCGGCAGATGGACTGCTTATGCTTTTCGTTGACCACCGGGCCCAGCTTGGTCTCCGGGTCATAGGAGCAGCCGACCTTCATGGCCATGGCCTTCTCCTTCAGCAGCGCCACAAAGGCGTCGGCGATGCTCTCCTGCACCACCACCACGGGCAGTGCCATGCAGCGCTGGCCGGCGCAGCCGTAGGTGGAGTTGATCACGGCGTTCACCGTGCTCTCCAGATCGCAGTCCTCCAGCACCAGAGCGTGGTTCTTCGCCTCGCACTGGGCCTGGACGCGCTTGCCGTGGGCCGCAGCGATAGAGTAGATATGCTTGCCGACCTCCGTGGTGCCCACGAAGGTCACGGCCTTGACCCGCGGGTCGGTGAGCAGCACCTCGGACTCCGCCCGGGAGCAGGTCACTAGGTTCACGACGCCCTTGGGGAAGCCGCCCTCGTCATAGAACAGCTCCATGATCCGCATGGCGGTCAGCGGTGTAAAGGAGGCCGCCTTGAGCACCACCGTATTGCCCGTGGCGATGGCCAGCGGCACCATCCAGCCCCAGGGGATCATGGCGGGGAAGTTGAAGGGCACGATCCCTGCCACCACGCCCAGCGGCATCCGGTAGGTGGCCGTATCGAAGCCGGTGGTCACCTGCAGCGAGGCCGAGCCCTGGGTGATATAAGGCGCGGAGCAAGCCAGCTCAGTGGGCTCGATGGCCTTGAGCACGTCCCCTCTCGCCTCACTGAGAGTCTTGCCCAGCTCCTTGGAGCAGAGCAGCGTCAGCTCGTCGAGGTGCTCCACCAGGATGTTGCGCCATTTGAACAGCATCTGGGTCCGCTTGCTCAGGGACATCTGAGACCATGCCGGGAAGGCGGCGTCCGCCGCGGCAATGGCCTCCTCCAGCTCGTCCTGGGTGCAGCAGGGCACCTCCGCCATCAGTTCGCCGGTGGAGGAGTTGGTGACGGGCATCCACTTTTCGGTTTTGCTCTCTTTCCACTCACCGCCGACGCAGTATTTTTTTCTTTCCACTTCGCTCATGCTACAGCTCCTCCCTGTTTCCGTTTCAATACGCGCTTTGCTTTTTCCACGATAAAGGGCGGCGTCAGCCCGAAGCGCTCCTCCAGATAGCTCTGGGGGCCCACCTCGCCGAACTCGTCCTGCACGCCCACCCGCTCCAGCGGCGTGGGGATCGTCTCGGACAGCACCTCCGCCACCGCGCTGCCGAGGCCGCCGATGATATTGGCGTTCTCGCAGGTGACGATGGCACCGGTCTCCCGGGCGCAGCGGACGATGCACTCCCGATCCACGGGCTTGATGGTGAACATATCCACCACCCGGGCCGAGATCCCCTCGTCGGAGAGCAGCGCCGCGGCCCGCAGGGCCTGGGCCACCTCCATTCCGGCGGCGATCAGCGTCAGATCGCTGCCCTCGCGGATGATCTCCGCCTTTCCCAGCTCGAAGTCCGACTCCGGCTCGTAGATGTCATAGACGGTCTTGCGCGGCATGCGCAGATAGAACACGCCCTTCGTCTCTGCGATCTGCGGCAGGAGCTTTTTCATCATTGTGGGATCCGAGGGCTCCACAATGGTGATGGTGGGCATGACGCGCATGATGCCCACGTCCTCGAAGGCCATGTGGGTACCGCCGTTATAGGTGGCGCTGACGCCGGCGTCGCCGCCCACGATCTTTACGTTCTGCCCCGCGTAAGCGCAGGACAGGAAGGCCTGGTCATACACTCTCCGTGTGGCGAACACGGCGAAGGTGTGGAAAAACGGCACCAGCCCGGCGGCGGAGAGGCCCCCCGCCATGGCGCAGGCGTTCTGCTCCTGGATGCCCAGGTTGAACGAGCGCTCCGGAAAAGCTTTTCCGAAGGCCTTGGTGCCGCAGGAGCTGCTTAAGTCGCAGTTCAGCGAGACGATGCGCTCGTCCTTCCTGGCGGCCTCGATCAGCGCGGAGCAATAAGCGTTTCTCATCTCCTCGGGGGAGATGCGGATCTCTTCTCTCAGCTTTACCATGTCACATCCCCCCTCGGATACGTCCCCGCGGCCAGTCTTCTGTCGATCTCCCGGGCGGCCTCCTCGGCCTCCTTCAGTCCGAATGTCAGGTAGTGGTTGAACTCCACCTTCTCGGCGAAGCTGATGCCCAGGCCCTTCCAGGTATCCAGCAGGATGACGTGGGGCTTGCCCTTCACGGCCTTGGCCTGCTGCGCCGCCTCATAGATGGCCCGGCAGTCATAGCCGGGGACGGTGCGGGCGTCAAAGCCGAAGGCGCGGAATTTGTTTTCAAGGTCCAGCGGCTGGGAGATCTCCTCCAGCCGTCCGTCCAACTGTTTCTTGTTCCAGTCCACGAACACGATAAAATGGTCGAGCTTGAGGTGGTTGGCGGCCTCGCAGGCCTCCCACACCTCGCCCTCGTTCAGCTCGCCGTCGCCGACGATGCAGTAAGTATAGCAATCCTTATGCCGGATGCGGTTGCCAAGCGCGATGCCAACGGCGGAACTCATCCCCTGCCCCAGCGACCCGGTGGACATATCCACACCGGGGGTCCTTTGGCAGTCCGCGTGGCTGGGGAGACGGGTTCCCGGCTGATTGACCGTTGAGAGCCATTCCCGCGGGAAATAGCCCCGGACGGCCAGGGCGGCATACAGCCCAGGGCCGCAGTGGCCCTTGGAGAGCACCAGATAGTCTCTGCCCTCCCATTTGGGGTCGGCGGGGTCGATGTTCATCAGCCCGCCGTACAGCACCGCCAGCACGTCCGCGATGGAGGCGGAGCCTCCGATATGGCCGAAGCCCGCGGATCCGATGGCTCTGGCCGTCTCTTTGCGGATCTCCGCGCTGAGTCTGGTCATTTCTTCAAAGTTGACCGAAGGATCCAAAATGATTCACCAGCTTTTCATCAGATTATGGCGGATGAAAGCCAGCCGACGTTTTTCTCAGGCCTCGAGACTGTACAAGATCTCCTCGGCGCAGGCTCTGTCCACGAACAGCACCTTGATCGCCTTTTGCCGCAGCGCCCCCATCAGCGCACGGGCGCGCACCTTGCCGAAGGCCACGGCAATGATGTTGGCCCGTCTGACCGTCTCCGTTCTGGTGGCGATGATGTGGGCGTTCACCGGGTGGTCGAGGAGCTCGCCCTTCTGGTTGAAAAACCGGAAAAACAGATAGCCCACGCCCCCGTGGCGAATGATGTCGTTGACGTCCTCCTGGGAGAGATACTTGTTCCAGACCGAGTGGCGGATATCCATGTCCTGGGACACGTATCCGACGCCGGTGATGATGATATCGCAGCTGGAGGCCTGGCGCATGGTCTCATTGACGGCGGCCTCCTTCTCCAGAGCCTCACGCAGCTCCTCGTTATCCACGTACAGTGGCGCGTTGAGGTAATACGCCCTCCCGCCGTACAGCTGCAGCATACCGCGGATCAGATCGCCGGAATCCCGCTCCGGGTTGGAGTGGGCCTCCGCGCCCGTCAGCTGGACCAGCTTGAGATCCAGATTCCGGGGCGGTTCCTTTTTCAGCCAGCTGAGCACCCCCGCGAACACCGACCCCCGGGTCACGCCGATGCACATATTGCGCTGCAGATTGGCGCTGATGTAATCGGCGGCATAGTGGGTCAGCATATCCAGGATGGCGTCGTCGCTCTTGTCACCGGCGTTATAGACGAACACCTCGTTCAGCCCGAAGCGGTACTTGAGCGCCTCCTCCAGCTGAAGGCTCCGCTCGCTGAAATAGTTGATCTTGATCTCCACCACTCCCGTCTCCTTGGCCCGGGACAGCAGCCGCGAAACATTGGAGCGGGAAATGTGCAGCTTTTCGGCAATCTCGTTTTGGGACATTTCCCTGTTGTAGTAAAGCTCTGCGATATCCGCCAGGAGGCTCATCCGTTCCTCCCGGCTGTTTTTTTCGTTTGAGAGCTGGCTGGCCATTGAATAATCAACCTTTCTGTTTTGTATTTTTGTGTCAATTATAGCATAGCTTCGCCGCTATTCAAACACTTATCGGGCTGTTTTAGTCCGCGTTCTCCTGTTCCTGCGCCTTCTTTCTGGCCAGTCTTCTGTCCAGCAGCATATTGATGATCGGGAAGAGGATGCCGATGGCCACCAGTACCGTGCCGAAGGACGGAGAGATCAGCGCATGGGGCAGATCGCCGTAATAGGAGAGGGTCCGGCGATAATAGACCTCCAGCATGCTGCCCAGGGTAAAGCCGATGATCAGCGGCATGGTGGGGTACTGGTTGTCCGCCAGGATCCAGCCGATGACAATAAACAGCAGCAGGCTCAGCAGGTCAAAGGAGCGGTTGTTGATGGTATAGGCGCCCACCGCACAGAACAGCACCACCGCAGGTACCAGATAATACAGCGGCACCTCGATGATCTTCACCACAAAGCGGATGGAGCAGGCCTGGATCACATACATGAAGATGTTGGCCAGCAGCACCGCGATGATCACGGTATAGAAGATGTCCTGATGCTGGATCACCAGCATGGGGCCGCACTGCAGCCCCTGGATGGTCAGGGCGCTGAGGATGACGGCGGTGCTGGGGTCGCCGGGGACGGAGAGGGACAGCGTAGGCACCAGCGCGCCGCCGGTGACCGCGTTGTTGGCCGCCTCGCTGGCCACAACGCCGTCGTCGATGCCGGTGCCGAACAGCTCCGGATGCTTGGAAAAACGCTTGGCCTGGGCATAGGAGAACATGCCGGCCACCGTGGCGCCGATGCCCGGCAGCACACCGATGAAGGTGCCCAGGATGGAGGAGCGGACCAGATTCCACTTCTGTCTCCACATGCGCTTCCAGTTGGGGAAGTAGAACAGCTTCTTTTCATAGCTGTTGATGGTCTTCTCCTCCTTCAGCCGGTTGGTGGAGCGGATCAGCTCGGTAAAGGCGAAAACGCCGATGACCACGATGATCAGCGAGAAGCCAGAGTTCAGCTCGCTCCAGCCGAAGGTCATGCGGTGGCTCTGCCCGTCGATGGGGCTAAGACCGACCGTGGCAAGCAGGATGCCGATGCAGGTGGCGATCATGCCCTTGAGGAAGCTGCCGTCACACAGCGTACACACCAGCGTACAGGCCAGGAAGATGGCGCCGAAATACTCCCACGGCCCGAAGGACAACGCAAAGCGGGACAGGGCCGGGGTGGCCACGATGAGGATGATGGCACTGAAGATCCCGCCGAAAAAGGAGGCGAAGGTGCCGATGGCCATGGCCTCGGCGGCCTGGCCCTTGGCGGTCATGGGATAGCCGTCCAGGCAGGTGGCGATGGCCGCGGCGGTGCCCGGCAGCTTGAGCAGGATCGCGGAGATCAGCCCGCCGGAGATGCCTCCCATAAAGATGCCCATGATCAGAGCAAGCGTATGATTCAGATTCAGGGAATAGGTGATGGGGAGGACCAGGGCGATAGCCACCGGCGTGTTCAGCCCCGGGATGGCGCCGAAGCAGATGCCGATAAAGGCGCCCAGCGCGGCAAGCAGGATAAAATAGGGGTCGGTGAGAGTCGCGAGGATCACTTGAGATAACATGCCGCCGCCTCCTTTCACAGGATATTCTTCAGCACGCCCGCCGGGAGATTCACATGGAGGACGCCGGTGAAGAACCAGTTGACCAGAATGACATAGCCGATAATGCAGACGGTACGGATGATGATCGCCTTTGTGCCTCCCAGCTTTTTGTCATCCTTGGCCTTATAATACAGGAAATTGACCGTGAAGAGCGCAAAGATCACCGCGTCCACGACAAAGCCCAGCGGCTTGATCAGCAGCACGAAAAGCACAAAGCTGATGAAGAACACGCCGCCCACGCCCTTGAGATAGCCAAAGAATTTAAAGGGAGCCTTTTCCTTCTTCACCAGGATCTCGATCAGGCGCGCCGCCAGAAGAACAAAAAGAACGATCAGGATGGCCCGGGGGAACAGTCCTCCGCCGCCGGTGGTGTCAAAACGGCCCACCGTATAGCCCAGGCTTTCGTAGTAATAGTATCCGCCTATCGCCGCAAGGAGTAGCAAAAAAATGATTTCTCCCATAGCAGCTCCTTTCGCTGTGAGTGGGTTGGATAGCCTTGCTTGAAAAACCGGCCCCGCGCCGCGCTGCGCGGCGCGGGGCCTTGCATAGAGGGGAAGAAAGGATCAGCCGTTGATGAACTTGTCGTAGTTGTCGATGAGACCCTGGACGAACTCGGTGTAGTCCGCGCTGTTCATGAACAGGGATTCGTAGTACAGCTCGTCGTACTTGGGCTTCAGGCCCTCCTCCTGCTCATAGGTCTCCTGCACCTTCTGGCAGATGTAATCCACCATTTCCTGCGGCGTGCCCTGCGGCGCGATCAGGCCCATGATCTGGGTGGTGATGTCATAGTCCACGCCCTGCTCCTTCATGGTGGGGATGTCGGGGAACTCCGCCAGGCGGTCGCCCACGAAGATGCCCAGGCAGCGGAAGTCGCCCGACTTGACGTAGATGTTCTGCTGGGAGAAGAAGTCGGCAACCGCGTCTACACGGCCGGCCAGAAGCTCGGTGGCCTTGGCGTCCTCCGCCACGTCAATGGCGTTGAAGTTCACGCCGGTGTAGTCCTCCAGCACCAGGCGGATGCCGGTGGCCGGGGAGTTGGAGTACAGGCCGTACTTGAAGTTGGGGTTGGTCTTGACCTCGTTGACGAATTCCTCAAAGGTGTTGATGGGAGAGTCGGAGCGCACGCACAGGGAGAAATAACCAGAGAACAGGCCGCAGATGGGCTCCCAGGTGTCCCAGGTGTACTCGCCGCCGAAGGTGCCGATGGCCAGGTTCATGGGGTAGCTGGCCATGGCCACGGTGATGGTGTAGCCATCGTTGTCATAGTTCTTCAGCTCGTTGTAGGCCGCCGATCCGCCCGCGCCGCCGATGTTGATGACGTTGACGTTGGTGGGCCAGTGATCCTTGAAGAACTCCACAAAGGCGCGGATGGCGATATCGGTGGCGCCGCCGGCGCCGGAGGGAACGATGATCGTCAGATCCTTGGTGATGTCCGCGTCGGTCAGGCCCGACGCTGCAGGGGCGGGGGCGCTGTCGACCGGGGTCGGCGCGCTGTCGTTGCCCGCCGGAGCAGCGGCCGGGGCCTCTGTGGCGGCGGGGGCGGGGCTGGCAGCCTGCTGGCCGCAGGCGGCCAGAGCAAGGATCATGCACAGCGCCAGAATCAGTGCCAATAGCTTTTTCATGATGCTCCTCCTGTTTTCGTTTTTTTTTAGTATTTTTTAATCGCTGGGCGATTATTCTCTCCAAATCGTCCGGGTGACGTCAGGCAGCCCGATCTTACAGGAACCACTTGGCCGGGATGTTGGGCTCCTGCTCCATGGCGTCCGAGAAACCCCGCGGGAACTTGTATCTTCCCTTGTCCGCGTCGTCGGGATAGACGAACTTGCCGCCCGGCGCCCAGATATAGAGCTTGAACTTGTAGTCCATCATGTCTTTCTTGTAATCGTAGAGCAGCTTGATCTCCATGGGATCGGTGAAGAAGGTGGGCCAGATGTCGTAGTGGATGGGGATCATCACCTTGCAGTTCAGGTTCTCCGCCATACGCAGCACGTCGGAGGCTGTCAGCTTGTCGGCGATGCCGATGGGGTTCTCGGCGAAGGGCGCCACCGCCACGTCGATGTCAAAGGTCTTGCCGTGCTTCACCGTGTAGTTGGAGAAGTGAGAGTCGCCGCTGTGATAGAAGGTGCCGCCGGGGGTCTTGATCAGATAGTTCACGGCCCTCTCGTCCATGTCGTCCACGAAGCGGCCGCGGATATCGCCGTAGGGCGGCGCGGTGACCAGGGCGGTCTTGTCGAAGGACTCTACGACATAGATCTCAATGTCCTTGAATTTCAGCACATCGCCGGGCTTGACCTGGATGATGCGATCCTCGGGAACGCCCCAGCCCACCCACTTGTCATGGGAGAACTTCGGCCCGATGAAGGGGACGCCTGGCATTTTCAGTACGGCCGCCGTGCTGTATATATCCATGTGGTCCGCGTGGTCATGGGTGGCGATAAAGGCGTCCAGTTCCTTGATCTTGAAGGGATCCACAAAATGCGGGATGTTGCGGGGGTTGAGATGGTACTCGTTGCTGCCCGCGATCCGGGCCAGCTGATAGTTCAGTCCGGCCTGGTTGGGCTGGATGTTGTAGTGCGAGGTCTTGGCGTTGCCGGAGAACAGGTCGATGCAGATATTGGCATTGCCCTCGGACTTGATCCAGATGCCGGTGCAGCCCAGCCACCAGGATGCGAAGGTGCCGGGCTTGACGACCGTTTCCTCGATATCCTCCAGCAGCCAGGTGCCCCACTCCGGGAAGCAGTCCAGCAGCCACTGCTCTCTTGTGACGGTCTTTGCGTCTTTCTGTGCCATGTCTTTTCCTCCTTGTTGTTATATGGTTTTGATGTCTCTCCTCAAAGGCTGAGCTCGTATTTGATCACATTGCCGGAGCTGCAGGCGGCGAAGATGTCAAAGCGGTCTCCCTCGTCCCAGACGTCGATGTTGGAGAACTGCTCCAGCTCGTCGATCATCTGCACCTCCATGCTCATCCGGTCTGTGTCTGTCCGGGGCGTCAGCACGAACAGGCCGGAATTGGCCTCCTTGTAGCCGATGATGATCCGGGGCTTGCCCAGCAGCATGCCGCACCAGATGGGGTGGCCGAAGACGATGGGATAGCGGTAGACCTCCCGATAGCCCTCCTCCCCTTTTTTGTAGACCTTCATCAGATTGCCGTGGAAGCCCTCGATGGTCACCAGCTCCTCCACGCCGTCGTCGTCCAGATCCGCCACGCGGATATCGGAGATCTCGCAGTCCAGGATCTTTTCCACGCGCCAGTCCTCTCCGTCCTTCTCCGGCGGGAATACAGCAAAGGCGCCCTCCACGCCGGTGCAGATCACGACCTTTTCATGTCCCGCAAAGGGGCCGCAGTACATGCCGTGGTTTTTGGTAATGCCGCTCTGCACCACCCGCAGCTCCATGGGCTTGGGGTACTCCACCTTGCCCACATAGATCCGTCCGGGCTTGGACCAGTCGTCCTTGAACTCCTTGGAATCGCACAGTGTTCCGCCCACCAGCCACTTTTCGCCTCGCAGTTCGAGAATGGAAAAGCGGTGGAGATAGGGCAGGTCAAAATATTTCTCGCAGTCATATCCGCCGTCGGGCCGGCGGCTGATGTGGCTGACGTGGGCCTTGGCGGATCGGAAGCCCTTGTAAAACTCATGGGTCACAAAAAAGCTCTCGTCGCCGTCCGGCACGATGGTCATGGTGCCGCCGGGGCCGCTCCATACCTTTTCCAGATCGCCGCAGTCCACGGCGGAAAAGCTGTAGCCCTTCCCCTCGCTCTCGGTGGCGCACATCACGCGCTTTCCCCGAGGGCTGTCATAGACGCATACCGCGTAGGGATACACAAACCGGCAGGCAACTGTTTTCTTGACCTTCAGCATAAAGCTCTCCTCCCTGTGAAGCATCGTGATTCCTTTTCCTTCTGCACCATCAAGGTAACTCTTTCCCTGCACATTTGTCAATATAATTGCTTTTCTTTGTTTTATTTTGCACTTTTGTTCATTTTTTCTCATATATAATACACAAAAAACAATTGCAGAAACCTGATAGAATGCCCAAAGCCGCCTTTTTCCCCCATGCTCGGGCAAAAAAATACCACCTTCGGATCACGCCGAAGGTGGTGCGGTATTCTTTTCCAGAAAGTGGGATCAGATCTCGATGGCGTTCTTGGGGCAGACCGTGGCGCAGGTGCCGCAGGCGACGCAGGAATCCTCGTCGAGCGTCCACCGTCTGGCCGCGCGGTCGACCGTCAGCGCCCCGTCGGGGCACTTCTTGGCGCAGAGCGTACAGTAGACGCACTTGGACGGGACCTGAACAGGCTTGCCGTCTTCACGCGGCTTGATGACGCCGGCCGCAGGCGCGGCCTCCGCCTTGGGAGCGGCTGCGGCCGCGGCGGGCTTGGGCGCGGGCTTCTTCGGCGCAGCCTTGAAGAAGGTGCCGGAGACGATCAGATCCTCTTCCTTCGTCGCGACCATGTGGAGGATGACGATCACGTCAGCCATCGTGGAAAACGCGGTGAAGGAGGACACAGGGATGAACATCTGCAGCACGACGAGCGCGGCCAGTCCCAGCAGCGGAGCGCCGAGGAACATGCCCTTGTTCGCCGCGGCGGGAACGATCGTCTCCTTGCCGCAGAGCTTGAAGAAATCATAGAACGGCTGAAGCACCGGAGGGCCGACGCGCTTCTGCATCTTGGCGACGATCTTGCGGTCGATACCGGCCAGCAGCAGACCGATCAGGAAGCAGAACAGGAAGCCCGGGAAAATGAGGATATGACTTCTACACGTTGCCGGTAAGCGGAACAACGTGGAACAAGTTCATGCAAGAAGCTGACTTGTACTCTTTCCCTCCACTGGGAAGGGCGCGTTCATAAATGTCACGTTCCTCGATGTTTAGATGTGCATCATCACTGAATATTTTGTTCCCGTCTACAAGAGCAGTCACTTCTGCTAAACCGAAATGGAGTTATTTGTTTTTGTTTTCTTCCGATGTAGACTCTGCCACATCTTCGATCATTGTAACAACCACGGTATTGAGCTGCGCGGCGTTTTCAGCGGTGATAACGGGGCGACCGGACTCCTTTTCGATGGCCTTCCGAGCATCCCCGGCCACGCGGCCGCCGCGCCTAGCGACATCCTGGTTCTCAGCCAGTCCCTGCGGATTCCGTGTTTTTGTCAGCTCCGTCGTTGTCGCCTCCGCCAGCATATTGAGCGTCAGTTCCAGAGTGCTCATATTGTCGCGGAGGTTTTCTTTTTTCAGCCCTTTCAATCGCTTGTACTGCCGGGTATTCATACCCGACCATGCTCGCGTGATTTCGTCGGTCAGGATCGCATATTCCCGTCCCTGTTCCACACCGTGAGTTTGCCATTCGTCGGTCAGTTCCTTTCGCACACGGATGGACAGCAGCCGCTGATGCACCCAGTCCGGGCTATAGCCTTTTTTGAGATAAGTTTCCAGCGCACGGTCAATCGCCTGTTCCGGGTCAATGGTCTCCTCAATACGTTCTGTACCTACCTGCGCCAGCCATAGTTTGAAAGGCTCGGCCTTGGGTGAGGGGATCGACTGGATGATGCGAAGGAGTTGCTCTGTCGTAGCAACGTCGGTCAGATAGCGTTTGCCGTCTTTATGCGATTTCAATTTCAGTTGCTTACAGTTTGTAAGCAACTGGTCGGCACCTTCCTCTCTAAGCCTCTTTTTCAAGACAGCCCAGTATGTACTTGCATTTCGTGCTGTGGCCTGATCAGTTAAAACACTCACCACATCCACAACAGAGAAATACCATTCCTCGGCTTCCTCATCCCAAACTGTGCGAATGGGCTGATCCTCAAACTTTTGCAACTTATCATTACTCATCTTGGATCCCTCGTCTCATCGATTTGAATTCATTATACAGTTAAATATACCAACCGTCAAAGTGTTTTCAATGTTCCTTCTACCTTTGGAAAAAGAAAAACGAC
>Ga0256405_10008272_pt1 | contig 15032 bp, 13 predicted proteins | sample RumenRJG_02DNA_FD_189096 | JGI IMG/M metagenome (GOLD analysis project Ga0256405, IMG submission 189096) | Bovine rumen microbial communities from Lethbridge, Alberta, Canada - RJG_02 | ecosystem: Host-associated > Mammals > Digestive system > Stomach > Rumen | place: Canada: Alberta... | reverse complement strand
GGAAAGATCGACGTGAACGACATCATTAAGATCGCAGCACACATCAAAGGTAAAAAACTGATAGAATAATCTATATTTCATTTATTATTCTATTAGAATAAATTCATCTGTCAATTCACATAGTTACGCCTACATCGTTTATTACGGTGTGGGCGTATTTTTTGGAGAAGCCGGGAGAAAGAATTATTCAAGTCCGGCATTTTCTTTTTTAATGCATAAGAAACAGATTCTCCCTGCAAAAAAACTTGGTTCAGAATGGGAAAGGGTCATTAAGGCATGAAGAGCAGATATAGCCGTCACTGTAATGCAGTTCATGTCGATCAAGAATATCAAGGATCTCCATAATGAGGTCGTGCCGGCTTATTTTTTTGCCATCATCCTGCTCGGTGAGCATTTGAAAATACTCAAATACCTCTCGCCTTGCTTTTGAAAGATCCAGTCGGCGCAGCAGCCAGATCAGTACAGCATCATGCAGCAGTTCTTCTGTCATGAACTTTTCACCCCCGTGACCTCGTTTTTATCATATTTCCGAATAAATTAAAAGACGGTATCCTCCCGGACACAAGGTCGGGAAAATACCGTTTTGTTTTTGGTTTATCGCTGTTGTTTTCTCAGGAGCATTCTGCCGTGACAAATAGAGTGGTCATCTTGACAAAATAGAGTGTCTGCACTTCGACAGAACGATTCCCTGCATGACAAGATACGTTCACTTCTGGATGACAAATAAAGGGAGCGGTAACATTCCGTTATGCTTTCGGAGATTTTCATGTTTATTATGATAAAAATGAAAAATGTGAAACGGTGATCCGAATAGTATTATGAAAAAGGCTTTGACAAAGATGATTATGGAAAAGGCAAAGGACTATCCTGAGCCAATACCATCGTTTATGCAAATATAAGAATACGCTGGATCTAAAGAGAAACGTACGTTTGCATCTCACATACATAATATGAAAGGTTCAGAAATGAGTATTATAATAGATGATCAGTATAGACACCATCCACGTTATGAAGAATATTTCGATGCTTTTTGTGAAAAATCAGAGAAGCATTTTAATGATATTCCTGTTTTTGATGCGGCAATGCAATTTTATAAGGAGTATTTCCTTATAAAGTATTCAAGCAATCACAATAGCGTATAACAACATGATTTGAAATCGGAGGTAATCGTAACGAATACAGTTTATAAATTATCAAATAGTGTATCTGTCAGCTAACGGTCAGCTGTATAGGTCTTTAATAATTAGTTCTTGGAAAACTTCTATATGAGTACCGACCTAAAAAGCTCCGAGGGCTTTATTTTTTCATATATAATCATCGTCACTACCACATATGGATTTTTCACGCATAATATTCATATGCTCATATGCTGTCAAAAATACACATTAATATACTTTTCTAATATGAATAGATAACAAACGATTAAGAGAATATGTCAAATTTATTGACAATGGTATTTCTGCGTGTTATAATAATTCTGTATTTTATTGATATATTATCATATTCAACATAATTGAACGGGAGGGCATATTTATGAAGATGAAAAAAGTTTTAGCAGTAATGATGGCGTTTTGTATGACAGCGGGTGCGGTCAGCTATGGTGCGCCTGTTATTGCACAAGCTATCACAGTACCGGCAGTCGTTATAGTAGCAGATTGCTATTCTTTTGATGAAGCGACAGGTGTGCTGACGCTAAGGGGCGAGGTAGATCGTTATACATTTAGACGTTTTAGCAGTAATTACAAGGATATAGTCAAATCAGTGGTCGCTGAAAAGGGTACAGTTCTTCCCGAAGATAGCAGCGAGCTATTTTATAATTTTTACAATTGTGTTTCTATCGATCTTTCAAATGCAGATACAAGCAGGGTCAAAGATATGAGATTTATGTTCCTGGGGTGTTCCTCTATGACCGAAATTGATGTAAGCGGATTTGATACCAGGAATGTAACTGATATGCGCAGTATGTTTGGTATCTGTAGTAGTCTGACATCGCTTGATATAAGTTCGTTTGATACGGGCAAAGTAATAACTATGGAAGATATGTTCTATAAGTGTAAGAAATTGACCACACTTGATGTTAGTGGGTTAGATACAAGCAATGTTGAAAGTATGTATTTAATGTTCGGAGAATGTTCAGGTTTGACCACGCTCGATGTTAGCGGATTTGATACCAGTAAAGTTACCGATATGACTAGTATGTTTAATGGTTGTACTAACTTGACTTCAATTGATCTGAGCGGTTTTGACACAAGCAAAGTTTCTAGTATGGCTAGTATGTTCTCCCGCTGTAATAACCTGACTTCACTTGATCTGAGCAGTTTTGACACAAGCAACGTTACACGTATAGGCAATATGTTCGAGCTATGTTCAGGCTTGAAAGAACTCACTCTCGGCGAGAAATTTTCTGGCATACCAAAAGGTGCCGAACTCCCCAATGGCGAAGGCTGGGTAAACGCAAAAGCTCCCACAACTGTTATAAGCGGCAACGGTGATTTTGCAGAGATCGAAAACAACGGCAAGAACACTTACAAGCGCTTACCAATCGAAGAAGAAACCAAGCCCACCTACCCGACAAACATCAAAATCGAATACAGTGAGCAATATCACCAGATAAGATTTACATGGGACAAAGTCGAAGGTGCTGACAGGTACGGCATTGCTGTATATCTGGCAGGCAAGTGGAGAGTGCAGAATCAGAATATAACTGGTACGGTTTATACTTCTCCCAAGAACCTTACCCCGGGTAAGACTTACAAAGTTGCTATCGCCGCAAGAGTTAATGGCAAGTGGGACACTGCAAACGCTATCAAAAACGCTGTAACTGTTACCGTAAAAGGCAATTCCTATGTCAAGCCTGACATAGAGCTCAAATATAGTTGGGACTTGTATGTTATAGCCGATGAGATCACTATGTATCTCGGACCCGATACAAGCTACGGTAAAGTTACTACGATCCCTAGAAAAACTGTCCTTGATGAACTCGGCATTATGAATGATAATGACAACTGGGCATTTACAAAGTATAACGGACAGTATGGCTGGGTACAAATGGTTAATGAAAAAGGTATAATGGAGGTTCAAATTTGGGGTCCCGTGGCTGCCAAGCCTGTTATCTACCTCTATCCCGAAAAGGAGACAGATGTTCATGTTGAGGTTGAGCTGACCGAAGCTGAACTTTACACTACCTATCCTAAGTACAACAACGGCTGGGATGTAGTAGCTAAGCCTGACGGTTCACTTGTTAACAAGGTTGACGGCACTCATCACAGATACCTGTTCTGGGACGCTGTAAACTGTCGTACAGAATTTGATTTCTCCAAAGGATTCTGTGTAGCAGGCAGTGATACCGAGAGCTTCCTCAAAGAAAAACTCAGCTATATGGGTCTTACCGAAGATGAGATGAATGAGTTTATCGTATATTGGCTGCCTAAAATGGAGCATAACAAGTATAATCTAATTTCTTTCCAGAGTGATAAATATACAGATTCCGCAAAGCTGAACATAACCCCCACACCCGACAGTATGCTGCGCGTATTCATGACATATGTACCACTTGAAGAGGCAGTGGACATCGAACCGCAGGAGCTTTCCACATTTGAAAGAAAAGGCTTCACAGTTGTTGAATGGGGCGGTTCCGAAATATAATAATTGCGTTTTTAAAGGGCTGTGTCAGCCGTGTGAGAGATCTTACTCTCATGCGGATGTTCACAGCCCTTTTTTATTTCGTTAGCGGTATATACAGATTTCGATCAAGCTGAAGGGATGTTATATATATCTCAGAGCGTAAAACCAAAGGCACGGAGAATCGTGAAATGATACTCCGTGCCTGTTTTGTTATATCAACCAGCCTTGACCCACTCGCCGTTCTCGTTGAGCATATTGCCTTTATAGTCCACGATATGCAGTACGGTGTTCATATCAAACACGCCGCTGCTGATGTTGTGGTTTGCGGGATTGACCGCTGTAAAGCGGACGGTCACATCTGACATTTTCAGGGGCAGTTCGTCCAGAGTTATCTTTTCGATCATTTCGCCGGGACGCAGCCAGCCTGTTGAACCGATGCGTACAAGGCTCTCATCGTTGGGATAGAAGATATCGTGCCAGAAGAACTTGATCTTATTAGCGCCCAGATTCTTCTTGCGGGTGTAAATCTCCGCGCGGACAAGCACCTTTGTGCTTTCGGGGGAGATAAAGTCGATCTGCACCGAATTATCTCTGCTGTCGGCAATAAGTATGGGCTGAAACGCCACCGTCAGGTCAGAGTTGAATGGCATTACCTGCAATCCGCTTGTATCGGGATCAACTTCCGATATCGCCTTTGAATTCGTGGCTTCCTTGACATTCTCGGGGCGGAAATAGATGATATACTTGACTATCAGCATCACAACAATCAGTACTATGATTACCGCCATAAATATGCGCCCGAAGAGCCTGCGCTTTTTGAGCTTGCGCTCCTGATCGTCCTGTGATCTCTGCTGTTCGTCCAGTTCGCGGCGGTGCTTGGTCAGCTCCGCAGAAAGATTGGTGTTATTTTCGATTGCTGCTTCGCTCATCAGTTCGCCACCTCCAATGTCACAGGGATATTTGCTTCATAGGACGCAAGTACGCCTGTTTCGTGATGATAATAACGTTCGTTCATGGTCAGGCTGTATGAGCCTGCGGGGAGATATGAGCCGTCAGGCAGAGCATTCAGCTGTACCTCGCCGATCTTGTAGCCGGGTTCAAACAGTCCCGACTGAGCAATAAGCCATTTTCCGTCCTCAACGCCGTTAGTGCTGAGACCGTGGGCTTTCAGCTCGTCCTCGCTGATATACAGGCTCATGACGATATCGTGTGTTGAATCTTCAACATTGCGGACATCGCAGTGCAGCTTGCCCGAACCGTTCTCAGCGGTGTAGACATCGCCAACGGAATAGATGGTGAAGTGACCGTCACCTGCTTTGCTGTCCGACTGTTTTGTGTCGGTGCTGTCGGCGGGTGTCTGCTGGTCGCCGTTATCCGTTGTGATGCTGTCATCAGTTTTCTGCTGATTATCGTCCTTTTGCATATCGTTGTCATTGATCTTCTGCTGATTATCATCAGTTCCCACGGGCTTGTCGAATATCTGTGTTTCATCATATCTGCGGTAAATTGAAAATGTGCAGATGATGATAAAAACAGCGGTCAGCAGGATATTAAGCACAGTACGGATATTGCGCCTGTTTTTCAGCTTTTTGATATTGTCCTGCCGGTCATCGATTTTTTTCTGCTGCTCATCGAGCCTAGTTTCATCGGGCATCTGTCAAGCCCTCCTTTTTATTTGTTTTATTTATTATAACACAAATTTAAAATTATGTCAATAAATTTAGCGGCTGTTCTTTATAGTACAGCCGCTATTTTTGATTTAAGGATTATCTGGATCGGGCACAATTTCTGCCACATTTGCATCACCGTAATTTGTAATATACTCACTTGCTCTGTGAAATGTGAACACTGCTTTCGCGCTTGCTGATGTAACGCCTTCAGCAGGGAAAAATACAATGCCGGTTTCCCATACATATTGTTTTAAATATCTATTATCATCTGTAAAAGATGTAATTGTGCCGTTATAAGCTGGACATTCTGTATAAGGTAAAAGCAAAGCAACATTGTGATTATAGATCGGTTCATTCGTTTCTGGATCATATGAAACGCTATAGCCCCAGTCGTAATTCCAATCATCACAAATTGAAGCGTTCCAGTTAAAATCCGTAGATTCGGTTTGCATATCTGAACTCATAATAGCAACATTGGTAGCAACACTGAAATTTGAATGGTTTTCGAGATAAACACGCTTCTCATTTTGACCGGTTGCTGAGTTTATTTCAGAAGATTCAAATACCGGTGTATTGTATGTTCGTGTGGTCGGATTCCAAGTCAAACTATAAGTATCAGTCTGGGTTCCGGAAAGGTTCCATGTGAGTTCACCATCCGGAAGAATTACCTGAACGCACCATACAGCTTCAGCCTGATAATTGTTATTTTGCGTCAAATTGTTTATAACCGTCAGTGGTAAAGAAACGCTCTTCGTTTCATCGCTGTTGGTAATCGTTGTGGTTGTATCAGCAAATGCTGTCAAGCCACTTAGAGCGGATATACTTACAGTCACAGCGAGTGCAGACGCAAGTATTTTAGCTTTCATATTCTCACGCTCCTAAATCCACATCAAACTGCATTTAGCTGCCGGATGTATCAGTTACATTGTTGCTATTATACTGAACAAGATCGCCATTCTTTACAAAAGTGAATGTTGCAGTTCCATTTGTCTCTGTAGTAAGATTATTGTTCGGAGTGATTGTAAAACTGCCCGTACCGCCAGCAGCAGCAATTGAATTAATTGAATCATTATCAAGAGCAAAGCCTTCTGTAACCGTTGCGTTTGCAGACACAGCAAAGTTAGATTTGTTTGTAATAGTTACAGTTTTACCTTCAAACGTACCGGTGCCATCGGAATAAGATACCGCTGCAGCGCCAGAAGTATAGGATTTCGTAGATGGATCCCATGTCAGTGTGTATGTATTGATCTGCACTCCAGTCAGGCTCCAAGAAAGTAAACCTTCTTGCTGCAAAACCTCAACATTCCAAGTTGGCGATGACTGATATACATTGGAGGTTCCAAGGTCGTTTGTAACAGTCAAACCAATACTAGCAGATTTTTCATCGTTTTCGTTTGTGAGTATAATTGGATTTTCCGTAGCAAACGCACTCATACTGCTAAAAACGGAAACGGTCATCATTGCTGCGATAATAGCTGCGAACTTCTTCATTGTCTTTTTCATACTCTTCATCCTTTCATGGCTTAAATTGATCGTTCATACGGTTGATATGTTCGTTTGGAACTTCCGTCCCGTTAGGTTTGAATATAATATACCACTTGTTTCCTGAAATGTCAATAGGTTTGTTGTCACTTTCTACTTAATGTATATCTGATTACTCTAGCGCTTGTGTAAAGTGCACTAATGATAATTTCTGATTTATAAATATAAACAGCAATAAAAGATTATGCATATTCATGAATTATTTATAGTTGAATGACCTGTGTAATTATATCAGGCAGGAATATCTAATACATACATTATGCTCGATTTGTGGGTGAAATCAAAACTCTATAAGATTATAAATGAATCACGAAAGCGACAATAAGCGGTGAAATTATTATTTCAAGAGTGCAATGGTGAATAGTGTAAACACGACGAATAGTTGATAGCAATGGGCGGTTCCGCAACAAATACGGAGCCGCCCTGTTTTCATATCTTCTCGATCACGCACTCATGGTGCTTATCATCGTTGTATGTTATCCCAACGAGAAAAACGTTGCCAATGTACTCTTTTATTCTGTCGGGATAGTTTTTCTTTTTGATCTGGTCGATGGCAGTATCGACAGCCTGCTTATTTTTCAGCTCGATTACAAGCGCGGGCTTATCGACTTTAGGCAGTGGCAGAAATACAAGATCAGCGAAACCTTTGCCCGCAGGCATCTCACGAACTATCATATAGTACTTTCTCGCTGAATAAAACGCAAGCGAGATAACACAGCTGAGTGAGTTCTCATCATTGAATTTGAGAATAGAAGTGTTGTCGTCGTGGCACTTTTCCACTCCTGCCGCAACAATATCAGCGTTCCCGTCAAGTACGGCTTGCAAAAGCTCATCGGACTCTTTTATTGCCGACATTATCTTCGACCAGCCCTTGTCGTTCTTTATGCTGCGGATAAATTCTTCCTGAACCTCGGAATTGGGTATCCAGCAACGTTTGGTATCGAAATCGTAGGTGAGATAACCAAGGTGAATCAGCAACGTTAGAATATCATCTGAACTGTTGAACGTCACCATGTCATTCTGGAACGTGGTAACATCGACCTCCAGCTTTTCACCGCCGATAAGACGAACGACCTTGTTATGAAGATCGTCATAGTCCGCCTGGATATAGTCGGCAAGGGCTTTGAAGGTCTCTGTCTTTGACCAGAAATTATCTATCCTGTGACGCAGCATAGCTTCAACGACCGATTTTGGATTGTATATAGAGATGTTATCAACGTTATATCCGTCGTACCATTGCTTGATCTCATCATAAGGCATCTGGTATTTATTGCAGAGTTTTTTTACTTCTTCTTCGGTAAATCCTGTGAATTCAGCGTAATTATCTGCACCTGCGATACTGATCTCAGTGAACATATTAAGAGCAGAGTGTTCGCCGTATTTCTTTATAGGCAAAATACCTGTCATATATGCTAGGGCAACATAACTGCGGTCTTTCAGCAGATTTCGCAGAAAATTGAGGTAGTAGATCTGTGCGTCTTTTTCGTCCTTGTGCATACGGAATATGCAGTCCCATTCGTCGATAATGAAAATAAACGGTATATTTTTCTGCGCAAAAATATCCGCCAGTACATCAACAAGGCTTTCGGGGTCGAAGCACTCTACATCGGGATTCTCTTTATGAAGTTCAAACAGCAGACGCTTGCTCAGCTTTTCGATTTCAGATTCAATAGTACCGGTGACACTCACATACTGAGTCATGTTAAGATGAATGACGTTGTACTTGTTAAGGGGCTCGGTATAATCGTCAGCCTTAGATATTTTTAGTTTATCAAAGAACACTTTGGAATCGCACCCGCAGCTGTAATAAGCTGTGAGCATATTTGCCGCCATAGATTTACCGAAGCGTCTCGGACGGCTGATGCAGACAAAGCGGTTTTCCTTATTCAGAATAGAATTAGTCTGTATTATAAGTTCACTTTTATCAACGTAGATGTCAGAATTAAAAGACATCTTGAATTCAGCATTTCCCGGATTCAGTAAAATACCCATAAAATCGCCCCCTTGCTACTTTCTATTATATCACATATGATCCCGCTAATCAAGGGTTTACAGATAATTTCTATAATTCCAGATTGCTATTCTTCGCCTTCTGTTATTTGCTCTTACAGCAGCTGTCAAGCTTTCCGTTGATGGTTGTTATCTTTTTATTCAGTTCTTGTACTCCCTCGCATGAGGACAGTTAAACAAAGTGATACCATATGAAACTTTATGGAAAGGGAAAAGTATATGAATGATATATGATGAAGGTACAGAAAGTACTGAGTTATTTCCTGTGCCAAGTCCTGATCATATACTTCGTCTTGTAAACTGTAAGCCTCAATTAAGAATGTCAGATACTATAATTCTTAAGTGAAAGACAGCTAAGTGAGTAAGATTAGCTGTCTTTCTGCATCTTAAACCTCATAAAAATAAAAATTGAATTCTGTTTGTGTCACGCGTGACACAAACACAGAACAACTTTTAAGTATATAAAATTTTAAATTCTTAAAAAAATCTACTATAATAAATATATCCCTTCGTTTCTCTTCACCGAGCCGCGTAGCTACTCGGTGAAATGCCGAAAACAGCGGCGGGGAAGCTGTGCAACAGCCCCTTTTTAGTCTTTTTCGAGGTGTTTTCCGTACCGGATTATGTCTATACATTTTTCGACTTGCGATAATGATAGAGTATTGCTTTTTACTGTTACCCAGTACAATAACTTTAGTACATAATCTCTTTTATTTTTTGTGGAAATGACTATATCCTTATTTGAGATAAAAATAGCTTCTTTCAGAGCATATTGTTCCTCTTTATTCAGCTTAAGAGCTAAACACAATTTTTTTTCGTTTTTAGGAGTAATATCTCTACTTCCGTTAAGAATATTAACGACGTGAGAGTATGACAATCCTGTACGTTCTGCAAGCTCTTTGACAGAAATCTTTCTATCCTTTGCAAATTGTATTAAAAGACTTCTTGCTATTGTTGGTTCGGTACTTTTAATTTTCATAATTATCACCTTCCTCATATTATAATTATAGCAGATTATTTAGAGAAAAATAAAAAAGCAGATCACACCATTATCTCGTGTGATTTTGGGACTGCAAATGTGCATTTTCAGCTCAATAAATGAATTTTAAAGTAACAAAACAGCTCGCAAATACGGCACTTTTGCCATATTTACGAGCTCGATGCTTTAGCAATATCAGTTCACAAAAGATGATTTTTATGCGATTCCAAGAAAAAACTTCATAGGAATTTTAAGCATAAAATGTATTTTGCACTGTGTCGTGATATTTAATATAGATTAATGTATTGGTGGCTTTAACTGTTCAATATCATCAGCCCCATATTAGGGTCCCACGTCCTTCCCTGAAGGTGTCAAAGAGATAAGTGAAAGTGCCTTCTATGACTGCTACACGCTAAAAGATGTTATATTTCCGAATAGTCTGGAAGTGATAGGAGACTACGCTTTTCAGGACTGCAAAGGTATAAAAGAGGTCAATTTTCCGAAAAACCTCAAAACGATAGGAGAACAAGCTTTTGTCGACTGTGATTCTCTTGAGAAAATCATTATTCCGGAAGGCGTTGAAGAGATAAACGAACGAGCATTCTTATTGTGCTCGTCGCTATATGAGGTCACAATAGAAGGTTCGCCGAAAATTGACGGTCATGCGTTTGGTGGTTGCTATTCGATAAATGAGGTCATAATAAAAGGTTCACCGGAAATTGATGAGTATGCGTTTGAGAATTGTAATATAGTTTATATAAATTCTCCGCAATGATGAAAACGTGGTGATACCCGATCGATAGAAATCTGTATACACCGCTTACAAAGTAACGAAATAAAAAAACAAGGGCTGTGAACAGCCGCATGAGAGTATGATCTCTCACACGGCTGACACAGCCCTTTAATGTATCATGTTAACTCTTATTTTATTTCTGAACCGCCCCATTCAACAACTGTGAAGCCTTTTCTTTCAAATGTGGAAAGCTCCTGCGGTTCGATGTCCACAGCTTCTTCAAGAGGTGCATATGTCATGAATACGCGCAGCATACTATCGGGTGATGGTGTGATGTTTAGCTTTGCGGTATCAGTATATTTATCACTCTGGAAGGAAATGAGATTATATTTGTTATGCTCCATTTGTGGCAGCCAGTATACGATAAACTCATTCATCTCATCTTCAGTCAGTCCCATATAGCTGAGCTTTTCTTTGAGAAAACTCTCGGTATCACTGCCTGCTACACAGAAGCCCTTAGAAAAATCAAATTCAGTTCGGCAGTTTACAGCGTCCCAGAACAGGTATCTGTGATGAGAGCCGTCAGCCTTGTTCACAAGTGATCCGTCAGGTTTAGCGACTACATCCCAGCCATTGTTGTACTTAGGATAGGTAGTAGAAAGATCAGCTTCGGTCAGTTCGACCTCAACATGAACGTCGGTCTCCTTTTCGGGATATAGGTAGATAACAGGCTTTTTAACTATAAGAGATCTGATTTGGATCTGTCTTTCGCCAAATTCATTCACGACCTGTACCCAGCCGTACTTTCCCTTATACGCTGTAAATGCCCAGTTATCATTATTATTCATAACGCCGAGTTCCTGAAGGGAAGTTTTTCCGGGGATCGTTGAAACTTTACTGAAGCTTGTATCAGGTCCGAGATACATAGTGATCTCATCGGCAATAACATATAAGTCCGAACCATATTTGAATTCTCTGTCAGGCTTGACATAGGAATTATAGTCGACTATGGTACAGGTCACAGCATTTTTGATAGCGTTTGCAGTGTCCCATTTTCCATTAACTCTAGCGGCGATAGCTACTTGGTAAGTCTTTCCGGTTGTGAGATTCTTGGGAGAAGTGTAAACAGTATCGGTTATATTCTGCGTCTGAACTTTCCACTTGCCTGCAAGATATACAGCTATACCGTACATATCAGCACCTTTGACTTTGTTCCATGTAAATCTCACCTGACGGTATTTATCGTTGTATTCGACTTTTATGTTTGTGGGGTATGTTATAGGATCGCCGGTAAAAATATTGTATGTGTTATTGCCTTTATTTTCGATATCTGCAAATTCTCCGCTTCCGCTTACAACAACAGAAGTTGCATTAGCATTTACCCAGCCGTCTTCGTTGGGAAGTTCGGCTTCTTCTTTTATTCTTTTGAAATTCTTTCCAAGAGTAAGATTTTTCAGATTATTACAATCTTTAAACATCCGACCCATATCTTTTACCTTGCTTGTATCAAAACTGCTCAGATCGAGTGTTTCCAAGCCGGAACAGCCGGAGAACATATTGTACATATCTGTGACCTTGCTTGTATCGAAACTGCTCAGATCAAGTTTACTCAGGCCGGTGCAGCCTTTGAACATATTATGCGTCCATATGACCTTGCTTGTATCAAAATTGCTCAAATCAAGTTCAGTCAAACCGGAACAACCATCGAACATATTGTGCATATATGTAACTTTGCTAGTATCAAAACCGCTCACATCAAGGTCGGTCAAACTTGAACAGCGACCGAACATCCAGCCCATATTTGTAGTCTTTTTTGTATCAAAACCGCTCACATCGATCGAAGTCAGCCTCGAACATCCGTTGAACAAACTGATCATAGATTCTACATTGCTTGTATCAAACGAACTTACGTCGATCGTTGTCAAACCGGAGCACTCATAGAACATACCTGCAATATTTGTCGCATTTCTAATATCAAATCCGCTAACATCAATTGAGGTAAGGCTGGAACAATGGGCGAAGATAAAAGACATACTTTCAATATTGCTTGTATCAAATCCACTTACATCAAGCGAAGTAAGTTTGGAACATTCATAAAACAACTCGTCCATATTTGTTACATTGCCGGTATCAAATCCGCTTATATCAAGTTTCTTCAAACCGGAACAGTAATAGAACATTCTGCTCATATCTTTAACATTGCTAGTGTCTGCATTTGTAAGGTCGATCGATGTGCAATTATAGAAACCTGAAAACATGCTGCTGCAGTCTGCGGGGAAAACTGTTCCCTTTTCAGCGACAACTGATATAACTATACCCTTGCAATTTTTGCAAAATTCCTTTAATGTATCACGATCTACCGTTCCCCTTAGCGTTAGCAAGCCTGTCGCTTCATCAAATGAATAACACTCTGCTTCGGTAACAGCTTCTGCCTGTGCTGTGATAGTCTTTGTGATAACAGGCGCACCGTAGCTGACAACACCTGCTGTCATACACAGCGACATCAATACTGCTAAAACTTTTTTCATCTGCATTTTTATGACCTCCTGAATTATCGTGTTGAAAATCGTAATAAATATCAATATTTCCCAAAATATGATAGCACACATAATTATCGATGTCAATAATTTCGATATATTTTCTTAATCATTCGTTGCTAATTCATATTAGAAAATTATATTAATGTATATTTTGACAGTAACTATGTGTCGTTCATTTGCTATCCTACTGTCTCAAGAAATAAAATAGCCCCTTAGAATCTTCACACTTTTTCGTGTGTACACTAAAAGGGAGCTATTAAGAAAAACATAAATTCAAAAAATGAAAATCTGAAATTTTGATTTCAACAAAAAAACCGGACTCAGTTTATTCCGAGTCCGGCATAATTAGATCATCTTTAACCTTCATAGAGTTGTTTGTTTTTTGATATAGTGCTTACTACTACAAATACTTTGTATTTAATCTGTTAGTTGATCTGAAAGTTTAAATTGTATTAAGTCATGGAAAAGTATCTGTTATTTTCTTCATTATGTATTTCGATAGGTATTTCATAAGGTTATTTTATGATGATCACTAGACTCCAAGTTATCAATTATTATCACTACAAGTATTATAGCAGAAAACTTAGAAAAATAAAAACGAAAAAACTATTTTTTTCTTGTTTTTTGGCTTTTTTTTAAAAACGAATTTTACTCAAATGGCTTATTTTCGGGCTTTTTTGGAATTTTATTTTTCAAAAAATTCTTTTATTAAAGTTCTGTAAATGTAATATTGATAAATATATGTGGTTGAAATTGCCCGAAAACGCGCGGTTTTAAGGGCTTCGCAAATTAAATTATTTTTTTTTTAGAATAAATATTTTTTAAACAGAAGAACGAAAGAATTTAGGCGGAAATATGCTTGAATTGTTATTCGCGTTGGATATAGAGTTTGGAGACAGGCTGATCCCGCCATAATAGTACTATGACGGCATTTTTCTCAACACTGTTATAATAGCGAATATTCCCTAATACAATCTTACATTGACTTATTTTAAAAATTCCACAAAACATTAAAAAATCAGTCTTGATATAATAACAAAAACATGCTACACTTATCAAGTGTCTTTTGAGGAATTCAATAACAATAACTACCCTTTTAAAAGCAAATTAAGCCGTATGTTGCGATTAAGACGGTTGTAGATTTTAAAATAATGTATGGAGATGATGCGGCAAGTGGTAATTATGATCCTATTGGATACAATAAAACTACTTCATACCCTATAAAGGATAGTGATGGAAAACTGAAAAAATCATTCAGTCCTCTTTTTATTAAAAATACAATAGGATTAATGTGAGTTATTTCGAGGTGTATTATGAAAAAAACAATTATAATAACATTAAGTGTAATTTTAGTATTATTACTGTGTGCTTATATTCCAGATCCTAAAACCGATAATAAGATTTTTGGAACAAAGTTTGAAAACCATATAAAAGACAAGTATACTCATTATTTGGTCGATGAAACTTTTCGCAAAGCATCAGAAGCAGGTTATGAATCAGATGAAAATCAGGAATTAATTGTACATGGTAATATTATAATTGATAAGTATAATGATAGATATATATATTGCCACCTTGAAGGAGAATACAATGCAACCAAGTTGATCATAAAGTTTAAAGGAAAAAAAGAAATAGGAGACAGGTACAGCTGGAGCGTATTGAATGAAGATACATTATTTGTTAAACAATAATAAATCTCTGTAAAATTATTAACTACTATAAACAGATATATGTGAAAAGATTAAAAATTTATATGATCCCCTTGAATATTCACACAAAAAGTGTAGAATTTTAAGGGGATTATTATTATGTGAAGCCTCACACGACTAAAGTCGCGTGCTTCCAATAGTGTCCTATAGGACACGCCCACTTTAGGTGGGCGGACTACGTTTCTACCATACAGCCTGAACTCAGAAAATTATGCTGTTTGAGCA
>Ga0256405_10008271_pt1 | contig 15032 bp, 12 predicted proteins | sample RumenRJG_02DNA_FD_189096 | JGI IMG/M metagenome (GOLD analysis project Ga0256405, IMG submission 189096) | Bovine rumen microbial communities from Lethbridge, Alberta, Canada - RJG_02 | ecosystem: Host-associated > Mammals > Digestive system > Stomach > Rumen | place: Canada: Alberta... | reverse complement strand
CGGTGTAGTCGGTCCTGCCGTCCGTCAGGGCGCTGATGCCGCTCGTGGACTTATCCGCCGGGAGAATGACCGCCGCGTTGCTGACCGCCGCACCGGTGGTGCTGCTGGTCTTCGGCACAAAGGTCACAACCTTGCCGTCGCTGTTCGTCAGCAGATAGCCCTTGAGGCCGTTGAGCGCAGAGGAGCTGCTGGGACGCACCAGCGTCTTTGGGTCTTTCTCGCCGGAAATACGGAGCTTATCGCCGTTCATGGAGACGAGCGTGACCTCCTTGTCGCCCTTCGTGCAGCCGGCGGGCGTGTAGCCCTTGCCGTCCTTGCCCGTGCTGAGCACGTTGACAAACAGCTGTGCCGCCTGCGCGCGGGTGATGTTCGCGCTGCCGGTGAGGTTCACGCCGGCGCTCACGCCGGTGGACTTGGCGAGGTTGATGTAGCCGTCGGGCCAGATGCCGCCGCTGTCCTTATCCGCGAAGCCGAGCACGCGCATGAGGATGGTGACCGCCTGTCCGTAGGTGATGTAGCTGTCCGGCTGGAACGTGCCGTCCGGCAGACCCGCGAGCAGCTTCGGCTCGCTCTGCCGCACGGCAAGGTTGATATAGCCCGCCGCCCAGTGCGTCGCGCGCACATCGGGGAAGATGGTCACGGTCTTGTAGCGCATGGCGTCGCTGCCCTTGCCCATGAGCACGACCACCATCTTGCAGAATTCCGCGCGGGTGAGCAGACCGCTCGGGTTGAACTGCCCCGCGCCGTTGCCCTCGATCACGCCGAGCAGCCGCAGGACCTCCACATTCTGCGCCGTCTTCTTGTCCGTCACATCGGAGAAGCTCTCCGCCGCCGAGGCGGGGATCGCCGCTGCCGAGAGCGTCAGCACAAGAGCGAGCAGCAGGGAAAATACTCTCTTTTTCATGTTCTTTCTCCTCTCATTCCGCCCGCAGCGCTTCGACCGGCTGGAGCTTGGATGCCTTGATGGCGGGGTAGCTGCCGAAGAGCACGCCCAGCGCGACGCTCAGCGCGAACGCCGCGAGGCCGACCCACACCGGCGGGTAAACGGTCATCTGGTACATCAATCGGCTGACGACCACGCTTCCCACCGTGCCGACCGCAATGCCGACCACGCCGCCCATGCCGCAGAGCATACCGGCCTCGATCAGGAACTGCGTGACGATGCTTGCGCGCTGCGCGCCGATGGCGCGGCGGATGCCGATCTCGCGGGTGCGCTCGGTCACGGTGACGAGCATGATGTTCATGATGCCGATGCCGCCGACGAGCAGCGAGATGGCGGCGATGCCGCCGAGCACCATGGAGATCGTGTTCATCGTCTCGTTCTGGTACTGCTGCCACTGGCCCTCGTTGTACACATCATAGCCGCCGGTCCCCTGCGGGATCAAGCCCTTGAGGAAGCCGCCGAGGCGGGAGGTGACCTCCGTCATATCCTCGCTGCTGCGGACCTTGACCGTGTACTGGTCCACGCTGCCGCCGAGCAGGCGCGTCATGGTATAGGGGATGACAAAGATGTTATCCATCTGGTTGATGCTGTTCTCCCCTTCTTCGCCGCGCGGGGCGTAAACGCCGACCACGGTGAACTTGTTGCCGTTGATCTTGACCTCTTTTCCGACCGGATCGACCGTGCCGAAGAAGATCTTCGCCGCCTCCGCGCCGATGACGCAGACCTGATTGTAGTTCTGCATATCGAGATACGCAAGGTCACGTCCCTTGGCAAGCGTCAGATTGCTGCACGCGCTGTATTGGTCAGAGCCGAAATAGATGGTCGGCGGACCGCTGATGAGGTTCCACTGCTCATCGTATTTGGTCTCCATGTTCGCGCTGTTCTTCGTGCCGTAGACCACGGTGGCATTTGCCTGTCCGTTCGGCGTCACGCCGACGACCGTTTCCTTCATGCTCTGGCAGTAGTCATAGAGATCCGGAAAATAGTCGGGGCTGATGTCATTGCCGTCCGCGTCGTACATCCACGAATACATATACACGGTAAGGCGGTTCGAGCCCATCGCGTTGAGCTGCTTCATCATCTCCTCCTTCATGCCCTCCATGACCGAAACGATGGTCATGACGGCGGCGATGCCGATGAAGATGGAGAGAATGGTCAGCGCGCTGCGACCCTTCTTTCCGGCGATGGATTTCCATGCCATTTTGAACGCCTGTAAAATGTTCACAGCCAATCCACCTCCTGCTCATGGTCCTCGATGATCTTGCCGTCGGCGAGGCGGACACAGCGCCGCGCCGTGGCGGCGATGCCGTTGTCGTGCGTGATGAGAATGACGGTGCTGCCCTCCTTGTTGAGCTGCTGGAGGAATTTCAGCACCTCAAGGCCCGTTTTGGAGTCCAGCGCGCCGGTCGGCTCATCCGCCATGATGATGGGCGGGTGCGTCGAGATGGCGCGGGCGATGGCCACGCGCTGCTGCTGGCCGCCGGACATCTGCGTGGGCTTATTTTTGCGGCGGTCGGCCAAGCCGACGCGCTCGAGCGCCTCGATGGCCAGCTCGTGCCGGTCGTCGATGCCGAAGCCCTGATAGACCAGCGGCAGTTCGACATTCTCCTGCACGGAGAGCGTTTGAATGAGGTTATACTGCTGGAAGATGAATCCGATCTCCTTGTTGCGAATGCGCGAGAGCTGGGTATCGCTCAGCTCGCTCACATCCGTTCCGTCGAGCAGATACTCGCCGTAGGTCGGGACATCCAGACAGCCGAGCACGTTCATCATCGTCGATTTGCCCGAGCCGGACTGACCGACGATGGCGACGAACTCGCCCCGGTCGATGGTAAGCGAAACGCCGTCGAGCGCGCGGACCTCGCTCTCAAGGCCCTCGGAGTATATTTTATAGACGTTTCGCAGTTCGATCAGCTTTGCCATACGCTTAACCCCAGACGTTATCCGACATGATCTGCGTGAAGACAACGGTGCCCTCCTCCACGCCGGACTTGATCTCAACGTTGTAGTTGTCCTGAATGCCGATCTCCACCTGCACCGGGTAGAAGCCCGCGGGGATCTCCTCGTCCATATACGGGATCTGGACCATGTTGTCGGGCTCGCTGTCCGCCTGCACATAAACGACCGTCGCGCTCGTGCCGTCCTCGAGTCCGACGGTACGGACCGCCTGAATGGGCAGGACGAGGCAGTTGTCGCTCTGGCTGGCGGTCAGGTTGTAATCGACATAGCTGTTGACCTGCAGCGTACCGTCCGTGTTGTCCGCCTCGATGGTGAACGGATACGTCACCACGCCGTTATTGGCGCTGCTTGAAAGGCTGACGGAGCTGATCGTGCCGAAGCTCTGACCGTTCCACTGGGAGAGGTTGACGCTCATGCCGACCTTGAGATAGCTGACGTTGCGCTCGTCGACCGTCGCGCTGACGGTGACGGTGCTCGTATCGGAGATGGTCAGCGCCGCGGTGCTGCCGGTGACCTCCTGCCCCGCGTAGATGCTCAGTCCGATGACCGTGCCGTCGATGGGCGCGACCGCATTGGCGTAGGCCGCGTTCTTCTCGGCCTCCTCCAGCTCCTTCTGTGCCTTTTGCAGGCTCTGCTCCAGATCGAAGATCTTGTTTTCCGTGTTCTCACCGTTGACCTGCACCAACAGCTGACCGGCGGAAACAGAGAGATAGTCAAGCAGATTTGTAGAGACGACCGTACCCGTCGGAACGGTCAAGTCGCTCGTACGGTAGTAATCCAGCTTGCCCGTCTCATAAGGATAGACCGTCTCGCCGTTCACGACCGCCGTGGCGGAGGCTTCCATGTCCTTGGCGAGCACGCCCGCGTTCGGGACCACGATCTCCGCGCTGAAGAGCTCAGAGCCCTCGCTCGTCACGCGCTTGACCATATGTACCTTTTCCACCGTGCCCTCGACCGTCGCCATCAGCGCGGGGATCGAGACCTGCACGGTCTGTCCGGCATAAAGCTCGCCCTCGTAGGCATAGCTGAAATACTGCGTCAGGCGCATCCGCGTGTCGTCCACGAGCGTGGCGACGGTACCGCCGGTGCCGGTCTCCTCGCCCACCGTGAGCTTCGTCGTATTCATAAGCTTGCCGGCATAGGGTGCGGTAAGAGTCAGCGCCGCGACATCCTTGTAAGCCGCGTTGAGTTGCTTCTGATAGCCCTCAATGTTGCTCTTGGCATCGCGGACCCGCTTTTCCGCCTCGGGCGAATCGTAGGTAAAGAGCGGGTCGCCCGCGGCGACCTTCTGCCCCTCGGTCACGAAGACGTCGCCCACGGTGCCTGCCGTGGCAAGCGTGATGGTCTCGCTGTTCTTTGCCTTGACCATACCGCTGCCCTCCACGGTGGAGGTGATCGAGCCGTACATCACCGTGTCTTTCACGACCTGCTGCTCGCCGGCGCCTTCCTTCTTGCCGAAGTGCCGGTAAAGCCCGAAGCCAAGCGCGATCACCAATACGAGTGCGATGATGCGGCGTGTGGTCTTTTTGCGCTTTTTCCTGCTCTTCGGCGGCGTTGGAGCGCTGCCTGGTGCGCCGGCAGGGGTAGGCGTTTCTACGGCGCTCTGCGCCGGCGTCGTCTGCGCGACGGGTTCCATCGTCTGTTCCATGTTGCTGTTCTTCCTTTCCCGGATTTGCTGTGTGTAATACACTTCATACAGTATAACACAGGTTTCTTAAGAAGTCTTTGCGAAATGGTTACAATTTGGATACAAATTGTAACCATTTCTCTGTGCTGTTTTTAAGACGAAATTTCTTCCTCTTTTGTTCCTGAATTTTCAAAAAATTTATATTCCTTTTTTCGCGTCTGCGCGGCATGGACGAGCAGGCAGACGATGAACACGCTGCTGCAATAGCCGAAGACCGGATAGACAACGCTGATGAGGTCGCCGAAGCCGACGCTGCTCGCGGCGTAGCCCAGCGCTCCCAGCGCGAGAATGAACCATCCGCGCCGCTTCTCCACGCGCTCCGACCGCGCCGAGGCGTAGGTCGTGATGGCGACGGTCATGGACAGCGCCGAGCCGTACATACACAGCAGGAGCAAAACGCCGTAGACATAGCCCAGCGGGCGGCTGAGGCCGTAGGCCAGCGCCAGCATCGGCAGCTCCGCGTCCGCAGTCTCCGGCACAGCCATCACCGCAAGCAGCACACTGTAAGCGATGAGCAGAAGCAGCGCCGTGCCGAGGAGCACGCCGCGGCGCGCCGCCCTTTTGGAGGACGCCGCCTCGCCGAGCGGCGCTAAAATGCCGACCGAGCCGAAGAAATTATAGAAAGCGAAGGTCACCGCGCCGAAGGCCGCGCTGCGCATGAGCGGATTGCTCCCCTCCGCTGCGCCGAAGGCCGGAAGGCTCACGCCGTACCGCGCGAGCGCCATGCCGCCGAAGAGCAGCGTGAGCGCGACGATCACCGGCACGATGAGCGAAAAGGCTCCCACCGCGCCGCGCAGGCCCCGCAGCGCCACAAGCGTCACGAGCACAGCCATCAGCGTCCGGCCGAGCCACGTCGGCAGCGAGAAAAGCTGCTCGAGCAGCGCGCCGCCGCCGGCGTACATGATCGCTATGACGCCGAAGAGCAAGATCAGCTGCAGCGCAGACGACAGCTTCCGCAGCCACGCCAGCCGCTCCCACGGCACGAGCACCGCGTCCATCTCCGCGATGCCGGTGCGGGAAATGATGTACATCAGCGCCAGCCCAAACACCGCCAGCAGCGCCATCGCCGCAAGCACGCCGAGCAGTCCCCCGCCGCCGAACGAGCCGAAAAACTGCCACAGCTCCTGCCCCGACACATAGCCTGCGCCGAGAAAGGAGCCTGCAAAGGTCAGGCCGATGCTGCCCGCATTCCACTTCTTCTCTTCCAAATCCGATCCCCTCCGCTGTTTCTTCCGTAAGCTCCGCTTATGATACCGTTTTTCGCCCGCAGCGTCAAGGGATTTTGCGGCAAAGAAACTTTACGCTTTCTACACATTTTTTTCTTGATTTTTTTGTGTAACTTGCTATAATCAAATTTGCGTTTTTTATCCATATCAAACATACAAACATTTTGAAGGAGTGAACCGGCAATGAGCAAGACCTACATTCCCGCCCACTATCACACGCCGCTGAACGTTTACGAGATGCAGCGCGCCATTGAATTCATCAAGAGTAATTTTCAGGTCAACCTGAGCAACGCGCTCAATCTGCGCCGCGTTTCCGCTCCCCTCTTCGTGGAAGAAAATTCCGGTCTGAACGATAACCTCAACGGCGTGGAGCGCCCCGTCAGCTTCGATATCCCCGACGTCGGCCACAACGCGCAGGTCGTGCAGAGCCTCGCCAAGTGGAAGCGTCTGGCGCTCAAGCGCTACGAGTTCAATGTCGGCAAGGGCCTGTTCACCGATATGAACGCCATCCGCCGCGACGAAGAGGTGGACAACCTCCACTCCATCTACGTTGACCAGTGGGACTGGGAAAAGGTCATCGACGCCGGTGACCGCAACGTCTCCTACCTCAAGCGCACGGTGCGTGACATTGTCGGCGCCATTGTCGAGACGAACGACGCGCTCGGCATCGCCTTCCCGAGCCTGCACACCAAGCTCTCCCGCGACGTGTTCTTCATCACCACGCAGGAGCTGGAGGACAAGTACCCCGACCTCACCCCCAAGCAGCGCGAGGATGCCATCTGCCGTGAGCACGGCACCGTCTTCCTGATGCAGATCGGTCTTACCCTGCACTCCGGCATCAAGCACGATGGCCGCGCGCCCGACTACGACGACTGGACGCTCAACGGCGATCTGCTGTTCTGGAACGACGTCCTGGGCCGCGCGTTTGAGATCTCCTCCATGGGCATCCGCGTCAGCCCCGAGTCCCTCGACCACCAGCTCACCGTCTCCGGCTGCGACGACCGCCGGGAGCTTCCCTTCCACAAGATGCTGCTCGCCGGCGAGCTGCCTCTCACCATGGGCGGCGGCATCGGTCAGAGCCGTCTTTGTATGCTGATGATCGGCACCGCCCACATCGGCGAGGTGCAGGTCAGCCTCTGGGACGACGACACCCTCAAGACCTGCGCGGACGCCGGCATTCTGCTGCTGTAAGCGCACATCGGAATCGAACAAAGGAAGCCGCGGCATTGCCGCGGCTTCCTCTTTCTCTTGTTCAGTCCTTTTCCTGAAAGGCTCGGATGTAGCGGATCAGCATCTCCGCCGTACCCTCCATGCCAAGCACGTCGCTTTTGACCGTGAGATCATAGGCGCGGGCGTCGCCCCACTTCATCTCGCAGTAGTAGTTGTGGTAAGCCTTGCGCTGGTGGTCGACCGTGCGGATCTCCTCGATGGCCTCCTCTGCGGAGAGCCCCTTTTTCTCCATCACGCGGCAGAGCTTGGCGTGCGGATCGCCGCCGATGAAGAGGCTGATGCGGTGCGGATCATCCTTGAGCACCTGCTCGCCGCAGCGGCCGATGAGCAGGAAGGATTCCCCGCTCGCCGCCTTGGCGCGGATCATATCAAAGGTCTTTTCCGCCACGTTGACCTCGAGCGAATTGGAAAAGCGCCCGATGCGGCGGGAGGCAAAGAAGTTGACCGGCTTCTCGTCCATCCGGCGGATCAGCTCCTCACTGTAGCCCTCGGAGACGATCTCCGACTCGATGGAATCCTTGTCGTAGAGCTTGATGCCGAGCGCGCGGGCGATCATGTCGGCAATGTAGTGGCCGCCGCTGCCGTGCTCACGGCCCATGGTAATGATGATCTGGTCTTTCATCGCGGTATACTCCTTTCTTCTCTCAGAGGTAGCGCAGGAACAGACACACCGTGGACACCGCCATCACGAGGATCGTGGCGGGCACGCAGTATTTGCAGTAGCGCCCCCAGCCGATGGGATAGCCGCCCTTGGCGGATACCGAGGTGCCGACCACGTTCGCGCTCGCGCCGATGGGCGTCGCGTTGCCGCCGAGGTCCGTGCCGAGGGACAGCGCCCAGGCCAGCACGCCCACGTCCATGCCCTCGACCGCGGCGATGGAGCGGATGACCGGGATCATCGTGGCGGCAAAGGGAATATTGTCCACAAAGGCGCTGGTGACGGCGGAGAGCCAGAGAATGATGACGACGATCGTCGCCACATGGCCGCCGCTGATGTTGGTGATGAAGCGCGCGATGATATCCAGCACGCCCGTCTTTTCCAGCCCGCAGACCGAGACGAACAGGCCGATGAAGAAGAGCAGCGTTTTGTAGTCCACGCCGCGGATGACCTCAAGCACCGTCGCCCTTCCGTGCGACAGCGCCATCACAAGCAGCGTCAGCGCCGCGACGATCACGCCGATGCAGGCAACCGTCAGACCCGTCTGCGCGTGCGTCACGAGCAGCACGACCGCCAGCAGGAATACGGCAGCGCTCGCGCCGAAGGCTCTGCGGTCCGTGATGGCGCTCGACGGCTCCGGGCAGACGACCGGCCCGCCGTTCGCGCGCTCCTCACGCAGCAGCTCCTTGCGAAAGCACAGCCAGAAATAGACGGCGACAGCCGCGAAGCAGACCGCGACGATCGCGCCGGTATTTTCGATGAAGTCAAAGAACGTATAGCCAAGCGAGGTGCCGATGATGATGTTCGGCGGGTCGCCGCACATGGTCGCCGCGCCGCCGAGATTCGCGCAGAAGATCTCCGAGAGGATCATCGGCACGGGGTCGAACCTCATCGTCTGCGCCAGCTCGAGCGTGACGGTGGCGAGAAAGAGCACGACCGTGATGCTGTCGATGAACATCGAAAGCACCGCCGAAAGGCACATGAAGCAGATGAGCAGCGGCACCACATGGTAGTGAACGAGCTTTGCAAGCAGCAAGCAAAGCCAACGAAAGAAGCCCGCCTTGCCGAGCCCCTCGACCATGATCATCATGCCCGCGATGAAGAGGATTGTGGACCAGTTGATGCCCGCCGTGCTCTCCTCACCGGCTCCGTACCAAAAGCCCGCCGTGAAGAACGAGCGGAGATTGAGCGCCTCCCAGATCGCCGCGGGCGAGTGCATACAAACGCCGAAGACGAGAATAAGTACCAGCGCTCCGCTGACGAGCGTGATGATGTGGCGCTCAAACTGATCGAGGATGATCAGCAGAAACATACCGAGAAAAATACAGATCGCAATGACCTGCGCAAGCATAGCAGTGACCCCCATTTCCAAGATGCAAGTGAGGGTATTATACGTCTGCCGCGCAGGTCCCGCAATCGAAAAAGTACAAGATTTTGCGTCAGAAAATTAAGAAAGCCGCTATATTTGCTAATTTTCCGTTAAGAGCCCTGTCACCCGGAGGCGCCGCCCGACCGACACGCGGGCACTGGTCTTCCGTCTGCGGCGCTCGAAAAAGGCGGCAAGCGCCTGTCCTCTCGCGGCTCTTTCCTCATCTCGGGTAGCGCTGCGGGATCAGTCCCGCGCGCATGAGATAGTAAACGATGCTCGGCACGACGGCGAGCTGGAGCACGATGCCCGGCAGCGCCGTCACGAAGCTCGCGGCGATCCATGCCTGCATGGTATACTGTCCTGCCATGAAAAAGAGAGCCTTTGTCACACCGGAAACAAGGCGGCCGATCAGCATTGCGGCGACGAGCGACAGGTAGAGGTCGGCATAGGTCTTCCCTGTGCGTACAAGGCGCAGCATCAGGCCGGTCGTCAGGCCGTAGGCCGCGCACTCGACCATCATGGCAGGCATCAGGGCCGCCGTCGGCATTCCGGTGAGAACGCTTGAAAGCATGGGACCGAGCAGGCCGCAGACCGCACCGTAGGGAGCGCCGCAGACCATGCCGCACAGCAGCACGGGAATGTGCATCGGCAGCATGATCTTGCCGCCGTTCGGGATGGAATGGAATGCCATTGGCAGGACAAGGCACAGCGCGATGTTCACGGCGGTGAGGACAAGGCGTTTGGTAGCGGTCATTTGCGTTGCTTTTTGCATGGATCGGATTCCCCTTATCTTTGGTATGCTTTTAGTTTACAACAGAAAATCTCTCCCTGCAAGCCCCACGGGGATAAAATTTGAAGGCGGCGGCACAGCCCTGTGCCGCCGCTTCCCCTTTTCCCCGTTATTCCGCGAGCCTTGCGTCAAAGGTCAGCGTGACCGTGATGGGCTGACCGTCCTGCACGGAGAGGAAGAAGCCCTCGCTGTAATAATAATACTCCCCCTCGATCCGCGCGTCGTAGCGCATTTCGACATTCTTCCACGCGGCGGAATAGTCGGCATCGCCCTCCCAGCTGTTCGAGCCGATCTGCTTTACCACGCTGCGGATGTTGAAAAGGCTCGTGCCCTTTTGCGCCGCAGCGAGCGCGAGGTACGCCATGCGGGCATTCTCATCGCCCGTGCCGTAGATTGTTTCCGCCGTCTCGGTATATGCCCAATGCACGGCGCGGAGCGTTCCGTCCTCCACCGTGTAGGTGAACGGCGCGGGACCGTCGCCCCCGCCGAAGTAGACCACATTCTCGTATTGGTTCTCCGCCCACTCGCCGTTTTCGTCGAGCGACCAGGGCTCACCATAGTCGAAAAAGTCGCGGTAGAAATTGACGTTCTCCGCAAATTCCGCCACGGTCAGGTCGCCGCGGTTCGGCGGCAGCATGGCGGCAAGCGCCATAGCGACGGTCAGCGTGCCGCACACCGCCCAGCTTGCCGCGCAGAGCAGCGCCATCTTTCCCGTGCCGTGCCCGTCAAAGCGCTCGACGCTGCCCTCCTCCCACGCAAGCTCCTCGCCCCGCGTATAGCGTCGGTAGCTGAGGTAGCTACACACAAGCTCCACAAGCGGCAGGCCAAGTCCGGCGCCGTAAAACCACACGAGCGCCGTTCGGTTCAGCGCTTCGCCGTAGCTGAGCCTCTCGCCGTCCGGCCGCGTCACGGTGATGCCCATGCACCACTTGCCGGCGGTCGTGCCGAAGCGCGTGAGCAGCAGCGGCTCAAGGAGGAGCAGCAATCCCCAGCCGATCAGAGCGCAGACGATGTCCTCCCACCGGGAAACGGTTGTGTAGTTGCGGTGTAGCAGCACATACTGCACGAAGGAGACCGGAAGCCCCACGAGCGCGAGGTCGATGCCGCGGGCAAAGTAGCGCCGCCACGGGTGCGGCTCGGCAACGTCCCGCTGCTTCGCCGCCACGTCCGGCTCAAAGCCGTTGAGGTAGTCCTCCGGCCGTAAGGCGGAATAGCTTGTTACCTCGCGGGAGATGGCGTCGCACACGTTCCGCGCCGCCAGCAGGCGCTGACCCTCGCTCTCCAGCGCCGCGCTGCGCTCCCGCATGGCGGCGGCAAAGTCTGCCTCGCCGCTTTGCAGCCTTCGGATCTCCTCGAGCGAGAAGCCGAGGCTCCGCAGCAGCGCGACGCGCAGCAGCGTCTCCAGATCCTCCTCGCTGTAGTCGCGGTATTTATTCTCCCGCCGCACGGGAGCGATCAGACCCTCCTGCTCGTAGTAGCGGATGTTCGCGCGCGTCAGGCCGCTGCGCTCTTCGATCTCTTTGATGTTCATAGGCTCTCCTTCTGCGCTCTGCGCCGATCCTTCCCAATGCTATGATACCGCATTGTAAGGCATAAAGCAACTTGACAGTCAAGCCCTTTTTCCAAATTTTTCGGTCATATTCGAGCCTGTCTCCCGCTATGGATAGAGATAGACACAAAAATCTGGGAGATCGGAGGGCTTTTTATGACCCATTCCTTCTATCGGAGCTACGGCTTCCTTGCCGCGATGCTCGCCTGTATCGTGCTCGGCTGCGCCGTCGGCGCGGCCTGGCCCGGGGCTGTCTGCCTTGAGCCGCTCGGCACCGTGTTCATCAACATGATGTTCTGCCTCGTCGTGCCGCTGGTGTTCTGCTCGCTCGCGGGCAGCATCGCCAATACGCGCTCGCGGCGCAGGGCGGGGCGCATCCTCGGCGCGACGCTCGGCGTCTTCGTTGTCACCGGGCTGCTCGCGGCCTTTATCATGCTGGTCATCGTGCGTGTCTTTCCCCCGGTGCTGACGCCGTGGACCGATGCCGCGGCGGGCACGGTGGACGATCCCGCGCCGCTTGCGACGCTGCTCGTCAACTTCTTCACCGTCAACGATTTCTCCGCGCTGCTCTCGCGGCGGGCGATGCTGCCGCTGATCGTCTTTTCCCTGCTCTTCGGCTTCTCGGTCTCCGCCTGCGGCGGGCCGGACACCGTAACGGCGCGGGTGCTGGACGACGCGACAAAGTGCCTTTTGAAGATGGTCTCGCTCGTGAGCTGCTACGCCCCCATCGCCTTCTTCGGCTTCTTCGCCGCGATGGTCGCAAGCTACGGCGCGCAGATCACGGCGTCCTACGCTCGCGCGATGCTGGCCTACTACCCGCTCTGCTTCGTCTATGCGCTGCTCGCCTTCCCGCTTCTGGCGTATCTCGGCGGCGGGCGCAAGGGGGTGCGGCGGCTGCGGCGGCATATCCTGCGCCCCGCGGTGACCGCGCTCGGCACCTGCTCGTCCGTCGCCACCATCCCGGCGAATATGGAGGCCGCAGAGGACAGCGGCATCCCGCACGAGGTCGCGGATCTTGTGCTTCCGCTGGGCGCGACGATGCACATGGACGGCTCGTGCTTCAGCTGCGTGCTCAAGGTCGCGTTTCTCTTCGGCGTGTTCGGCCTGCCGTTTGAGGGCGCGGGACTGTTTGCCGAGGTGCTGGCCGTGGCGGTCTTTTCCTCCGTCGCCATGAGCGGCATCCCGGGCGGCGGCTACATCGCCGAGTTCATCCTCTGCTCGCTCTTCTTCCCCGACCGGATGGCGGTTGCCTACCCCATCGCCGTCACCATCGGGAATCTGGTCGACCCGCCCGCCACGATGGTCAACGCCGCGGGCGACTACGCCGCTTCCTTCCTCGTCGCCCGCATCACCGAGGGCAGCGGCTGGCTGGAGCGCACGGACGGCGAGCGCGCTGCATAGCAGAAAAGCATCTGCCGCAAGGCAGATGCTTTCGTTTATTCGTTCGCGCCTCCCTCTTCGAGGTAGGGCGAATACATCATGATGGCGTCGTTGCGCACGACGGGCTTCTCGTCGAGCAGCACACCGTCCGCATCGAAGCGCTGCTGCCAGAGCACGTTGTGGCGCGTGTAGCCGCCCCAATACTCCGCGCGCATCTCATGATCGCGCTCAACGATCTCGTAGCGGCACTCCGGCGCGGCGGAGCAGCGCCACTCGCCGATGAGGTCGTGCTCGCCGACCGTGACGAGGAGCTGATAATCGTCCGCCGTGTCGTTGCGGATCATCAGGTCGCCGTAGGGATAAAAGCAGGTCGCGCCGCTGCCGAAGGGCTGCGTGCGGTCCGAATCGGGAAAGACGTCGTAGCCGTGGCGGTGGCGCTCGGTGACGGTCAGCGGCGTGTGGAGCGTCATCCAGAAAATGAGGTTCGAGAGCTGGCACAGTCCCCCGCCGACGCCCGCAACGGCCCTGCCGTTGCGCAGCAGCATACCGGGCAGATAGCCCTTCCTCGCCGTCGGGCGGCCGATGAGATACCAGTAGCTGAAGGTCTGCCCCGGGCGGAGCACGATGCCGTTCACCCGCGCGGAGGCAAGGCGGAGATTTGTCACCTTGTTCTCCTGCATCCACATATCCACGTCCCGCAGTCTGCGCATCAGGGGCGTTTTGTGGCTCGCCGCGCTGTAAGGCAGGATCGCTTCACAGCGCTCACGTGCAAAGGAGCTTCGCTCCTTGATCCACAGGAGCTTGCGCAGGGTCCCATAGTAGGCCCCGCCGAGAGCGAGGCGCAGGTCGGAGCGGGCAATGGGTTCCTTCATCGGTCGTTCCTCCTTGCTTTTTTTTGTTTCTATTCGCGCGGTCCGGGCAGAAAGCGCTCTCCCTCGCGCCGCGCGGTCATGGTGCCGGCGGACAGCTCGGTGAGCGCGGCGTCAAAGCCCGCCGCATTCTCCTGCGGCAGCAGGATGCGGACGCTCACCGCCGCGCCGAAGTCCGTACCCTCCACCGTGCCGCCGTGGGCGGTGGCCAGCAGCTTCAGGCGCTCGAGCATCGGATAGGGGCAGTCCACCGTCACGGCAGACCACAGGCGCATCCGCGCCTTGCCCGCCGCGTCCAGCGCGTCCTTTGCCGACTTCGCGTAGGCGCGCGTCAGTCCGCCCGCGCCGAGCAGCACGCCGCCGAAATAGCGCGTCACGACGCAGACGACGTTCTCCACGCCCTCGCGCTGAAAGACGTTCAGCATCGGCTGACCGGCGGTGCCCTGCGGCTCGCCGTCGTCGCCGTAGCGCACGACGCCGCCCTCGTGCAGGACGTAGCACCAGCAGTTGTGGCGCGCGTCGTAGTATTTTTTCCGCATCTCGTCCAAAAACGCGCGGGCGTCCTCCTCCGTTTCCACGCGCCGGACGTGGCCGAGAAAGCGCGAGCGCTTTTCGGTGAACTCCGCTTCCCCCGCGTCCACGGGAACATAGTAGCTCTGCGGTGCGCTCACTCCCAGTCCTCCTTCGGCTCGGTGTAGCCCTCGACGTAGTCCTTGACCCGGCCGAGCACGCGCGGCGTGCAGACCGCCACAATGTCGATGGTCTCGCCGTACTCCACGCTCTCGACCTTTGCCTCGCGGTAGAGGCTGTCGAGCCAGCCGCCCTTGTCGTAGGGCAAATGGATGGTCACGCGGCGCGTGCCCTTGTCAAGCTCGGCGTCGATGGCGCAGAGCAGCTCGTCGAGCCCCTCGCCGGTCCTGGCGCTGAGGTTCACCGTGCGCTCGCCGTGCGGGCGGATGTCGCCGTAGAAGAGGTCGGACTTGTTGTACACACGGATGCAGGGGATGCCCTCCGCGCCGAGGTCGTGGATGAGCTGATCCACCACCTCCGCCTGCGCGATCCACTCAGGGTTGGAAATGTCGATGACGTGCAGCAGAAGGTCGGCATACTCCAGCTCCTCAAGCGTCGCCTTGAAGGCGTCGATGAGCTGATGCGGCAGCTTGCGGATGAAGCCGACCGTGTCGGAGATGACGACATCGAGCGTGTCGGAGACGGTCAGCAGCCGTGTGGTGGTATCGAGCGTATCGAACAGCCGGTTATTCGCCGGAATATCCGCGCCGGTGAGGGCGTTGAGCAGCGTCGATTTGCCCGCGTTCGTATAGCCGACGATGGCAACGACCGGGATCTCATTCTTCATCCGACGCTCGCGCTG